>Ga0307379_10008001_pt1 | contig 14308 bp, 14 predicted proteins | sample UN2MG_FD_202237 | JGI IMG/M metagenome (GOLD analysis project Ga0307379, IMG submission 202237) | Soil microbial communities from Risofladan, Vaasa, Finland - UN-2 | ecosystem: Environmental > Terrestrial > Soil > Coastal area > Acid sulfate soil | place: Finland: Risofladan, Vaasa | collected... | reverse complement strand
GGCGCTCCTGCCAAGGATGACGACAGCGATGATGATGATGATCGCGGTGATGACAACGACAGCGATGACGACACGGAGAAGTCGTTCCGCGAGGTCGCTGAAGGAGACGAGACGATGGCGAAGGCCATCGAGGTCTCCGACTTCATCGAAGCGATGGTCGATCAGCTGAGCGGCGCGATGGGCCAGATGGCAAAGGCGCTGCGGCGGATCGAGGAGCGCCTCGGGGCGCGTATCGACCACCGTGTTGCCAAGAGCCTCGCCAGCCAGCAGAACTTCAATGCGCGGCTCGCTCAGGCAGTCTCTGCGATTGGCAACTCCGTCCAGGATGACCTGGTCGATGTCGTCAAGTCGCTCGCCAACTCTCCGGTCTCGCCTCGTGGCAAGGCGCTACTCTCGAAGGGCGAGGTCAATCAGCCTCCCTGGAGCGGTAGCCAGTCGAACGCCAGTATGGCGGACGGGTCTGACGGTGGTGGGGACTACCTCGCCGAAGTGAACGATCTGTCGCCGGAAGTGGTTGGCGAATGGTTGTTCAAGAAGTCGATGACCAACCAGATCGATTCCAAGCTCATTATGGCTTGGGAAGCTGACCGCTACAACGTCGAGGTGCTGCCCGTCCAGGTGCGCAAGGCCCTCGTCAATGATCTCTGCAAGTAGGGAAGGAGCCGTACTATGATCTCGATGAAAGACTACGAGGGCTACCACGGCTTCGGCCAGATCGCGCAAGTCGAGGTGGACGAGCTGAGCAAGGCGCTCAGTGCTGGCTACCAGAACCCACCGGTCTCCGGGTCCAACGCACTGCGCGTCGAATCGTTGGAGCAGACGCTCCGCATTCTGACGTTCACGCAGGCACACATCCAGTTCTGGCGGGACATCCCGAAGCTGCCAGCGTTCAGCACGGTCGAGGAGTACAACGTCCAGACGAGCTATGGCTCCGAGGGCGGGATGTTCACCAAGGCTGGCGAGCTGCCGCAGGTGCAGGACTCTGCCTACGAGCGCAAGACGGCACTCGTCAAGTACGTCACCACGCAGCGTGAGGTCGATCATCCGACGACCCTCGTCCGGCCCGCTCACGGCAACGTGATCGCGCAGGAGACGCAGAACGGTGGCATCTGGATCCTGGAGCGCGTCGAGCGCGCTCTCTACACCGGCCGCTCGGACATCATCGCCGAGGCGTGGGATGGCATCGACACTCAGATTCGCAGCGATCCGAGCGCGGCGAACACGTCGATCATCGACCTCCGTGGTGGCATCCTCACCGAGGATAACATCGAGGACGCCACCAACCGCGTCATCGAGAACTACGGTGTTCCGACCGACCTCTACGCGGCCCCGAAGTCGCTGTCGAGCATGGTCAAGGCATTCTACCCACGCGAGCGCTTCTCGATGCCTGCGCCGGTCGATGGCACCGTCGGCATGTCGGTCAACCGCGTGCGTACGCAGGCTGGCCTGATCAACCTGAAGGGGAACATCTTCCTCCGCTCGGGCAAGAACAACAGCGTGAAGAACGCCCCGGCGAGTGCGAACGCTGTTCGCTCGCCAGTCACTCCTTCCCAGACGTCGACCCCCAACGCCGGCCCATTCGCGGCGTCGCTATTCACCCTGTCGGATGTTGGTACGTGGCGCTACCGCGTCGCATCCGTCAACCGGTTTGGTGAGAGCGCCGCGAGCACCTCGACGACCGCCGCGCTGGCTGCGTCTGGTGACCATGTCACCCTGGTGATCACGAACGGCGCGGACAGCTCGGACGTGACGACCGGGTACAACATCTACCGCTGCCCTGTGGTCGGCGGTATTGCCGGAACCGAGCAGTTCATGTGGCAGGTTCCCCGCGTCGCTGGCGCAGCGACCACCACGTGGATCGACGAGAACCGCTACCTGCCGAACACGTCGAAGGCATACCTGAAGCAGATGAACCTCCAGGGTCTCAGCTTCCGGCAGCTCGCCCCGATGATGAAGATCCCGCTCGCGACGATCGCCCTGAGCATCCGCTGGGCCATGCTGCTCTACGGCATGCCGATCATCTACGCGACCAGGAAGTTCGTCATCTTCGACAACGTTGGCGACGAGTAGTCCACCCCTCCCTAGGGTTGGGTGGGGCGTTTCCACCTGTGCAAGAGCCGCCCTACGAGGCGGCTCTCGTGCTTCTAGCAGCTTGGTTGTATGCTCTCCGCAGGAGGATTCTGATGGGTAAGATGGTCACCGCGAAGCTCCGATCCATGAACCTTTGTGGGGAAACGGTCAACACCCGCTGGGGAACTGTAACCTTCAGCCCAGAGGGCCTCGCTTCGCTTGAGGTCGACGAGACCGACCTCCAGCTCCTCCGCAACCTCAATTGGCTGTTGGAACCCGCTACGGGCACGACAGCAGCCTCTCCGGTGAAGCCAGAGCCTGAAGCTCCTTCCGCCAATCCAGAGCCCACCCCAAAGCTTGCTTTTGACCTGACCGACGAGGCTACGTCGGCTGGGGTTCGGAAGCGCAAGAGGTAGCAGTGCCTGCAAGCAACACCCCTGCGACTGCGACTGCGATCATCAAGCAGGCGACCTCACGGTTCAGTTCGCTCTTCTCCCTCGATGACCTAACTACTAAGTATTTCAAGGAGAACTACCTCACGGGGTTCAACTTCACTGGGTCAGATGGTCAGGAGCTGCCACCCAGCTTCTTCGAGGACAAGCTTGCGAACGCGATCACGAAGTTCGAGGACATCACCCAGATCGATGTGCTTCAGCGTGAAATCACATCGGAAAAGCACGACTACTTCACGACGGACTACCTGAACTATGCGTTCATGCAGTTGTTCAGGACACCCTGTCAGGGTGTCTCTCAGGTCCGAGCAGTCTACCCCACTGGTCAGACAATCCAGGTGTTCCCAGCGGAGTGGGTGCGGCTGTACGTCGAACACAGCCAGTTTCACTTGGTACCTACAAGCGGATCACTGGCGCAGGTGATGCTTGGCGGTGGGAACGGGTACCTGCCTTTCATCTTCGCGGGCCTCTCCTACCTCCCAAACCTGTGGGAGGTCGACTATGTCTCAGGGTTCGCAACAGATGCGGTCCCAAGGGCTGTGGTCTCGGTGATCTGCAAGCTCGCCGCGATCGAGGTTCTAACGATCATGAGTGATCTCGTTGGTCCGATCGGCATTGCTGGTTCCAGCCTCAGCGTCGATGGCCTCTCGCAGAGCATCTCGCGGCAGATTCCTGCATTCAAGGCGCGCATGGACAGCTACAAGGTCGACTTAGGCATCCCAGGACCAGGCTTGTCTGTTGACCCGAAGTATTCAGGTGGGGAGATCGCACAGCTACGCCGGACCTACCTCGGCATGGCCATGGTCAGCCTATGAGTGGTGCCGGGGTCAGCAAGTCTGGAGGCATCACACGCGATGGTCTTCGCGCTGGTTCCAATGTTCCATCCTCGGCAGGTACCTGGTCTCAGCAGCTAAACGATCAGACCATTGATTTCAATCGCGATGCCTTCACGCGGTTGCTTTCCGACAAGGGCTACCTCATCACGTGGGAGAAGGCCACGTTGTGTCCAAATCGTCCAAACGGTGGTCTTGCTCCGAAGGATCATGCACTCAACTGCCAGGTTTGTGACAACGGGCTTGGGTTCGTCTACTACGACACTATTCAGACCAGGATGCTCGTTACCGGGGTGCGTCTCGATCAGAGCTATCACGCTCATGGTCGATGGGACGCAGGTCAGGTGTTTGTGACCTCGCTTCCCGAGTATCGCATCAACTGGTGGGATCGACTCACGCTCGGAAACGGCATCGCGCGGTTCTATGAACTGGTGCGCCGTCAGCCGGGTACGCTGACGGACACTCTTAAGTACAAGGCACTCTGCATGTCCCACATCTCGTGGGTGGATCGTACCGGAGCGCTCGTCACCTTCAGTGAAGATGAACAGTTCAGGCTTGATACTGAAGGTCGGATCTTATGGCTGACGAACACGGGGATCCCCGACGACAACGTCTACTACTCTGTGGCCTACGAGTATCGCCCTCGCTACATCATCCAAGCCTTGATGCACCAGCATCGTGATTCCACGGTCGAGGGTAAGCACTACGAGTTCCCAATCCAGGCAATGGCCAAGCTCGACTTCCTCATCCGGGATGAGAGCATGGACGCTCCACAGACTGACGATTCAGATCCATTCCCGCGCTGAACAATCATGGAGATCAAACTGTCGATGAAGAGCCTCGTCCCGATCAAATTGGGACGGGTTCTGAAGCCAGCATTGGATAAGGCGATGGCAGACGCCAAGCCGAAGATCGCTGCGCTCATCATCGACCGTGTTGAGGTACAAGCAGACAAGCTGCTCAAGCGCATGGCTCCTCGCTACAAGCGAGGGCTGTCACAACCAGAGTCCATCAAGATCACCCCGCAGGGTGTTGAGATCACGCTCAAGGATCCGGTCGCCGCTATCATCGAGGAGGGTGGCACGGCCTACGACATCAAGAAGGTAATGCTCGCGAGAGCTACGAAGTTCTCGAAGACGGGTGCCCCATACATCGATGTTCCATTCGATCATGCGGCTGGTGAAATCCCGAGTGGAATGAAGCGCGCCATCTCACGCAAGGCTTCTCAGGGTGGTACGAGCACCACTCGCTTCCCAAGCAAGACGCCTGGTCGCAGCTTCACGCGCACGCTGCACAAGCGGAAGCTAGGTGTCCCATTCACATCGAAGCAGCGGGTTACCCACAAGCAGGGCGTCCGTGATGACCTCATTCGTCACAGCTCTGGTGGAAGAAACACCTATCAGACCATCCGCCGTATCTCCTCCAAGAGCCCTCCTTCATCATGGTGGCACCCCGGATTCAAGGGCCTCAAGCTGTTCAAGAAGGTCGTACCTCCGCTCAAGGACGACATTCTGAACATCGTGCGTGATAGCCTCCGAGCCGCTGGGATCCCAACCAAGTGACCGACGTAGACAATCCAGATCGTCGGGTATCCGAGAATCCCGCGCAAAATTATACAGTTCCGCAGAACCAGCCTGCGGGGATGCGGATCCCCGAATTCGTCCTGCGGCAGCTCATCTCATGGGCCTTCAAGCAGGTACGTGAGTCTCTCGATCAGCCGCGCAACATCGTGGACGAGCTGTATGCGATGGCAGGCCCTGACCTGATCCTTCAAATCAAGGGGTGGCTCCGCGAGCACAAGAACATCTTCATCGATGTGGCTTGGCCTCGGGATGACCAGAACCTTCCGCTCATCGTCGTCGAACCTCAAGGCGAGCAGGAGGAGACGGATTCGACGTTCCTCGGAGACCTTGCAGGCACCATGGACTATGGCCGGTTTGGTGATGGGATCCCCTCGATGCGTCCGCAGTACGCCATCCCAGAACGTCACACCACGAGCGTCTACATCGCTTCGGCTGACGACCGGCTAACCCTGTTCCTGTATACGCTGGTGAAGTTCATCATCATCAGCAACAAGGACCAGCTAACTCAGTGGTATGACATCCACAACCTCATTGTTGGAGGTCAAGTCATTGAGCACGATCCAAACATGTTTCCGACGTTCGGGTACTACCGCGTGCTCACGTTGAGCTACCTGTGCATGTTTGACTTCAATGGCTCAGAAGAGGCTGCGAAGATCGTCTCGCTCGACCTCATGGTGTCAACCCAACAGAACATCGATGATGTCGAGGTTGAGGTCATTTCCGCTGTCCCTTCGACCGATCCATAGTTCCTGAAACTATGCATGTGTACAATGGAGTCCCACCATGGCAGATGACGCACCCAAGCTCGGAAAGTCTTACAAGGGCCAGAAGTTCGCCCCTGTTCGTACTGAGGAGAGCATCAGTGCAGGTGCAGAAGCCCAGAAGGTGTATGACAAGCCGAGTGCGATGTCACTCGATGTCTACTTCGTCACCAAGCGAATCACCAGTCCGGTTCACCAGGCTGGTATGCGGGCGTTCACCTCCATCAGACGTGCCACGGTCGAAGACTGGGACCTGATTTTCAAGAGCTTCTAGAAAGGGGTCAGATCCAATGACGCAGCAAGTCCTGTTCAACGGTGCAATTCTCGTCCGGCCGGGCGCTTCGACGAAGATCGACGCTTCCCAGTTCCAGAACATCACGCTCTCCGGTCTCGGTACCGTTGGCCTGATCGGAGAAGCGGATGGCGGAGAGCCTCGAACCGTTCAGAGGTTCACCTCTCCAGAAGCCGTCAAGGCATTTTACAAGAGCGGGCCTCTAGTTGAGGCAGCAGCCATCGCAGCGGCTCCGGGAAACGATCCGCGCATCCCGTCCGGTGCGCAGGCGATCGTGACCTACAAGGTCAACAACTCGACCAAGGCGACGCTGGCCCACGACGGCAAGCACACCTTCAAGTCGAAGCAGTATGGGTTCCTGACCAACAACATCACGGTGGCTCTTGCGGTTGGTGATACCGCCAACGAGCGCATCATCACCATTACGGACCTGGACTACTTCGGCGGCTTGGTCACCGAGGTGAGCCCATCGCTGGGTGCGCTCGGCAAGTTCTCGATCCTCTACACAGGGGCGGCAACGGTCAACGATCTCGTGGTGACGGCGACCGGCATCACCACCACCACCTCGACGGCATCCATCCCGGCCGACGACCTGGCGATCGTGTTCAGTGACTTCGCGAGCCTGAACGACATCATCGTCTACATCAACAATCACCCGAACTACACCTGTACGGCGTTGGTCACGAATGCTGTGAGCTTCGATCCGACGAACCTCGACACCGTGGCTTCGCTCGACATCATGACGCTCAAGTCGGTCTTCTCGCTCAACTTCGACCTCGCCGACTGGATCAACAGCAACAGCGCCATCATCAGCGACACGCTAACCCTCGCGCAGACGGGACCAGCCGTCGTCCTCACTACCACGGCCCTCGCAGGCGGCTCCCGTGGGATGTCAGCTTCCTCCAACTGGGCTGATGGATTCGTCGCGATGCGTGGCACACGCATCAACCAGATCGTTCCCCTCGCTTCAGAGAATGCCATTGGCGCTGCCCCTCCTGGCGGCGCTGGTGTGGCGGCGGACACCTATGTCTACGCCTCGATTCTTGCTTCGCTCGTTGCTCACTGCAAGTTCGTGTCGAGCACAGCCGGTCGTAACGAGTGCCAGGGTTGGTCTGGTATGAAGGGAACGCTGGCTGAACTCATCGCAGCCGCAAACCTTCAGAACAGCGAGCACCTGAGCTTGTTCGGAGAGAAGACCCTGCTCCAGCGGACCAGCGATGGTGAGATCGTCACGTTCCCAGAGTGGGCGACTGCGGTTTCTGCTGCTGGGATGCGCGCCGGAGCACCCCTTGGTGAGCCGCTGACCTGGAAGTACGTGCAGAGCTTCGGCGTCACCAGTGATGCCTCCTGGTCGGAGAACGACAACGACGATGTGGTCGCGCTGACCCTGAATGGTGTTGCAGTCGTGAACAACGTCTTGGGGAAGGGGTTCCGCATCGACAAGATGATCACCACCTTCACCAAGGCAGACAACGACGCATACACCGAGGAGACCATCGTCCAGATCTGGAAGAGCATCGCCTACGAGCTGCGCGGCACGCTCGAAGATGTGTATGTGGGCCGTCCCGGCTCGCTCCAGACCGTTCAGACGGTTCCGGCTGTGGTGTCTCGGGTCCTGGAGCTATTCCGCCAGGCTGGGTCCATCACCGACTCGCTGATCAACGGTGTGGTCATCAAGGCATACCGCAATATCACGGTGAACCTGAGCGGTGATGTTCTCAGCGTCGGGGTCACCATCTCGCCCACTCCGGGCATCAACTTCGTGCTGAACACCATCGTCCTGGTGCCGGCGCAGATCAGCCTCTAGGCGAGAAGGAGATAGATCATGGCGCGCGGAGCACTACCAACTGGCAACGGCACTCGGGTCTTCACAGGTGCCCGAGCGATCTTCAAGTTCAATGACAGCATCGTCGGCTTCGCGAGCGGCGTGTCCGGCTCGGAGGAGATCACCTACGAGCCTGTCGATACGCTCGATCACCTGGAGGTCCGTGAGCACGCACCAACGGGATACCGCGTGACGTTCTCAGCGCAGATGTTCCGCACCATCGCGGTCGGTCCATCCACGGATGAGGATGCGCCGGGGTCAGTCAAGGAGCAGAACATCTTCCCGAAGTTCGATGACATCCTCCGGATCCAGGGCGTCGATGCTCTGATTCAGGACAAGGTCTCAGGAAAGATCCTGTTCCTGCTCCAGCAGGTGAAGACTTCCAGCTACAACTTCAATGTCTCGGCTCGTGGCATCGTCGGCCAGAACGTGTCGTTCGTGGCAATCCGCGCGTTCGATGAGTCGGAGATCAGCGTCTAGCATGTAGGCGTTACGACACGGCGGCATAGAAGAGAATCATGAGAAGGAGGAGAAGAGATGTCTGAGACTCAAGAGAAACAGGAGCTGCCAGCTCCGCCGAAGGCTCCAAACATCGTCATCCAAGACTTGGAAGGCGACATGAGCAAGAAGGTCATGTACTCCAAGACCTTCACCGTGGACTACCTCAGTCCAGATGATGGAAACCGGATCGTAGGGACCTTCACCGTGAAGCGTCCTACGCTCGGTGATTTGAGCCAGTTTGGATCGATCAAAGCTCGATTGAATGGCGGTGAGCGCGTCTCGCGTGACATCGACTGGCTCAACGAGATGCTCGCCTTCTGTCAGGTGGTTCTTACGAACACTCCTGATTGGTGGGACCCCTACACTGCCTACGACGAGGAACTGCTGACTCTGGTCTTCCAACACGCGAGGTCATTCCAAGACTCCTTTCGGAAACGTATGGAGTAATGGAGCTGCGACCCTTCGCACTGTTGCCGCTAAGAACCTTGAGGATGAGTGGCTACAGCGGTGGTGGTGCAAGAAGTTCAATCGTCCTCGTAAGGACCCCTTACTTCTGGAGTACACGATAGAGGAGCTGTTCGTGGAGTACATGGAGGACACCATCGAGAGAGAACCGCATGAGGCATTCCCGCCTGTGATGGAAGGTGACCTCCTGGTGTTCAAGGGTACAGGCGACCCTGTCATCGATGCGTGGGAAGCTGCGATTGCATCTGGCAAGACTCCAGATCTGACGAGCCCGTTCGAGGAGTCTCCCGAAGTGATGAAGTGGCTGCGCGGGAAGACGCCCACGCCTATTCCTTCCGAGGAGATGCCAGAGGATTTCCACGACGACTTCACGAAGGGAGATCTCGATGGCTCAAGGTGATAATCCAAAGGTTGGTGTAGATGTCGACCTTGAAGGCGCAAACCAACAAGGTCTTCAGTGGGGTGAGAACTTCGTCAGGGGTGTTAACCAGAAGCTTGGCGGGATCGGGATCGGAGGTCAGCTACTCGGTAATGGGATGTCTGCGCTCGGTCCAGGTTCTGGGCTGAGCGCCACAGTCGTCCTGAACGATATCCTCACTGCACTCCAGAACGGGTTCGGAAACCTCGTCTCAGTGGTGAGTGGCGGAGGGGCCCCTCCTCCAGGAGCTGGGCCTACGACAGGTGGTTGGGTATCCCCAAACAACCCGAACGCTCCGATGTCCTGGGCTGGCTACACATCAGGTGGTGGTGGCTCCGGCGGCGGTGGCGGCTCCGGCGGCGGTGGCGGCTCCGGCGGCGGTGGCGGCTCCGGCGGCGGCGGCGGCGGCGGTGAAGGCATCAACGTTGGTCGTGTGCTTGGGGGAGGCAACATGCTCCCTCAGCAATCGTTCGCGAACATGTACCAGGGTGGGTACTACCAAACCAACGTCGCCCAGTTTGCATCACAGGCAGCAGCTAGCGTTCCGATCGTTGGTCAATTTCTTGGCCTCGTCGCGAACACGATGCAGCAGCGTGATGATGCTCTCCGTGATCTGACAGGTATCTATCGTGCTGGAGGTCAGGGGTCGTGGGGAATGATGCACGACGTCATGACTGACAAGGCTCCGTCGTCATCGCCTGACGTCACGATGCAGGAACGCTTCAAGAGCCTTGGCCTTGGCCGCTCTGAGGTGGCCAACTTGATGATCCTCAACGCGCAGGCCGGGCGCGGAAGATCCCAAGGAGGCATCGAGGAGCTAGGTGCGATGCAAGGTCTCTATGGCCTTGGGCAGCAAGCTGCCGGTCTGACGAGCACAATGGAGCGTGGCGGGGCGTCAGGGATGCCGGGCGGAGATATCAACCTCTTCGCTTCAATCCTCGCAAATGCAGTCACGTCTGGGTTGGACCGTGGCCGTTGGTCAGAAGCAGTCGTTGGCTTCACCAGAGCGGCGGCGAATAGTCGCGGACAAGGCGACCTTGATGAGTCCCGGCTCCTCAAGATAAATAATCTTGTCGGTGCGATGGGAACCGTCAGCAAACGCTATCAAGGAGACACCCCTGACTCTCAAGGAGCACAACAGATGTTCCAGGGAATGTTGGGTGGTGAGGGCGGCACGTTCGCAAATGTTATGGCTATGCGCGCTGCTGGCCTTGAAGAGCCTGGAGTGGAATACGCCACCGCATGGCTTCGTGTTGAGCGCGGCGCTAAGAAGGGCGGACCTGAGATAGATAAGCTCCTCAAGGGGTACATGGGTCTGCCACATGTACGCGCCTATCTTGATGATCCAACCGAAGTAAAGTTAGCCAGGGCCCTCTTGTTCCTCAAGATGCTCCCAGGGGTATCTCAGTATCCGACCGCTGCCATCGAGGCATGGCTGCGATCGATGTTGAAGTTCAAGGTTAGAGACAAGGGTGTAGCTGGACTCCCAGGTGCAGGAGAAGGCGCTAAGCGATCCTTCGTTCACGCCCTTAGGGAGGGCAAGCTCCACTCTAAGGAGGAGGATCTGGCGAAATCAGATCCATCATTGGCCTGGACAGCCGATGCGGTTGGTCCGAAGGAGGGTCAGCTGTATGACTCACCAGAGACCATGGAAGATCTCAAGCGCCAGGGAGCGTTCAGAACCGGAGATCCAGTTCAATATGTTGGAAGCCCTGGTGGTGGAAGCCCTGGTGGTGGTGAAGGGTATGGGCAAGATCGCCAAATTTGGCCCAGGAAGTCTGGTGACCCTGAGCCAGAGCTTGCGAGTAAGCCTGGGTACCGCAAGGCAAGACCAGGTGAGCGCCACATGGCGCGCGATATCGTCATCGGCAACGGCCAGCCAGGAGAGAAAACCCACGCGCTCGTGGCTGGCATCTGGCTAACCAACACTCCCGTCAGAGCAAACCGAAAGGTCCGCGAACAGGGAGATATCGGCGAGATGCTAGGAGACAACGGCATCCGATATCGATACGTGCATCTGTACTTCGAGCCTGGCTTGAAAAAAGGAAAACGGGTCGAGAAGGGTGACGTCATCGGTACTGTGGCTGGCGGTACTGGTGATTGGAAGCCTCACGCTCACTTGGAAGCAAGACAGCGTGCAGATGGGAAGACCTCCGTCGTGGACCCTATGAGGGCTGGCGGAGTTGGGGCAGAGGAGCACGACATCATGACAGGCAAAATTCCTGTGCCTGCTCCTGCGACCCCAACTACGGCTCCAGTTTTCCTTGAGCCGGATCCAAAGAACCCTGGAGGGTCCAGGCCCATCTCCGATCCAGACAAGGTTGTGCCTGTGTCGATGCGTGGTGGCGGTGCGATGCATATTTCGATCTCACTGACCCCAGAAGCTCGAAGGCTGATCCAGATTTCCTCAAACCAGAGAAAGCCTGCTGTGGGGCGCGGGCAGTCATGACTACACGCAACGTCAGCTCATCATGTGAAGTGCTGTGGGTTTCCCGGCAATCGGATGAGGCCGCTCGTGCTTTTTTCAAAGGCGCAAGCGATGAGAACCCAGATGCTCAGATTGAGAGCATCATCGGGCAGCTTGCTAGCTATGGTGCAACGTGGTTGTCGCGCGGAGGCAATCCATACTCATCACGCAGCAGCAGCACCCCGTCTGGTAACAACTATACTGATTCCACAAACTCTAACAGCGATGTCATCAATTGTTCTTGGAACAAGAACACTAGCGCATCCGCCGGACAGTTCAGCTTCCAGCTCAAGCCTCGTGTCCCGTATGACAAGCTCCTGAAGACTGGAGATTTGGTCGTCATCTTCATGGACAATGACCACCGCTTCGGGCGCGATCAGCGCACGCAGGGGACCTTGGTCACGATCGGGATCCTAGATCGCATCACCAAAAGCACTTCAGTCACTGGAGATGGGGCCACGATCGAGGTGGTATCTGTTAGCGGACGGGACCTAAGCGCGATCTTCGAGGAGACCTCAACGGTCTTCGACCCCGCGCTTGCTGTCATTGATCAGACGTATTTCGATTCTAGCTACATAACTAGAATCACAGAGACTACGAATAATGCGTGGAGCCCCGCGCAGAATATTCTTCTTCTCCTCGACCTGATCTACAACTACAACGCGACTGATTCCAAACTTGTTGGAGGTCAATGGACGCTTCCAAACACCACCAATTCAGTTACAGGACGTCCGATTTCACTGCTGTCATTGGTCAATGTTTCAGACTTCGTACAGTCTCCGATTTGGGGTTATTCACTTCCTCAATCACCTGGCGTTACCCAGGCTGAAAACGTTTGGAGACTCATCTCTGATTTCGCCAATACAGTGGTTAACGAATTCTTCTTCGACGTTCGTGACTTCACGATCGGAGAATTCGATGTTCGCCGCCACCAAGAGGAGATCATCGAGCAACTCCTCGGGCCTGGTGAGTCGAAGATCCAACGAGACACCAGGGATAAGGTTTCTGGTTCTGGTGTATTCAACCAAAGCACACTAGAGATAGACGACAGCAGTGTAGTTGCTGGGGCCCCTAAGTCTCCACCGATGCCTGTTATGGCGATGGTGCTACGCCAACGTCCATACGATCGAGACTCTTTCAGGAAGCTGCCGAAGCACGACCTAGATTACACTGAGGTCTTCAACGACGAAGTTTCCTTCTCGACGGGAGACGTCGTGAACTTCTACAAGTTGAACTTCCCAGATCTCTTTCCCATGGCATGGGAATTGATTTTCGGCGTGAAGGTGAACCTAGATTCAATCCCTAGGTTCGGGCTCCGCCGATTTGAAGGTCAAACTAGATACCCGTTCGTGACTTCAGCTGCTGGCGACGCCTACAAGGAAGGAGATGACGTCGCAGTATTTGGGAATGCATACACCTACTACATCAGCTTGATCTCGACGTGGTGGGCTGCAAATGAGTTGCTGCTTGCCGGAACGATCTCCTGCCGCTTCAGGCCCGAGATTCGAGTTGGTTCTCGACTACGCCATATCCATCAAAATGGCGACGTGTACACCTACTACATCGAAGAGGTGAACCATTCATTCGATGTCAGCCCTGGTGGAAGTCGAACCACGCTGACAGTGGTGCGTGGGCATCAGGAAGGGTTGACGGATCTTCCAAACAACCTGATCTGGAATGCCGATGGTTCTGGGATTCCAGATGGTGCTGTCAACTGGGGTGTCACCGATCCGACCAACGGTATGGACTCAACTATCTATGAGGACAAGCCGCGTGAAATCGTCATCGATCTGGAGTTGGAGATTTGAAGATGGGCAACAACTTCTCAGCAGACGGGCAGCCGATTCAGGCTGGGTTGCTTCATGAATCCGTTGTCCTGACCAATAATTCACCGTCGTATTCAATGTTCGGGCTGCATGAAGCGGTTGTGGTTAGTCGAAGGTATGTCAAGGAGCCAAACAATCCATCCAAGGTTCAGGTTGTGTATGAGTGCAGGGACCTTGAGACGGGTGATGTTCTTCCAGGGTGTCGTCAACTCAGTGCGATGAGTGGGAAGACGAACGGTGATGACAATGTGTTGCACCCATCAACACAACCGATGCCTGGGGTGCGTGTATCCAAAACTGGAATCAACCAGACTCCAGCCAAAAGCACGGATGGGGATCGTGTGTTGCTTGGGTTCCTCGGAGGATCTCGGACACGTCCAATCATCATTGGAGTCTTCCGTCATTCATCTGCTGAATATGGAGCCACTGTTGATGACGGTGAGCGCCGCCTCACCATCCATCAAGGGACCTCCATTCAGATCAAGAGCGACGGTGAGTACGTCGTCACGCACAAGACTGGGTCCGTTGTCACGCTGCTCGACAGCGGCGATGTGCAGGTGCGACCTGCCGCAGGCAAGGATGTATTCATCGGGGACCAAGATGCGACGGAGAACCTTGTGCTCGGGCAGAAGTTCAAGCAGTTCGCATCAGACCTCATCGATGCATTGCTCACCGCGAAGTACCCGACTGGCACCGGTCCATCTGGGCCAATGCTTTCACCTGAAGCGGCCACCCTCTCCAGTCTCAAGGCGTCACTCAACACACTCCTGAGTGATATGGCGTTTACCCAGAAGGAGCAGGCGTAGTGGCGATGA
>Ga0307379_10008000_pt1 | contig 14308 bp, 23 predicted proteins | sample UN2MG_FD_202237 | JGI IMG/M metagenome (GOLD analysis project Ga0307379, IMG submission 202237) | Soil microbial communities from Risofladan, Vaasa, Finland - UN-2 | ecosystem: Environmental > Terrestrial > Soil > Coastal area > Acid sulfate soil | place: Finland: Risofladan, Vaasa | collected... | reverse complement strand
AGGCGTGGCGGTTTGGGTAGTCAAACGTATTTTGGAGAGCTAACAATGTACCCTGATAAGTTCTATTTAACCGAAGCTCAATACTATTTGCAGAAAGCAGTAGAGTGGGCAGGAAAGGCAAGCAAGTTTATGGTGCTGGAAGAAGGTATGAATGAGTATTGCATATATCGCTCCAAAGAACACAATGTGAGATACGCTCGTTATTGTATCCGTACAGCCAACGCTTTCTTAAGAAAGTATGTACAAATAGATTCGTTGACTAAGAGGAGAATGAAGATGAAAGTGGTAATGCGCTGGCTGGTGATTTTGGCGTTAATGTTCTCAGTATGCTTTCTGCCTAGTTGTGGCTCGCCACAACCTGCACCTAAGTTCTCAGAAGGTGATAAGGTGCAGCACGTACTTGATGGTCGTTCTGGTATTGTGATAGGTGTTACTTGGAAGAGTTATATTAAACATCCTTATTATACCTATAAAATCAGATTCTGTAGTCAAGGCGGTCAGGAGATAACAGATAGTCTGTTTGCCAGTACGTGGGCTGTCGAACCAACTCATTATCAAGTAGTCGAAGTCAAAGACTATGAGATTAAGCATTACAAGGATAATGCGAGATGAAAGTGAAGAATGTGGTCGCAATCCGTGATTGACTAAGAGGAGAATGAAACATGCCCGATAAACTCAAACCGCTACCAGGTAACGATCTACCTATTACTTCAAAGAGGCACTCACAATCGCTACATGGTAGATTGTCAAGACAACCTGATGTTGAGCACATACCTTTCGATGGCCCACTTAGTGTAGATACTAGTACTCAAGAAGAACCTCTTGATCTAGACGAGCTCATTGAGTATACATTGGGTGAAGTCGACTATGATGGCGGAGTTATCGAAGAAGTGAGATCACAAGCTTATGTACTACAACGTACCCTGCGAGAGTTGCTGCTTATGCTCATTCACAAGGGGATTGTGAATATCAGCGATCTCAGTATCATACTTGACGATTGTTGGAGATTTAGCCGCTCCGATATTCTTGTTGGTGCAGGAGCAGAAGAGGTGGAAGAGAAGCGAGCACGTTTCGAGTCTTTGATTGAAGGAAGAAGCAAGTAATGAGCGAGTGGTGGAATGGCATACACGTTGGACTTAAAATCCAATTCTCTAAAGATTGCGGGTTCGAATCCCGCCTCGCTCACCAATCAACCAACCTGTCGTGTTCTCAATATAGGACAACTTTCTACAATGGATGGTAGTAGTTGTCAGAGAACTTTAAGTGAGTCCGTTGTATGTTCGGCAAAGGCAGGTTGGCTTTTATTAGGTTGGATAGTTCAATGGTAGAGCAATTGATTGCAGCGGGAGTTCGCCACTCTATTAGGTTGCAATCAAGAGATGTAAGTTCGATTCTTACTCCAACCATTTAGCAATTCTTAGGAGAGAATTATGTTTGACTATGAACCAATTGATGATAATGGTAGAATTGTAACCCTTCGCAAGTTTAAGTTCTGCGAATGGTGCGGAGTGGTAATAAAGATAGGTGAGAAAGCAGTTAGAAGAGTCTATTGTTATGATGAATGCTTTAATGATACAAGGCAGCATCCTGAATGCTTCGAAGCAATGAAAGAGTACGGTGCTGACTATGATTACGATTTCGAACCTATGAAAATGGTTAGGGGCAAACCGTTACATCATTCAGACGAAGGAGAGAATTATGAGCCTTGCAGAATTATTTCTCAACCGTGACGATTGGGGTTGGTTTAGCAACTTCAAATACAGTTGCAAAAAGAAAGGTTGGTTTTGTGAAGTAGTGAAGCCTGAAGAAGAGGATGGTCTAGCTCCATACCCCGATCGTGTAAGAGTTTTTGCTTCACACATCATTCAAGGTAAAGAGTTACTTTGGGAAGCCTTTGTCATGATACATACAGGTAGAGAATTAGGCAAAGAAAAAGTCTTTCAATTCCTCGAGCATGAACACAATTACTATTTCGCATATCCAGAACTCTGGCCACCGAAACCTGACAACGAAGGAGAGAAAGAATGCAACGACAGCAAGTTAGAAGAATGCAACCGCTAGTAGCACAGATCAAGAAGAAAGGTTTGGTGCATCAAACGCTATGGGTTGTGTATTGTGAAGGTCTCATGGAAGGCGGACCTATACCTTTCGAATCTAAAATGAAGGCACAAGCTTTCATTAACAAGAATATGGGCTTGGGTCACTATGAAGGTCCCATCAAGTACACAAGAAAGAAGTAAGAGGATTATGGCAATTATATTCACTTGTGTTGAATGCAAAGCAAAGATTGAGAAGTCAAATAGCGACTATATGGAAGCTGGTGAAGAGATGAAGAGGGGTGAAGGTTGGGTTTATCGTATGGATGGCTGGCATTGTAGAGAATGCATATCAAAGGACCAAGAACCAGGTTTTACAGAGAGTTCAGTGGATGGTATGTAATGATATTGATAGTACCCCGAACCCTTTAATTTACATACGAAAACACGGTGGATACGAAGGATTTTCACTATAGGAGAGATGGGATGATAAAATGTTACTACTGCCATATACCACATTCATCTAAAGACTTACGTGCAACCATCATAGCTGATCATATCACTGCTATGGTATGCTTACCTTGCTTAGAGAGTCGAAAGTCTTCAGTAAAACCTAAAGGTATCTGTCAAGAGAAAGATGAGAAGATTGCACAACTCAAAGCAAAACTCAAACAAAAGGAAATACAGCATGCGGGTCAAATACGTGAGATTACCAGATTACGTAATTGCTTTGAAGACAAATGTACGGTATTAAAAAGAAACTTAGATCGTGTAAAAGAATTAGCAGATGCTAACGGAGCTGCTACTCGCGTTAGGCAACTTGAGAATGATTTGCATGAAGCAAATACAATCATCAAAGCACAAACCAAACGTATTGAAGAGCTTAAGGCTGAAGAAAAAGTCAAAATTGATGAAGAAGAATATAACTTAATTGAGAAGATTTTGGCTTGCGTATATGAGCAACATGGGAGCTTCATACTAAGAGGCTCCGAAACCTCCGGTGGTGAGATATTCGTCAACTTGATAGAGAGTGCGAAGGCTCTCTATGAGAAAAGATGTTACACTCATCCGGAATATAAAAACTTTTTTTAATAAGCATATAGTTTAATGCGTCAAAAGAAAAAATCTAAACCTCGTAAATGTGTGGTCTGCAAATGTAAATTTACTCCTGATGCACACAATAGAATTATCTGCTCGGATGCATGCAAGAAGCAACGTAAACGTAACAATCGACGTTCATATTGCAACAATACATTGAAGGAAGTAGCCTCACTAAACCGTAGAGAGTTTCCTGAAAACATCAAAAAAATAATGATGAAAACAGTAAGAAAGAGAGGGTGTTTACGGTGCGATAAAAAGTTTGTATCAGAAGGCCCTTGGAATCGTTTTTGTCCAAGATGCGAAATAAAAAATGAAGGAATATCATTTTCACCCCGGGCGTTCTCCATATAATATAAATAGGAGAGAAAATTGGGATCACTCGTAGAACAATTCCTTAATGATTGCCGTGAGAAAATGGGCGATTTATCTACGGAATTGATGCTTAAAAAACTGTCTCCCGAACAGCTTTTGCACACATTTTTAGAGTGGCTTATTAGGCAAGAATATCTCAAATATTGAGACAAAGTACAATGTATTTTTGCGTATGTTCATTAAGATTTCACAAGAAATATGCACTCAAAAACTGGCACATGTCTAGTGAAAAAACAACATGTCTGAAAATATTTTGAAAAAAAAGCGAGAGAAAAAAAATATATATCTCTTTCTTAGAGCTTTTGCACCTGAAAGGAAAAGAAAATATGCTAGATAGGTTGATAGGACAATTTGACGAGCCCGGCACACAAATTGTGATTGACCATGCCTACGCATATCTTGTGCCCGATTCCAAAAATGAAAGTGATGTTATCGAGGCAGTAGATGCAGTTACTTCTTGGAAGGATCCAGGTGACTATTTCGCACAAAGATTTAGCGGACGTCGCTTCGATACAACGCATCGTCTCTTGTCTAAGAAAAAATTGCAATTCCCAACAGGTCTTGTTCCAACAGTAGCCCAGGCACTGGAAGAGAGTGGCTACTCTTACCAGTTACATGATAACCGAACTTATCCTGAAACAGTAGAGGAGATTCGTCCACTCACCGATATCGAATTACGTGGGTACCAAACAGAGGCAGTATTGGAGGGACTGAAATCTAAAAGAGGAGTCTTCTCTCTTCCACCTGGGCTTGGCAAAACTGAGATCATGATCGCATTAGTCAATTCACTGAGAGCATTTCCAACGCTATGGCTTACTCACACCAGAACACTTCTGGAGCAGACTTTTGAAAGATTCAAACAGCGTCTTGAGCATCAAGGTATTTCCATAGGCCAGATTGGAGGTGGCAGTTGGCAACCTAAAGACATTACCATAGCAACAGTGCAGACACTTACTCATAAAGCCAATCACAAAAAAGTAATCGAGTTACTCAAACCAATCCAAGTGATTATCAGCGATGAGGCTCATCACACGCCTTCCAAAACATGGTTCAAACTTCTGTGTGGTTGCAGCGCACCATTTAGATTTGGTTGCTCTGCTACCCCACTAGATAGAGGCGATGGTTCTGATCTTTGCCTGATAGGTACCGCTGGAGATATCATCTACGAGTTGACACCTATGGAAGCCGCAGAACTAGGTTTCATTGATGTTCCCAAGATCACTTTTGTAGAATACATGGATGGTTGTAACAGTGCTAAAGAACCTTATGCTGGTGAAGTAATCTGGAAAGAACTTTACGAGAAGTATATTGTCAATGCCTCACTACGCAATCAGGCTATCCTGGATGTATGCAAACATTGCGTAGAATCTGATAGACGAGCTATTGTTCTCATTAGGATGATTGGGCACGGCAAGATTTTAGAAAAGGAGTTGATCAGATGGTTTCAAACTGATGCACATGTTAAGTTTGTTTGGGGAACATCTTCAGATGCAGTTAGACATGAAGTAGTAGAAGCTTTCAAGGATGGTGTAGTCAGAGTTCTCATAGCATCTTCCATTTTCGATGAAGGTGCAGACATACCAGAAATTGATGCAGTAGTCATTGCAGCAGCAGGTAAGTCTGCTATCAAAGCTATGCAACGCGCAGGTAGAGGAATGAGAAAGTCTAGTGAGAAGCAATTGCTGGTGTTCGACTTTATGGACAGAGCACATCCTGTTCTCTTAAAACATAGCAATGCTCGTAGGAGAGTTTATCGTAACCGAGGATTCAAAGATATTACAACTGGAAGGTTAGGAGAGTAGGATGCCTAAGGAAACATACGTAGAAGAGTTTCTAGACAGTCTGTGCGAACAACTAGGTAAGAGAGTTGCAGAGGATCTGCTCGATGGATCCTCATTTGTAGATGTATGTAGATTTTTCCTCAATTGGCTTAATGAAAACAGTTGTCTAACTACAGATCACACCAAGAAATTAAGTGAAGAAAATGAACGGTTGGAAACAGTAATAGCTCTTCAGAAGGAGCAACTAGTAGAATATTGGGACAAAGATATCAAAGCAAAAAAGGTTAGGGGAGAAAGATGAACGTAACAATTGACAAGTTTGGTAAAGACCATTGGTCTCTATTAGCTTACATAGAAATTAGATGTGTAGACCATAAGGGTGTTCCTGATAGGCGCCATTTTAGATGTGATGCAAAACTTCATCCAGGACTTGCACATCACATATCTGATACGGAATATCCTACTCGCTTAAAAGGAAAAGTGGAACTTCACGACCATGACGACTGGAACTGTGCAGAAGATTTAGAAGCTGCGCAGTTTATTGTGTATGGTGGAACTGGCGCTCATCCAGTTTTCGAGATGACTCCTGCAGGATTTGAAATGGCTGCTAAGTTACGTATGCACAAAGCTAACGGTGGAATGTTTAGTAACTTCGAATACAAACAGTAGGAGAGAAAGATGAACGTAACAATTGATGACAAGAACTTCGGAGTATGGTGGGACTACGATGCGAGAGAAAACGGTATTGTTTGGTGTCACATTGTTCGGTTTGATAGTGATGGTACATTCACTCCTATTGCAAGTAGGCAGTCTGTATGTTCCATAAAGGATACGTTCAACAATGAGATAGGTAGAAAGATAGCATTCACCAAAGCACTGAAGCATGGGTTTGGCAAACCTGAGCGTAAACTATTCTGGGATGCCTATGCAGAGATGACTCACGCTAGTTGGTCGCAGATAAATCTGTATAGGAATGCTAAAGATGGTTTGATGAATCTAAGTAAGCGACAGCTTATCGATGCAGTACGAGAGTTAGCTCCTAAAGCTGGTGTGATGTTGATAGACGTAGGGAGAGTAAACAATGTCAGTAAATAAAGAACTGATCGAGGCACTCAATGAACGATTTACAGGAGTCTTTGATGAAGAATCTGCTCTAGACGTAATAGAGATCTATGACGATTCTAGTGATCTTGAAGACTTTATAGAGAATATAGAGTTTATGAGTTATCTTGATGACGATGACGATCTTGAGGACTTGTGGGATATTATCAGAAGTCACCAATAGGGAGTAGGCAGTGGCGGGATTATTTGATGAGTTGGGTCTTCCAAAAAGATTAGCTCCTCTGTATAATAGCCTTAGTAAAGATAGGAGGTTAATAACGTATGATAGCGAAAGATTAATTATCAATTGTGACTTCCCCGAGAAGAAGGCTAAGGAGATTAGCGAACTGATACAACTCGGATTTGCTTATTTGAAGATGATAGGCAAACGAAGAGCACTCGTATTAGGTACTTGGGAAGTTGCAGAGCGTAGACTTGTTGGTGGCAAAGCTATCAAGTCTTCTATTTTCAATAAAGAGATGTTAGAGATGTTAGGTAGGTATTCTGAATCAGATCTAGGAATACTCGAGAGTGTCTTTCTTCTCTTTGCATCAGCACGTAAGTCGAATGCTATAGCTCCTAGCGTTCTTATGAGATGTCTAACTAGTTATGAAAAGTATCCCGTGCATATTGTTATGGAAGGTCTTCGTATCTACATGGGTGGAGATTATATAGAACGTGGTATGAAAGAAGAATATGCACTTGGGATCATACGAGGCGTTAATAGAGATTCAGAAGTTCAAGTTGAACGTCAAATCCAACCTCTACCTTCAAAAGTAGCAACAGACGTAAAGGCTGCTAAGGTAGCATCACAAAGGATTGTAAAAGCTTCCCATCAGAAAGAAGTTGATAAGAGAGTACTACAGTTAATTGAGACGGATGGATATAAGTTAGAGGTGTTATCACCGCAGAAGTTAGCTGCGTATCGGAAGCAAGTTGAAAGTGAGCTATCCAAACATTAACTCAAAAGCTCATCTTTTTATAGTCCATGTGAAGTGCCCTTATTGCGAATGCACTCATAAGCACACTTTTGGTATAGATTTTTTAGATATTTCAAATGCACCATATGTACAGATTAATCAAGCTGCGTTGTTCATTTGGAATCATGTTTATCAAGCTTGTTGCCCTCAGTGTTGCACCCCCCAACTCTATCCTACCGTATCTCAATTTCATGATGCTCTCGAGAATATAGGAAATATATGCAGCCAATAGAATTCCTTGAAGCGCATAATCTGAATTACAAATCTTCAGGCTATAAGGAGATTGTAATAGAGTATTGCCATCATTGCGGGGATGATACATTCCATGTCTATATGGATAGAGAACTCGGATTATATCACTGCAAAAAATGTTCGAGTTCTGGAAACCTTTGGACATTGAAAAGACTTATGGGTACAGTCGATTTAGTTACATCTGTGTCGGAGATATTGTCTACGCAGGAGAGTGCCGAAGCTATCAATGAAAATGTAGTAGAGCAATATATATCGGCTCTAATGTCAAATGGACATGCTCTTAATTGGCTACTCAATAGAGGTTTCACAAAGGAGACCATTCGTAGATTTCGCTTAGGTTTGATAGAGGACGGAATGACTTCTTGGCTTGCTATCCCCTATTACAAAGACGGATTACTAGTCAACATTAAGCATAGACTTTTACCTCCGCATGAAAAATCATTTAGGCTCCTTCCCGAACATGAGACCCCACTCTTCAACATAGACAATCTTAACATTAGCACGCCCGTTTATGTTACCGAAGGTGAACTTGATGCTATAATGCTAGTTCAACAAGGATACGAGAATGCTGTGAGCATACCCCTGGGTGCCGGAACATTCTTAACTGAGCATTTTGATGCACTCGTTGTTTGTAAGAGAATCTACCTATGTTATGATTCTGATGTTGAGGGTAAGAAAGGTGCCATATCCGCAGCTGAGAGATTAGGTCCTGAAAGATGCTTCTACATTAAGTTACCCACCAAAGATATCAATGACTTTTTCTTAAAGCATACTAAAGCGGATTTCGAGGCAATTATTGCAGAGTCTAAAACTGTAGGTAGGTCTACCGTTCTATCCCTTTCTCAAGTCTTTCATGAATTGGATATATCTAGATCGAGTAAAGCAATCGGTGATGATATTAGATTTCCTTGGCAGAATGTTGACAAGATTGTGGGTGCGCTTGAGCCTGGATGGTTGATAGTTCTACAAGCAGTTCCTAAGATAGGTAAGACTACCTTTTGTTTGAATACTTGTTATAGTATTTCAGAGACTGGGAAACCTTGTCTCCTTTTCTGCCTGGAGATGAATCCTATCAGACTTCTGGAGAGGGCTATCTCCGGGGTACGAGGCAAACGTGTGAAAGATCTTACCGATGTTGATATTATGATGGCTAAGGCGCAGATGTGCAAGTTACCTCTTTACTTTGGTCATACGAGTGATATCACACCTCAAAAGATATATGAAACTATTAGGTATGCTGTTAGGCGTTTTGGTATTAGGCTAGTTGTCTTTGACCATTTGCATTTTCTTTGTAGAGATGTAAATCACTCAACGGCTGAAGTTGGCCATGTGATACGAGATCTCAAACTTCTATTTGAAGAGTTACATGTTCCTGGTATTGTCATCGCACATCCTAAGAAAACCGACTTACATGAGGTTCCAGGTCTCTACGCGGCTCGTCAAAGTGGAGAGATTGCAGGCGACTGTGATGTATTAATCTCTCTGTATCGCAAACCTTTGGGAACTGATAGAGTACGAGATGATGATTATGTAGATGATGAGATTCCCACTTTCGAAGCCCGTACTTTAGTAAAGACTACGGCTTCACGATTTTGTGCTGGCGGCAATGCAGTTTTATTTCTTGATGGCGAATCAATGAAGTTTGAGGAGTCGTAAGGTTACGTATAGTGAATTCATCAATGATATGGTAAAGATAGATTGTCAACGTGGGGATACCGTAGCGGTATGTAGACTTATAGCTAGTTTACACCGTAGGTATACTTGGATTGAATTAGATGACTTCTTTGCTATATCACTTATATCATCTCTGAGAGCAAGAGAAACTTATGATTCTCAACATCGAACTATAGAAGGAAGGCTAACTCAGTTTTCGTCTTGGTTAGTTACTTTAGCGCGTAACGATCTTTTGATGTTTATAGAGAAAGAAATGCGAATCCGGAATCGATATCAGGATGGTTCCGCTTTTCCTTCTACTCTTGTATCCCCTTATGGCGGAAACGAGTCTCTCACATGTCAGGATGAGTTAAGACTTTTGTCGAGTTTGCTATCCCCGTTAGCTGAGGCTACTTTGAGAATTAGCTTGAAATACCAACCCGTTAGATTAACTAGTGTCATTCTTAGCAAACTTTTGGGTATTAGTAGGAGTGATGCAATGTTATTAAGGCGAGAAATTAGAGAAATAGTTAAGCATTTAGCGGAGTAAATAAGTGAAAAAATGTAAAAAAGATTTGTTTTTTGGGCATTGGTCCCCATATAATATAATAAGGAGAGAAAGTAGATTTGTTCATATCTAGTATTTGCACAGTTTTTTTAGGAGAATGTCATGATTACAACGTCCGAGAATGTTTCCGCACCTAAGCCAAAGTGTTTTGGCAAGATGTATTCCTTAACGGCTACTGAATGTCACGTATGTGACGAATTGGAGGATTGTAAAATGATTTGTAGTTCAGAATCCACACCCGAACCTGTTGAGACTGAAACTGTTGAGACTGAAACTGTTGAGACTGAACCTGTTGAGACTGAACCTGTTGAGACTGAACCTGTTGAAACTGAACCTGCTATTTCAAGCGCACCCTCATCTCTCTTTAGAGGTGGAACTATCGCTGCTGATGTCTTCGATCTCCTGAAAGCCGGTTCTGTAACAAAAAGTTCTTTAATTGAAGCTATCGAACTCAAGCATGGTGGTAGGGGCAAGAATCCCGTAGGCAACGTACTCTCGAAGTTACGTAAGCTCAATCTGTTGACGAAAGAAGGTAAGGGCAAAGACGCTAAGTTTGGTTACACCGGAGAGTAATTATGTATCGAGTTGTGCGTAGTGTGTACTTAGACATGGCTCATCGTATTAGGGGCCATGCGGGCAAATGTGTAAATGTTCATGGTCATACATGGAAGGTTGAAGTTTGCCTATCTAGTAACGAATTGGATGAGCAGAATATGGTTATGGACTTTGGAGAGGTAGACGAACTCCTTCTCAGACCACTCGAGGAGGAGTTCGATCATTGTTGGCTCATAGGTAAGGGTGATGTAACCGATATGCAAAATGGCAATCTCTTCAAAGAACTTTGCTTAGTTTTAGGTTCATCCCTTAAGATAGCACGTCTACCTATCGAAGCCACGGCTGAGACTCTCTCTAAATATTTCTATGACCGTTTTTGTAATGCACTTGATAGCGAGGGTAAGCGAGGCGTTGATGTGGTGTACGTTAGAGTGTATGAGAAACTCCATCCGAAAGAATCGTATGCCGAGTACAGCTCAAATAGACCCGAACATACCTGCGTATAGGAGTTTAGTGTATCTATGTTTGTAAATGAGATTTTTTCTAGTCTGCAAGGAGAGTGCGCACTTCAAGGAGCCTTCACAACCTTTATCAGATTTGCTGGATGCAATCTCGCATGCTCTTATTGTGATACCCCTTATGCACGTACTCGTGATGCAGAGAGTGCGGATTCGTTAACGGTCTCTGCCGTTATGGATCGAGTATTAGCTTTGGATGCCCAGCCGAGATACATATGTCTAACTGGGGGCGAGCCACTACTTCAATCTAAGAGTGAACTCGAGGTTCTAATAAAAGACCTTGTGGGAATACAATTACTTCAAGCCATCCAGATTGAGACTAATGGTTCTCGACCTACCGGTTGGTTAAAGGATCTACGTAAGACATTTCCCAATCCCAAGCGAGTAGATATCATTCTTGACTATAAACTTCCATCGTCTGAAATGGAAGAACATATGCTCAAGGGTAATTATAATGGACTGCTATCTACCGATATTCTCAAGTTTGTGTGCAAGGACGAGGACGATGTTAATAAGGCTATAGATGTGTTAGGAGGACTAAGTAGGATTCACGATTGTAAGCCTACAGTTTTCTTCCATTCGGTTGCAGGGAGCTCTGGTGCAACTTGGTTAGCTAACACTCTTTGTGAGGCTGATAGTTTACCTTTACGTAGGTTTGATATCCGAGTGGGCATACAACTTCACAAGTTTCTTTGGGGCAACAAGCGAGGGAGATAGTTATGGATTATAAAGAACGGCAAGAAGAGAAAGATTGTTCTGCCAAAGAAACTGCAGATAGATTCAATTCTATCGTTGTTGCTTCAAGACATATCAGACAGGCTTTACAGATATTAGGTCTTGTAGAGTCCACTGAGTGCTTGTCTTCTGAAGAGCTAGATTTGGCTAACACACCCTTGCGTATAGCTAAGATGTGGGTAGAGCTTACGAAAAGTGTATTCGAAAGATCACCTGACATTAAAGTTTTTGAGAGTTTGCATGAGCAAATGATGCTACTGAAAGATATCGATTTTGTTTCTCTCTGTTCGCACCATTTTGCACCTTTCCGGGGAAAGGCACACATAGCGTATATACCAGAGGGTAAACTTATTGGTATCAGCAAACCAGCTCGTATTGTGGATTACTTTGCGTGCAGACCCCAGACACAGGAATTACTCACTAATCAGATAGCCGAATATCTAATGGAGAGTCTAAAGCCAAAGGGTGTGATGGTAGTCTTAGAAGCTATGCATACTTGCATCTCAACAAGGGGTGCAAAGAAACATGGTTCTAAGTTTATCACTTCAGCTATCACAGGAGTGTTCTTGAAGGATGCTAGCGCCAAGGAAGAGTTCTTAGCATTATTACAGTTGAAAGGAGAGTAAGAGATGAAGCTAATTACTGTGTTTGTGTTCGAATCAGTAGATGAGTTAATCGATTACACCAGGATACAACCCAGTGATGGAAGCTTGGTAGGTCAAGAGCCTAATAGAAGGTCTCTTCCATACGGATCTAAACTCGTGTTTGAGAATGACATGAAGGGTGTCCGTCTTGAGGCTAAAGGTTTCCAACTTGGCGATAAGGTTACAGTCTTGTCTGTAATCAAGGCTTTGTGCAATGAAATTGGCCTTGGTGTTTACATAACCTAACGAGTTCATCGAGAACTCAGGAAAGAGGTAAATCATGAGTGAGAAGAACGGTAATAAGATGTATATCAAGGAAGTTAGTATTTGGATCAAACAAGAAGAGTCACGACTGGCTTCGTGTAAAGCTAACGTGAGTCATTACAATTCTCAGATTCGTAGGTTGAAACAGACCATCCAACTTGAGCTGAAACAGATGGGCATCATTCAGTTAGGTATCAGTGAAGCTGTAAAGAACAAGGCGGATGCATTAACTGAAGAGAAGCACTGTAAGAAAACGAAAGGAGAGTAGAGATGAAGTTAATCACCATGTTTGAATCTGCTGAAGAGTTGATAGAAGCCACTAAGATACAACCCCAGGCCGTAGCAGACCTGCCACAACAGAGATTCCTTCCAAGAAGATCTAGACTAGTATTTGATAATGACATGAAGAGCGTCAGTCTTGAGGCCGAAGGATTTCAACTGAGTGATAATATTACAGTTGAATCTATAGTCAAGGCTCTATGTATCGACATTGGTTTTGATGTTCATATAACTTGACTTTCATAATGACAAATGGAGGTAAGAGTAAAGTGAGATTTGAAGTAGGTAAGTATTATCGTCATAGCGGTGGAGGGGCTATGCACATTTTGGTGACTGCACAAACTGAAATGTATGGTGATTGCCTGATTGCTGAAGAGCATTCTTCTTGGTGTTTACTTCCCGTTGGTACGGATGAGTGCAATGCAGAACATTGGAAAGAGATAACTGAAGAAGAATGGCAATGTCTGGATAATATCAGAACTGGATATGCGGTAACGGCATCTGAAGATGGAACTGAACCCCAACTACAGTTGAAAGGAGAGTAGAGATGGGTGAGAGAGTATCGGTAAGAGATCTTCGTTGTATGTCTCGTAGGTTCTTTGAGCGAGTGATTAACATCCTTGAGGCGAGGAATAAAACTAGAGGTGATACATATCTTGAAATGGAAATAGACGAGTTCGGTTCTTTCATTCGAGATAAGGCGAGCCGCATTAAATCATCTCAAAAGGTAAGAGAGAGCGCATCGTCTCCCGAAGACGTTAGAAAAGCTGGAAAAGACCAAATAGATTCTATTCTTGATGTAGCGGGCTATGCAGCTCTCTTATTCATCAAGATGAACGAGGACGAAGGTTTCAAGGAGGAAGACTTTGGAATCAAATAGTCAACCTCTTGGAAGGCCTTGGGATCATGCTAATGTAGCTTTAGCTACAGAACTCCCTCTTGACGGGATGGAAGAACTTATTGGGTATACTGATTATAACTTTGTGATTGCACCTACGTACATTAAGTATCCTCTGTATGCTGAGTTTTATAAGAGAGAAAGACAGAGGGGTGCTTACACGATTCTAGACAACGGTGCCTTTGAAGGTCAGTTAGTTTCTGTATCTGATCTACTTCGTATCATAGAAGATCTCAAACCCGACGAAGTTGTGGCGCCAGATATCATAGGCGACCGTGATGCTACTCTAGATGCAGCAGATAAGTTTATGCATGCTCTTGATCCATCAACGATAGACTTCAAAGTTCAGTTCTGTCCGCAAGGTAAATGTCTACACGAATGGCTTGAATGTTATCGTGAACTTTGGGTTATAGGTAATAGCCATATATCGTTGCATGCACGCAAAGGTTTTGTGTATGGCATCTCATATGTTACTAAGGTAAATCGCGATGATTACTTCCATATGAAAGCTCTCAATAACTTCAAAAGTATGGAAGCAAGTGAGAGTATCAGAATGATGTTCTTCAGTTTG
>Ga0307379_10007999_pt1 | contig 14309 bp, 9 predicted proteins | sample UN2MG_FD_202237 | JGI IMG/M metagenome (GOLD analysis project Ga0307379, IMG submission 202237) | Soil microbial communities from Risofladan, Vaasa, Finland - UN-2 | ecosystem: Environmental > Terrestrial > Soil > Coastal area > Acid sulfate soil | place: Finland: Risofladan, Vaasa | collected... | reverse complement strand
ATGCCAGGCAGTTCCTGGAACTCCTCATCCAAGACCGTCCGGCATCGGCAACGTATTCGGACGGCCCTGCCAGAGCCGCTCGGTGCCCCGCGCCACGATCACACGGCGTTCGGTCTCGCCGGAGATGTCCACCATGGGAATGCCAATCTCCCGCAACATCTGAGGGCGTTCGTCGGTCTTGTCTGCAGATTGCTTTGATGCCGAAATCACACTGTCCTTTCGTTGAAGAATTCGGCTACGCGCCCGGACCGCGGACTGCCACCCGGCCGTGCTCCCTGGACCGCGGCAATTCACTTCGCCGCCCAAAGCGAGTCCAGTAATTCCAGAGTTCGTTCGACCAACTCGCGACCGCCTTCGGGGCCCACTTCCGTGCTCTCGGGAATCGCCCCGTAGGCGCCTCCGGCCACCGATCGCTCGGTCGGCACGTAGCTGCCGCTGCCGGCAAGCTGAACCACAAACGTCTGAACGGCCTTGCTGCGGGCCTTCATCCGGATGCCGAAATCCAGGTACAACTCGAATGGGTTGGTGGCGATTGCCATGTCGCCAAGCCGGATCACATGGACTTCGACGGGCACGGCAGGCTGCGTCTTCTGTAGTTCGAAGCGGTCCAGTACTCTTGACGCCCGCGCCATCCTCCAATACACTCCGGTGATATCGTGAAACCAGCCGCGCTTCTGCTTGAGTTCGGGTTGCTCGTCGATTTTGCGGCGCATCGTTCCGTATTCTTCCCGCAGCCGCTCGAATGCCTCGTCCACCGATTCGAGTTGGGGACGATGGTGCGTTCTTCTGGGCGTCTTGATATCCTGCTCGCTCAGGCGCCGCCGGCTGAGTTCCACCCGTTCCCTGCGGTGGGAAAAAACCGGATTCCAGTCCACGGTCTTCTCCATGACGGGGAGGATGGAGGTCACGGCATCGCCGATCCGTACGGCGATCTGCTCGCGCCGGCTCCGCCCCGTGAGACGTTCCATGCGTTCTTCGGCCTTCCGCCCGACAAGGACGGCTGGCGACTGGTCGCCGGCCGCGGAACACTGCGGGAAGACGAAAAGCCCTTCTCCCAAGCGGTTGCGAAGCTCGTTGCGGGTTTCATGCCAGAAATCGGCTGAGATGCGGGAACCCCCGCTCACCTGGGACGGTACGGCAACGTTGATCAATACGCCGGTCAGTTCGCGGTCGGCATTCCAGGTATACAGCAAACCGACCGAATGATCTTCGTATCCTTCGACATGGCTGAAGTCGGGCCGGTCGACGCTGCCATACATTTGCGAACTGCCGCCGGCGTAGGCCGTCAGGCGATTGTGTCCCACCACGGCATGCCCCAAACCGAAGCTCACACCGCCGGGCTTCCGGTTCTTCCACGCCTGTTCAATGGCCTTGGCAATCTGATCGCTGGCGACTTCCACGTAGTCGAGCGGCGACATCGCCCCCAGATCGATGCCCCAGCGAGACCAGGCAAGCGGTATCTCCAAACCAAACTTGCCAAGCTTCTCGGCCAAATCGGACATCGTACGAGTTTCCGGTGCGCAATGAGTATGCGTCGCGTTTAGAACCACCTTGTTGGCATCGATTTCCGGCAGAGACTGTTCCACCTTGGCTCGGACCCGGTCCCGCAGTTCGTCGCTGATGGAGATCAAATCGCAGGAGACCATGATCACCATGCCGGCCGGGTCGCCGTCTTGGACCGACTCGATGGCGAGGACCGTCGCGGTGATCGGGTCCGCAACGCCTTCGGAAACGCGTGCTCGCGAAAACCCGGTGAGGACGACGGGTTTTTCGGGCGTCAAGTCGGCCGAGGCCCATCCAACGCGGAGTTGCCCGGCCTGTTCGGCATCGCTTCCTGCAAACGTCACCTGCCATGCCGGCCCCGCCACCAGAAGCGAAACAAGAGCGGGCACCCAGCCTCCAAAAAATCCAAATGAGTTTCGATACATCATTATCATCTCCCTATTTGTCCGGGGTGTAATCGTATCGAGGCGGTGCCGTGTCGCCGCAATACCACGTGCCCGTGTAGACGAACAGCTTGTCCTTGAAGACGAGAAAATGCGGGTCGCGCGTATCGCGCTTCGCCACGCTGAAACGATGCACCTGGGTCCATGCGGGCACTCGTCGTTTTCACGCCCGGCCATTCCGCGGCATGGGCAGTTGCGGCGAGTGCGACGATGCAACACACAAACGTCGCTGTGCGAATCCAATGGCTTGTGGGGATGGTTGTGCCGGCCACCGGGCTCACGGGTCCACCGTCAGAATCGAATACAGATCCAGTTGCGGCACGGCAACCGTTGCCCGGCCGTCCGCCCACGTGATATCCAGCGGCTTGCCTTCCGGCTGCATCGCAATCGATTTGGGAGCCTGTTTCAGACGGATCGAAACCGTCAGCGGTCCGACCGGTTCGATCGTCGTGATTCCTCCGTCCGGTGCGTTCGCGTGCGGTCCGGACGTATTCACCAGGTGAATCGAGAGCCTTCCGTTCAACATTCGCGGGCCGACATCAACATCCTTGGCGCCAGTGACCTCGACAATCGGTGCAGGGAAAACCTGCCTGAGGACGCTCGGGAACGTGCCGTCGACGCTCTCGACGGCGACGATGGAAGAGTCGGCCTTCATCCCCAGTTCGGTTTCGAAGAGCTTGGCCGGACCCGGACCGATCAGCAGCAGGCTGCCGCCGGTTTTGGCATACGCCGCCAGCTCGTCGCGAAAGTCCGGTTCCAGATACTTCCAGCCCGGCACGATGATAACAGGCCATTTGGGCATCTTGCCTTTGAGGTGATGTTCGCTCAGGATTTGCACCCCGTCCTGGTTCTGCAGAATCTGAGTGAGGGCCTTGCGCAATACGGCGACGCCGTTGCTGCCGGCCCAATGAAACAGTCGCGGCGATTCCCGATAGTGACCGGCGGTCGAGTAGAGCAACGCGATCTGTGGCACGGCGACCGACCGATGGCAATGGGCCTGCCGGTCCCGGCAGAACTGGGCAACCTCAGCCATTGCGTCCATCTCGGCCAGATCCCGGACGGCGCCGTCCCGATCCTGCTTGAAATAGGCTTGATACCCGCCGCCCATGGCGAGCACGACCGCCGCTTCCTGCATGAGTTGCACGGCCGGCTTCTGTTTCCGTGTCTTGCGGCTGAAGGACCACGACATCAGGTCCCAGGGCGCGCCCTGGTCTTCAAGGCAACGTCCGGCAAACCGGGCGGAGTTCACGCTGTCGTCCGGCGAGAAGTCGCCCGAGAGGCCCGCCACGTCGGCCGACACCGGCTCGGGCATGTGATCGCTGAACGCCCAATTGCTGATCACCTGGAAGTCGGGATGCGACGATTTCAGTTCGTCCACGTAGTGACGCATGTAGCGGCGAAAGCCGTCTCGATGGAAGTCCATCCACTGATTCCAATAAGGTTCGCCAGCCTTGCGTGGAGCCGACTCGGCGCCCGTCTGCTTGCAGAAGTCACGGACTGCCGTCCGGCCATAGTCGGGCGTCGTGCCCCAGCAGTCGCCGTCGACCCAGACGCCGTCCACGCCGTACTCGCCCGCCAGCTCGCGGAGTTGAGGGATCATCAGCATGTCGACATAGGGTCCGAACACGGATGTCGCTTTGCTGTTGGGCTTGCCGTCCGCGTCGACGGCCGCCCATTCCGGATGGGCGCGGGCGGCATGATAATCCCAAACGCCCGAATAGTGCATGAACAGGGTGGTCCCCCGCTCGCGCGTCACGTCGCGCCAGACTCGCAGTGGATCGCCGACGAAGCCGGGGGCTGGGTTGCCTACTTTGGTTGGATAGCTCGAATAACCGCGATGACCTTTGCAGTCGATCTGGATGTAGTCGGGGTTGACCTTGTCGATGACGAGTTCGACCATCTCCCGCGTTGTCCGGGCCCCGACGCGTTCGCAATCGTCGCCCGCGTGGAAGTCAAAGTGGATGCCAAGGAAGGCATCGGCCCGTTTCATGCGAGGTGGATCGGCGCCGTGAGACACGAGCGCAAGCAGGCACACGAGGACTGTACCGAGGACGGCAGGCAGGGACGATCGCACTTGGCGGGTACAGGTAAGAGATTTGTCGGCTCTCATGTCGGGGGCTCCTGTTTGGTAAGGCGGTGCAGTCCTGGCAGTATCATTGCATACCCGGAGCCCGCATGCCATGCTCTCTTCAATACGAAGTGTCGACGGTGTCGCGCGGCAGGGCACCAGTGTTTCCGAGAGTTACCGTGATTGGAATCCCCTGCCGACAGTGGTGCACGGCCGCTATGAGCCTTTTCTTGCCTCGTCAAGAACCGCTTCCTCGTTAATCTTCAGCCTTAGGGGCAACGGCTCCTGCCAGCGCTTCTTGAACGCAAACCCCGCAATGACCCAAAGCTCGCCGGGACGTCGCTCCAAGCAGTAGGGATAACTCAACTGGCCGTCCTTCTGGCGGGCGAGCACAACCGGCTTCGTCCAGGTCTTGCCATCGTCTTCGGAAAAAGCCAAAAGGAGATTTGCACGCCCTGCCTTGTCATTCGAAACGAGAGCCAGCCGACCGCTGCGCAGCTTCAGCAAGAAGCCGGGCGCGCTGGTCGACTCGATCCGGCTCGGCTGGACGGTGCGCCACGACAGCCCGCCATCGTCGGAGAACGCCTCCCAGAAGCGGCCCCAATGGGTGCGAATCAGCATCAAGAGCCGGCCATTGCTCAGTTCGGCCACCGTGGGCTCCATGGCGCCGGAGTGGTCTCCGTGCCCGCCCAGGTCGACCAGGTTGCTCCGATTCCACGTTCCCCCGTCGTCGTCCGAGGTCAGCGAGCAGGCCACGTAGCGGCCCGGGTCGCGCACCAAGTGGGGCACCGTGGCAACCAGTCTGCCGCCGCGGGTTTGGATAAAGCCGAAGAAGTTGGGATTGTAGCCATCCAGGATCCGTTGCCGGTCGATCCAGGTCTTGCCGCCGTCGAGGCTGCGGACCGCCCAGATCTCCAGCCGGCAGTCGTCTCTCGGCTGATTGATCGTTCTGTCCCAACTGAAGTTGTACGTGGTGGAATCCAGATAGACGATGACCAGCGCGCCGCCTCGCGTCCGCACGACGTAAAACACAGCAGGCTCGCGGCCTTCACGCAGGCCGGCCAGTCCCTCACACACGCGTCTGCCTTCGGACCAGGTCTTGCCGCCGTCCTTACTGACGCGCATCCCCTGAGCGTCGATGGTCATCAGGCTCCCGTCGGCCAGTTCCACGAAAGGGCCGTTGCGGTCGACAGGCAGCGGCTGGCAAAGCGGATGCACCCAGCGCGAGTCCTCCTCGGCCTCGCCGCGGAGCGCAGCGCAGGTAAGGACTGACGCGGAAAAAACGACCAGCGTCACCGGCCGCACAATCGACTTGCTCTTCATGATCACTTCGTTTCTCCTTGCCGATTACTTTCGCGTCTCGTGCCGGGCATCCTACCACGGCCATTGCTGGCGGAACTGTTGCATCAACCGGGCGACAACTTCCTTATGGTCCGGGTCTATCGCCAAGTTGACCCTCTCGACCAAGTCCTCCTCCTCTTGGTGATCGTATAGTTCGACCGCCTCGACTTGCTGTGGATCGTCGGCCTTCGTCCAGAGCGTGAGGCGATAGCGATCGGTCCGCATGGTGTAGCCCATCAGGCCGCGTCGCGGGTATTGACTGAACGCGGCCGGTTTGCCTGGATGGTCCGGCTGGGCGACGGCGGGCCGCATCGACGTCCCTTCGAGATGTTCCGGCAACGGCAGCCCTGCCAGGTCGCACAGCGTCGGGTAGACGTCCAGCAGTTCGACCAGCGCCGTGCTTCGGCCGCCGCGATTGGGCATGTCGGGATAGCGCAGCAACAACACGGTGCGCGTGTCGATTTCGTAATTCGTGGCCTTGCTCCAGGCGGAGTACTCACTGAGCTTCCAGCCATGGTCGCCCCAGAGCACAACGATCGTACTCTTGTCGAGGCCAAGCTGCCGCAGGGCGTCGAGCACCTTGCCGATTTGCGCGTCGACGTAGCTGACGCTGGCGTAGTAGCCGTGGATAAGGCGGAGCGCCAAGTCGTGGCTGACTGGCCCGCTTCGTGGCGTGCCGTGATACGAACGGACTTCGCCGAAGCTCCAATGGGCGAATGCCGGCGAACCTTTGGGCCAATCGGTGATGGGCGACAGGCGGATGGCATCGGCATCGTAGAGGTCCCAGTATCTCTTCGGCGCGCAAAACGGCAGGTGCGGTTTCTGGAAGCCGACGCCGAGAAAAAATGGCTTGTCGAGGTTCTTCAGCCGCTGGAGCGATTCGACAGCCATCCCGGCGAGTTGACCATCGTAGTAAGCGTCGTCCGGCACGTCGGGTGATTCCCAGGGCGGGCCCCGCCGGCCGGTACTCTTAACCAGTTCCGCGTTTCTCGGGTCGCGCCAGGTCAACGGGCTGCTTCGCGGATAGCGATAGTCGACGGACCAGGATGCCTCGTCGTTGAAGGCGTGGCTATCCCAGAACGTCGCGTGATAGAGCTTGCCCATGCCTTCGGTGTGGTAGCCTTGCTGTCTAAAATGCTGGGGCAAGGTGACGACGTCGGGCACTTTCTTGCGGAAGTGCTGCTGATTGTTGATGACACCGCAGCGCTGCGAACGCATGCCGGTCATGAGCGAGGCCCGCGACGGCCCGCAAACCGCCTGCTGACAGTAGGCTCGCGTGAAAAGGAAGCCCGCGGCAGCCAGCTTGTCGAGGTTCGGGCTGTGGAGGTGGCTTGCACCGTAGCAGTTCAACTCGGGCCGAAGGTCATCTACGGCGATGAAAAGCACGTTTGGCCGCTCGGAACCTGCGCCCGAATCCACATCGCCGGTCGGCGCCGCGGCGACGGCGACCGGCGGCCAAGAAACGGAGATGAGCAAGCTGATCGCAGTCGCGCAAATCATATTCGGTATCACAACGCGCTCCTGTTCCCGGTGACCACGAACAACCAATTGACCAGTTTCCGTACGGAAGGGGGTCATCGTGATGACGTAGGGCAGCGTGTCACTGCCCGGCCCATACCCCTCAACGATCCGACTCCAGGACCGGAACTGGTTGGTGCGCGACATTCAGGATAGGGGTTGCTCCGTTCCAGTCAATGCCTGTCTCCGCCAGTTCCGGATCTCGTAGTTTCTGGGCCGAAGATGTCGTCGACATTCCAGAATGCAACTGCCATGTGATAGCGCGGATGGGTTGGGGTGCGCTGCGAGTAATAGGCAGTCAGGATACGGCCATCGCCCAGTTCCACGCTGCTCGGGTAGCCGCAGTCGCCGCTGATGGAGCTCGCGATGGGCGTGGAAACCGAACTCCACGTTTTGCCGCCGTCGCTGCTGATACGTACACCCACGCCCAAGGCGCCAGGGCGGCGATCGCCGTGGCTAAGTAACAGCCGCCCGTCGGCCAGCCGGAGAATGTGGCCGGGGTGTTGCGCTGCCGAGGTCGCGACCCGTGGCTGCCAGGTCTTACCGTTGTCGCTCGACGCATACACGTCCATGCCGTTGGACCTCGCAGCGGCGAGCCACGTTCCATCGGGCTGTTGGCACAGGGCGGTCTCGTTGTGACCTTTGGCGATAATGGACTCAACGACCCACGTGCGCCCGTCGTCGCGGCTGCGCAGGAAGTAGCAGTGGTAAGTGTAGCCCGCGCTTCCCGGCGTCTGCGCGTAGCCCGACACACGCAACGCGCCGTCTTGGGCTTGGATGATGTCGCCGAAGGGAATGAATTCGCTCATGTCCTTTTCGCAGGGGAAGCCCTTGGACACTTGCCACGTGCGCCCTCCGTCGGACGAACGGCAGATCCAAGGCTTGAGGATCCCAGCGTGCCGCGGTGCGCTCATGTCGCGCTTGTCCCATCCGGAGCAGAGTACAACCAAGTCATCGTTGTGGGCCAAGCCCGCCGCGAGGTTCATGCGGCACGTACCGGGCTCGTGTTTGGCGGGTGTGCCGCGTAGTGTCCATGTCTTGCCCTGGTCCGTGCTGGCCCAGCATTGGGCGTCGCCTTCGCCTCCGCCGTGGCTCGGCAGGCTGTAGATCGTGGCGACGATCGCGCCGTCGGGCATCACGGTCAGGTTCGGCCACGCGCAGACGTTGTCTACGGCCATGTAGGATTCTGGTACGGGTGGCGGTGGCGCGGGGGCTTCCTCCACGGCAAACTCCACGAGGTGGTAGTGGCCTTGGCCCGAAGAAGAGCTTTCGTTGGAGCCCCAGACAAGCCGCGGCGCGACGTTCCTCGACGGTTCGCCGGCGTAACCGGTGAGTATGGGCTCCTTGTCGCCGTCTACGAACACGGCGAGTTCGCCGCTTTTGCCCTTTGTCGGGTCGAACACGAAATCGAAGCGATGGTAGCCCAGCCCGCGGATCTTGGCCGTCATGGTCGCCCCGTGCGAGCCGTGCGAGCCGAGCGTGAGGACGGTGTTATCCTGGTCGTCCGTGGTGAATCGCATGAGATAGCGCGTGGTGGAGTTGGCCACTTCGCCGCAGACGGAAAAGTTGGGGCGCGGCAAGCTTTCCACGACACGCAAGTGCATGGTAAACCGCCACCGGCGCCTATCCATCACAGACAACTCGGGTACGGTGAGCGTCTTCTGGTAGCTCAACGCGACTGGTGCATCGAGCGCGCCGCCGTCGTCGATCCTCCATGCAGCCAGCCCGCCGACCGGGTCCTCAGCCACTGCCTTTTCGGCGATCTTGCCGGCGTAAATCTTCGATCGGTACCAGCCTTCGGTCGAAGGATCGTTGTCGCCGTTGTGGCAGATAAGCACATGCTTGAGTCCATCGTCTGCGGCACCCAAAGCGACGTGAGTCAATAACAGCATCGCAAGCAAGGTTGTTCGTACAGGCATGGGTTGACCTCGTTTCTGGTGGTTGTTGGGCGATATGTTCTCCTCACTTGATGGCCTGAATCGCTTCCTCGGCCGTCTTCCGGTGCTGTGGGATGACGGTGTCGTCCGCCAGAAGTTCCCGGTATGCCGTCAGTGCCTCGTCCTTGCGGCCGGCGGCGGCCAGCGTTTCGCCAAGGGCGAGGAGCATCGAACCTCGCCAGTGGCCGCGGAGGTTGTCGATATCGGCTTTGCGCAAGGTGGCGAGGGCGTCGTCGCATCTGCCTCGTCTCGTCAAGATCCGCGCGGCGCCCTGAACGCCTCTGAACTGGTCGGCGCTGCCGATGCTTTTCGAGGACTCGACGATCTGCCGGTAGGCTTCGAAACCCGCATCGTTGTCCTTCAGGTTCTTCTCGCGATTGTTGCCAAGGGCCAGCAAGACGCTGAGCCGCGTGCGGCTGTCGGAGGTGAAGTCCAGCGCTACCTTCAGGTCCGCTTCGGCTTCGTTTCCGGCGGCCGTGCTGGCATAGGCTCGTCCCCGGGCGAACAGCGCCTCGCCCGCTTGCCAGAACGGCCAGGCGTTGATGTCCTCTTTCCCAAACTGCGCGACCAACTCCTGCGGCTTGCTCAGCGCGAGCAGGTTCTGCATGCGCACGGTCTTCGCCACGGCTTCGAGCGGAATCTGATCGGCCAGTTCGGCGGCGCGATCGAACTGCTGGAGCGCCCGGGCACACGCCGCGGCCTGTTCGAGCGCGGCGGACTTCTGGAAATCGGTGATCTTGCCTTCGGACGTCGAGACGAAGGCGGCGATCGCTTCGGCACGCTTGCCCTGATTCATCAGCGCGGATGCGGCTCGGCTGGCTTCGAGGTAATCGGAGTCGGGCTCGGCGTGGGAAAACTGGTGAGATCGACCGTCATAGAGCTGCCCGAACTTCAGCACTTCATGAAACTGCGGCTTGCCGGTCGGCGAGAAAGCGGAACGTTCCTCGCCATTTTCGCGGATGCGCTGGCGGCACACGTTGAAATGCCAGGGGAGGCTGCTGGTGGGTTTGCGGCCGACGACCTGATGCAGGGGATCGTTCTCATCCTGCACCACGGGGATCCGGATCTCGGCGGTCCAGCGATCCTCGGCCACGCGCGTGGCGACTTCGGCTTGTGAGTCCCAACCGAACCATGCTTTCTTCGCCGCTCCGCGGTCAAGATCAACCAGTGCTCCAGACGGATTAACAACGATTTGGTAGTAGGAATGCGATTCGGTTTCGAGCAGCACTTCCACCACGTCGCCATACCACGCTGCCTGGTCTTCCTTCCGCGTCGTGCCGATGTTGAGCGGTTCGCCTTTTCGCTCGTCGCAACGGATGGCGAAGTAGATGCTGCCGTCTTTGCCCCACGCCGCTTGGAACGTGGTGCCGAAGATCGGTTTGCGGCCGGTCTGCAATTCGCGCAGGCGGCCTGTGGCGTGGACGGGGGCTTTCTGCCAGAACTCGTCGTCCAGTTTCCCGTCAATCACGATGCCTTCGGCGTCGCGGGCGAGTCGCAACTGCGGCACCGGGCCACGCTGCCTTGCGAGTTGCTCGCCCTTGTTACGCAGCGTCTTGAGATAGTCGGCGATCAGCGCCATGCGTCTGCCGTACACTGACTCGGCGTCAGCCTTGCGCTGCGCCGCGGCGAACAGTTCGAAGGCCCGGTCCACCTTGGACTTGTCCTTCTCGATGTCCTGCCAGTTGGCCTCGCAGTATTCGAAGAACGCCTTCATCTCCGACTCGGCGGGGCCGTAGAACAGGCGGCAATACTCGTTGAACAAGTCATCGACGCTCCGGTCTCTGCCGCCCCAATACATTCGCGCGGTGAAGTAGACGAGGAAATGGTTGAAGCCGATCGCCACCTTGTCGAAGTCCTGCCGGACGGTGAGCCAGATGTCTTCGCCCTGCGAGATGCCCTTGGTCGCGTTGATGCTCTCGCCGATTACATGCGGCACATAAGACGGCAGGTACCAGCCGCGGTCCGTGAACGGATAGTTTTCGAAGACCATGATCGGGTTATCGGTCTTCGCGACCCAGCCTTCGCGCAGTTGGCGGATTTCCTCCTGCTGCTCGGGCCGGCTGTTGGTGGGCCGCCGCCCGCCGACGATGCAGACCAGCACGTTGGGCTCCAGCCTGTCGATCTTCAACGGCGGCAGCGTGTAGACGCCGTACGCGCAATTGGAAATCATCTTCTCCGGATGCGTCTTTCCGACCTCCTTCGCCACGCGGTTCACGAAGTCCCACACATAGTCCGACAACCGCCCGCGGTAGTCGCGCTCGGGCGTGTCCTTGCCCTCGCACAGCGGACACTGGCAGATGGACACATACCCGTCCGGCGGCATGACCGAGACCACGTCGAATTGGTAGTGGTCGAACAACGCGCGGACGTAGCGGAGCGTCTCCTGGAAGAGTTCCTCGTTCGAGTAGCATAGCTGATTGAGCCGCTGGCCGGGCTGGTTGTGACGCTTGCCGCCGTAGATCGCGAACCAATCCGGGTGCGTTTTCAGGATCTCGTCACGATGCGTCATGGTATGCATGCCGTGGGCGATCTGCAGGCCGAAGGGATCGCGAATGCCCAGCCGCATGGCCCACATCGCGGTGTCGCGGCCATGCACGCCGAAGCGGATGTTGAACCGCCGCACGGCAAAGTCGGGCCGCACGGTTTCGTCGATCCTCGGCAAGGGAATTGTCTTCATGGACGGCACGACCTCGCCCAGTTCGCCCGGCATGAACCACCGCACGCCGAGGCTGCGCAGAAATCCGCAGACGGCGTTGAACGAACCACGCCCGTCGAATCCCCAGACGTGAATCGTGTCGCTCTTGTCCACCCACTCGGATCGCGGCTTGCCGAAGTCCCACGCCCGGCCGGTGTAATGCTTGCGCATCTGCGACGTGGGATTGCCCCACGTCGCACCGGTGATCCCGTCCCACTCCTCATGCACTCGCCCGCTCACCCAGTCGCCGTTGCTCCGCGGCCAGGGATCGATCGGCGTGAAGTCGGAATCGTCGCCGATCACCACGAGCCAGCCGTCACCGGAAACGATGCGGTAAGCGCCGTCCTTCAGGTCGTCGGCGGGGACCTTCAGTTTGTCCGTGTAAGGACTCCTGCCGACGTAGATTGTCACAGGAACATCCTCGGTCGGCGCGGTGACGATGGGCAACTTCGCGCCGGAAATCTTTTCGATGTAGGTCTGCAGTTCGTGTGCCGCCAGCCTCGTCGTGCGCGGCGGTTCGTTGGCGATAACGATCTCCGCGCGCGGCTGGCCGTCTTTCACGATAGACGTGTCAGCCGCGGCGACTTGAACCGCCGAGACACAAAGGCCGCAGAGGGTGAGGATGATGAAGGTGTGGTTCATGGACGTTCGTTTCCGGTGAGGTTGCATTTGGTCCGCCTTCGCTATTTCACATCGCGCTTCACATAACCAGATTCCAGCGGCACATACGGCTCTGTTACATGCTCGAACGTGTTTCCGTGGAGCAGCACGCCTTGCTGGCGCTGCCAGAGATCACCGACGACGCCTTTGGGGGAGCGGCTCACCGTGTTGTGCTCCACGAGAATGTCGTGAACCGCGGCGCGCATCAGGATGTGCGCGTTGTTGTCGAGCCGGTTGCGGCGTATGACGATGCCGCGGGCGGTGATGCCTTTGAAGACAGAGCCGCGTGTCAGATACGGGCCGATCACATGCAGCGCGGACTGCCCGCCGTGCGTTTCCGGGCCGGCGGTGCCGTAGCCTTCGCTGATGTGGTTGCCGAGCATCTGCACATACCAGCACGATTCGTTGCCCCAGGCGCGGAAGCCACCGCTGCGCGCGCTGCGATTACCCGCGAGCACACAATCCAGCGCGCCGCCGTAGAACTGCGCGGCGATGCCGGTGTCGGACACGTCGTTTTCAAAAAGGATGTGCCGCGCCATCGCATTCGCGGCCCAGAGCACGGAGGTAGCGTCCGGTTGCACGTCGAACGGCCGATCCATCACGAGGCGATCGCTCTCAAACCGCTCCACCCGGCGATACTGACCCGCGGCCGTACCATCGAGAATGCGCACGGCGGCCGGGATGTGCGGGGGATCGGTGCGGGTGTTGGCCGCCTGGCAGCGAATCTCGCGTCCCTCCACCTGGACGTCGGTCAACAGTCCCGGACCGCCGAAGCACCCGTCCGTGGTGAAGCCCTCGCGGAAGCCGTGATACAGATGCGCGATCTTGTTCCCGGCGAACCACACCTCCGCGCCGCGGGTGATGCCGGTGGTGACGCCGGTGAACTCGTTGCACTCGACGATCCCGCGCCGTCCGCCGCCCACCGGGCACCAGCCGCCCTGCTCGCAGTGCGCGCGGTTGTTGCGGCAGACAACGTCGTGGCCTTGCGCGGAGAAGCCGATGTTCTTTGTCCAGGCCAGGTCGCAATCGGTGATCCGCACGTTGTCGGCGAAGATGCTGAACACGGCGGACTGCGCCAGCGACTCGAGCCGCCGCGCCTGAGCGTCGATCTTGAGGCCCTTGATACTCAGTGGCGTGAATCGCACCCGCACGCGGCGGATGCGCACCTCCTTCGCGGTGGCCTCGCCCTTCGGTGCCCTCACGCTCAGCCCCGTGCGATAGTTGGAGGCATAGAGGCTGAGGTCTTCGAAGCCCAGTGCGCCCCTCTCGCTGGATAGAAATGTTCCCGGCGGTTCCTCCGTGTCCGCCCAGGCCAGATGTGTCAGCTCGGTACCAGCGCCTTGCAGTAACACGCACGGCGGCAGCGCGAAGCCGCCGGATAAGCGAAAACGTCCCCGCGGAAACCGCACGATGCCGCCGCCGTTCTGCGCAGCGGCTTCGAGCGCCTTTGTCAAGGCGACGCTGTCATCCGTGTCGTCGTCTGACGTCGCGCCGAAGTCCGTCACGGCGAACACCGTGTCCTTCCACGGCGTCGCGTTCCGAGCCACGGTCACCGTATCCACCCGCATCCAGCCTTCTTCGCCGCCGGCGCCGTTGTGTATCCAGATTTCGTAATCGCCCGCCGGCACATCGGCAGGCAGCGCGGCATCGAGGGACCACATCAAGGCCTCGGCTATCCGCAGCGGCCACGCCCTGCCACCGCGCCGCAGCTCGACCTTCGTCTGCGCCGCATCGAGCGCCAGACATCGCCCGCACACACGCAGCCAGCCTCCGGACGTTGCGCGCCGGCCGTCATCCGCCTGAAACCACCACGGCTGCGGCGCATTGAGAAGATGCTCGATGGCTCCGCCCTTCGTCTCAATGCGGCAGCGATAAATCCCCGGCGTCCAGTCGCGCGGAATGACAAACCGCAGCGAGCGATCATTCGCATCGAACACCTCCGGCGCGGAGCCCTTCGCCGCGAGACCGGCTTGTGTCAAGTTCACCGTTGCGGTCTTGTCAAACCCGCTCCCTTGCAGCATCGCCGCCTCGCCCGGCATCACCGGCTCTGCCGACCAGTAGATCAGGGGACGATGTCGCGTTGGCGCGACGGCAAGGCTATCAACCGCAGTCGGACAGAGGCCGCACAGGGCAACGAGCAAGAT
>Ga0307379_10007996_pt1 | contig 14310 bp, 11 predicted proteins | sample UN2MG_FD_202237 | JGI IMG/M metagenome (GOLD analysis project Ga0307379, IMG submission 202237) | Soil microbial communities from Risofladan, Vaasa, Finland - UN-2 | ecosystem: Environmental > Terrestrial > Soil > Coastal area > Acid sulfate soil | place: Finland: Risofladan, Vaasa | collected... | reverse complement strand
GCGGACGGTGATGTAGTCGCCCTTCTCGCCGTCGCCAAGGATGATCCCGGTACCGGAGCCTGATGACCAGTTCGTTCCCTCAAACTCGTTGTTCTCAACGATGAGCGGGTTGGCTGCGGTTCCGCCCGAGTTGTAGAACGAGAACATGTCCTCGGTGTTGCCGCCGATGCCCTTGTTGTTTGCGACGTAGCCGCCCGTCGTTCGGGCGAACTGGATGAGGTTGGAGTGGCCGGACCCGATGGTTCCGTTACCGATGTTCCTGAACCTGTTTCCCGTGACGGTGATGTCGGTGGAGTCCTCTGCGAGGATGCCGCCGAGGTCGTTGTCGAAGTCGTTGTCCTTGATGGTGACGTGGTTGCAACCGTATAGCCGGATGGCCACGGTACCGGTCGAGTCGTAGAACCCCTTACCCGAGATGGTGATGTTGTCGCACGGGGCGTGGTAAGAGAGGACCGGACTCCCTGGTCTCGTCCGGAATGCTGGGATTGCACCCGGCGTTGGCGTCGCCGTGGGTCGTGGCGTCGGTGTCGGCGTCGGTGTTGGGGTTGAAGTCGGGGTTGCCATCGGGGTTGCCGTCGGCGGCGCGGCCGCGATCGTTGGGGTCGGCGTCGGATCGACATCGGCCGTCGGGCTGGCTGTCGCCGATGGCGTCGGATCAGCGGCCGGCGGGGCCGCGGCTGGCGGGGCCTCATCGGTCGGGACAGGAGTCGGAGTCGGGGCTTGGCGGCCGACGTCCTTGCCGCGGTGCTTGCCTTTGACGACGAGCGCATCGACCGCCACGGTCGGGTGTCCTTCGGTGCCGACTACGACGATCTTGATCGTCCGAGTCTTCACGCTGTCAAAGGAAGCCTTGAACAGGACGCGGGTCGGCTTGAACACTTGTCGGTGCGAGTGGACCGACCGGATGAACTTGCCGTCGATGTAGACCTTGGCCCCTCCCCGGGTCGGCCCAACGGGTCCGATCCACGAGATCGCCGCCCCGTTGAATTTGAGGCTGACGCTTGAGCCACCTTCATCGGAGAATTGGGCGTTGTTGCCCAGATAGTCGGGATGGTGCGCTCGGGTCCAGGTGCCGCGAAAGTTGATCCGAGCGCTGGATTCCTGGAACGTGTCGACCACCGCTGAGTCGGACCAATCGTCGATGAGGCGCTGGCCGGGCGGGGCGAAGGCCGAGGCGCCGATCGATGGTACCAACAGGGCCGCCAGGACGAGGAACATCGATGCCGTCGCCAGCCAGTCCCGTAGTCGGTGTTTCGCTTGGCGACCGGTGTTGGTCGAATGCTGCTTGTCGGGCGTGGGCTCATCAGCCCAGCGTGATCCGTCCCAGAACATGGACGCTCCATTCGGCAACCCGGCTGACTTCGAGAGTCCCGTGGCTTTGCGGCCCCGCCTCGCGACGGGTGTGCTATTTCGTGGGCCAGACCTGGTGAGCCGACCGCCGCTAAGTGTCCCCGAGCGACCGCTCCGAGGCTATAGCCGATGCTGGCCTCATCTGTATCGATTGGTACTGGCGGTGCGTCCGGGTTAGGGCCACGACGGTGTGGTGTGCGTCGGTTCGAAGTCCCCGGAGGGAGGGCCGCCGCGTCTCGCCCGCATCCCGAGACGAGCCAGGATCCACCAGGCAGCGGCGCCGATGGCGGCGGCCACGGCGAGGCCCCATGCCGCCGCGACCGGACCACCAACGGCGAACGCGACGGGCAACACGACACCGGCGATCGAACCGACGATCGTGGCTCGCAGGCTTCGGCGCGCATCGCCGAGCGCCCGCAAGGTCATCTGAGGACCAGCGGTCACGACCGTGGCAACCTGGATCCCGAACGCGGCGGGGAGGTACTCTCGGAACGACGACCAGTCACCGCCAAGCACGAGCGGGCCGATGACGGCGAACCCCACGACAACGACGATACTCCAGGCGATCGCCACGACGACCTCGGCGGCCGACACAAGAACGGCGAGACGCCCGAGCGCACTGACGCCCCGCTCAAGGGTTCGCACACCCTCGGGGACGAGCACCGGGATGAGTCCCAGGAAGACGATCTGGATCGGAGCCATCAGGAGCTGAGCACCCCTGATGTACCCGATCGCCGCAATCCCCGCGATCAGGGCGATGCCCACGAAGGCGATCTGCAGCAGGGCAGTGCGGAGGGCGGCTTCGGCGAGAAACCGAGGACCGATGTCGCGGTGCTCATGCCACCACGCCTTTGCCCGCCGAGGCCGTGGGAGGAGTCGGGCCTGCCAGAGCCCGAACAGCGCGGCGAGTGAGCTCGCGATGCCCCAGGCAGCGGTGATCAGGAAGACGTCTCCGTCCACCGTCATCGCCAGACCCAGCGTCGGGATCAGGGCGGCCGCCCAAACCAGGTCGTTCAGAAACGCCTGATAGGCCCGACCCCGCGAGAAGAAGGCCATCCGGATTGCGTCCTGGAGGACAAGGCCGGTGAAGGTGAGCCCGAGCCCGACCAGGGCCCCTCCGAGCAAGCCACCGATAGCCGCCCCGATGGCGAGCGCCGCGACCGAGAAGCCGACGCCGGAAATGACCGCCGTGCCGAGCGCCGCACTGGCGGCGGCTCTCCAATCGTGCTCCGACCGCAGTGGATACCGAATGGCCAGCGGCTCCATCGGATAGGCGCGGGTCACACTGATGGCAACGAGATACAGGAAGAAGCCAAGACTGAATGATCCGAACGCCTCCACACCGAGGACTCGCAGGACGACGACGTTCACCGCGAAATTCGTCCCACTGGAGACCACTTGGTCGGCCAGGCCCCAGCCGGCGCGTCGGGCCATCGAGGAGTGGCCCGAGAACGACGGGGATCTCAAGGTCTGTTCCGCCGCCTACGCCGCAATCGCGCGATCGAGGCGATGGCCAGCAACAGGAGCGCGGCCGCGGCGAGGCCCACCAATACGCCCCGAAGCACGGGGTCCTCCGGCCGGACGAGGTCCGACCCCGGCGGCATCCCCGCGTCGGACAGGGTGGTCGTCTTCTGGCTGTCGGTCAGATACGAGCCGGCATTCTCGGCCGGGGTCGTATTGAAGGCACTGAGACTGCCCTTGTCACCCTGCCAGGCGAACCGCCTGCGGCCGTCCTCCGCACTGTTGACCCAGTAACGGTTGTTCGCACCCCGGTTATTGCTGGAGGCATTCCACAGGACGCCCGACCAGTCCTGGGCCCAGATGACGGCATAGCGGTCGCCCTCGGCGATGACCACGTTGTCGTGGACGTTGTTGTCCGTGGCTGAGTGGCTCCAGTCCTGGCGGTTCTGGCTGAGGACACTGATCCCGACGTAGTTCCAGGCCACGATGTTGCCGCTGACATCGGCCCCGCCCGACGAGCTGATGAGGATGCCGGCGCCCCAGCCCCAGCTGGCCTTGCTCCAGCCGTTCTCCCAGATCCGGTTATTGGCGATCTTCGCACCGGTGCTGACCTCGAAGAAGATGCCCGCGTGGGTGTTGTGATAGATCCGGTTATCGGAGACGACGATGTCCCGACAGTAGATATCGCACCACAGACCTGGCCCGACGTTGCCGGACACGGTGTTGCCGGTCATTTTCAGACCGGTCTGGCGGGTGGCCTTGACCCCACCGGCCTCCCACTCGGGATCGAAACCAGCCGTGTTGTTGTCGTGGATGTTGTTATTGCGCAGGACGTTGCCGTAGCCGTTCGTGCCGTCCCCGCCGAGATGAACGCCGAGCTGGCCGCCATGGTGGATGTCGCAATTCTCGATGACCGAATCATTGGCCACTCCGATGGACACGTTGGCTCCGGCCGCATAGCCAAGATCACAGTCGCGCAGGGTGAACCGCGAGACCCCGGACTTGACTCGCACGGCTCCGGTTTGGGGTGCGTTCGAGGCGTTGCGCATGGTGAAGCCCTCGACCGTCACGTCCGAGGCGTTGACGGTCATCCAGGTCTCGCGGACAACGACCTCGACCAAGCGCCCAGCCGGGTCGTCCCCGAGGAGGACGTGACCGCTCGAATCAATCGCGAACTCGCCACTCGATGGATCGGCTTCTACCGATCGGAGCTGGGCACCGTCCAGCCACACGCGTCGTCGATCGGCGCAGGCCGACTGCTGTGTCGAACACGCGTCGACGGCGACAAGGGCCGGGACGGTCGCGAGTGATCGCCTTCCATCCCACGCAGTCCAGACGTCGCTCCCGTCGATCATCGCTCCGGCCGGCGCTCGCAACGTGATCGGGCGATCGAGCATAAGCGTCACGCGAAAGTCGCAGTCGGGTACCACGACCGTCGCACCGGACGCTGCCCCATCGATCGCCGACTGAAGGTCCGGGCAGGCGTCACTCGCTTCGGTCGTGGCGAGGGGCCACCCGGACCAGACCATCGCGATGCCCAGCATGGCCGCAGCGATGGCGCGCGGCCACTTCAACGTCGCGATGCCCAGCATCGCCCAATCGTACTCGGCACGATGGAGCCCCGACCGTTTCTCACTCTTGAACTCCTTGTCCCGCGCAACCGTGAACCGGCAGCGGTGCCGGTATACTGGCGCCGATCACGTATTGATAGCGTCGGTCGAGCGTCGACCCGACGGAACTTCGGGGTGTGCCCTCCTTCGGACCCACCCCGAAGCCAATCGGAGGCCCTGTGCTCATCGACGGTCGATCTTTGCCTGATAGTGAGCAGATCGAAACCGATCTGTGCATCGTCGGGTGTGGCGTGGCGGGTATCACGCTTGCCCGCGAGCTCGCGGCTCCGGGCCTCAGGGTGACGGTGCTCGAAAGCGGCGGACCGGTTCGCGATCCTCGCGCGGATCGTTTCGGAGCCGGCGAGAGCGTAGGGGCTCCGTACCTTGGTTTGGACAAGACGCGGGCCCGCGGCATCGGTGGATCGTCGCTTCACTGGGAATACGGTCCATCTGAGGAACGCTGGACAGCCCGGCCCCTTGACGCCCTCGACTTCGAAGCGCGGCCCGGAGTCCCCGATTCGGGCTGGCCATTCGATGCGTCGGCGCTCGACGCCTATTACCGTCGCGCCCAAGAGATCTCTCGTCTGGGGCCTTTTGCCTATTCGCCTGCCGACTGGCCAAGTGTGCCCAATCGTCCATTCCCGCTCGCCGAAACCGATGTCGTGACGAATCTCGTCCAGTTGGGTAACCAGACCTACGAGGACTACCGCGGGGAGCTGACCGACTCGGCCGCAATCCGGGTCATCCATGATGCAACGGTCCTGAAACTCGTCGCCGACCCGCAAGCCTCGACCGTTACGCATGCCGATGTGGCGACCACTGACGGGCGGCACCTGACGATCGCCGCTCGGCGTTTCGTGCTCGCCGCTGGCGGTCTGGAGAATGCGCGGATCCTGCTCCTGTCCGGTCGACCACATGAGATGTCCGGGCTCGGCAACGAGCACGACCTCGTCGGCCGTTACTTCATGGAGCGCCTCACGGGCCGGGCAGGGGTCGTCCTACCGGCTGATCGTGCACTCATCGCCCACGCTGGGCTGTATGACAGCCAGGTCGTGGATGGAACCCGGATCCAAGGCGTCCTGTCGTTGGCGCCCGATCTCGTGCGCGAGCATGAGCTGCGCAACGCCATGTTCTGGGTCCATGCGCGACCTCGGGCCTTCACCGTGCCCGGGGTCGGCTCGGTGATGTCGATCTATCGGATCGCACGACGTCACCCACTGGACCGGCAGGCGATCCCCGCGCATGTGCTTCGGGTCGCAAGAGATCTGCCCGACGTGACCCGCACGCTCGCCAATCTGGCGCTTCGACGACCGGAGCCCGCGCATGATGTCCTCCAGCTTGGTGTCCAGGCGGAGCAGGCACCGCATCGCGATTCCCGGGTGGTCCTCGGTGAGCGCCGAGATCCATTCGACCAGCCGGTCGCCCGCCTCGACTGGCGCCCCTCGGACGCAGATCGCGACTCGATCGCGCGGAGCGTCGACCTGCTCGATGGAGCCTTTCGGCGGGCAACACTCGGTCGCATCGTCGAAAAGATAGGTCGCGAGGTCCCTCCGACCCTGTTCCTCGGCAACTCGCATCACATGGGGACGACAAGGATGGATTCGGACCCGGCGAGGGGCGTCGTGGATCCGGCGAGTCGCGTCCATTCGATGTCTAACTTGTACATTGCCGGCAGTTCTGTCTTTCCTACCTCTGGCTTTGCCAATCCGACGCTCACGATCGTCGCCCTGGCGCTGCGTCTCGCGGATGAGCTCCGGGCCGCCGCCTGGGGTGATGCCCCGACGTCGTAGTCGACAGCTGGCGGCTGGTGCCCGAGAGCACCGGAACCGCAACGATCAGAGCCATCTCCGGCTGCTCAGTGAATATGACGCCGTATACTGCATCCTCATACCATCGCGCGGCGGCGGCCCCAGCGTGACGAGTTTGATGACGGGCCGATAACCGGTTGCTTGGCAGCCCCGACAGGGTGAACCGATGACGACGATCTACCTGGATCCGACCTTTGACGACGAGACGCGCCGCCGACAGCTCTTCGCTGGCGACCTGCTGCTGTTCTCCTCGCGGCCGACCACGAGGGCGTTGATCGATCACGCTCGCGAAATGATCGAGGAGGCGTTCGCAGGAAGAGACCCGGAAACCGCCCAGTTCGAGATGGACGTCGAGGCGTATGCGGCTCTTCTGGCCGACCTGAAACCAAGATTCATCCACCATCCGCGGTCAAAGGAGTGCATCCGCGACCTACTCGAGGATCTTCGATGCGACCTTGACCGGACGTATTTCGATGTGCCCCGCATGCGGAGCTCGACATCCGACAACTACCTGACTTCGGGGATCGCCTATGCGTTCCATCCCCACCGTGACACGTGGTACTCCGCGCCGTTGGCGCAAGTGAATTTCTGGATCCCGATCTACCCCATCACCGCCCAGAATGGGGTTGCCTTCCACCCGCGCTACTTCGATGTCCATGTCAAGAACGGATCACGGATCTACGACTACGTGGAATGGAACAAGACGTCGCGCCAGGACGCGGCGAAGCATATCCACGCGGATACTCGCGTCCAGCCAAAGGCCGAAGAGGAGGTCGAGCTCGACCCACAGATCCGGCCGGTGATGCCTCCGGGCGGCATCCTCGTATTCTCGGGCGCGCAATTCCACTCCTCGGTGCCGAACGACTCGGGTCGGACACGTTTCAGCATCGACTTCCGGACCGTCAGCCGCGACGATCTCGAGAGCGGTCGGTCGGCGCCGAACGCCGATTCCGATTGCACGAGCACGACCCTGGGCGACTTTCTCCAGGCTCGAGACTTCTCCGTGCACGTGCCCGGCGACCTGATCGATCGTTACGACGTGCAGCACGAACCGGCGGCAACCTGATCACGAGGGTTCCTGATTCGGCGGATCCGACCTGATCGGACCATCGATAGCCGACGGAACCTGGCCCACGCTCGATGTCGTGTCGCCGCCAAGCTCGATCCGTGCAACATGGTGCCTGGACGCTTGCCAGAACTCCACGTACATCCAGACCCCGGCCAGGCTCGTCCCGAGCACCAGTCCCCAGGCGGCGCCCACGGTGCCGTAAATCAGCGCTCCACCGATGCCGCCACTGAGGGTCAGCACGAACTGCGCGATACCTGCCCGGAGAGCCCTTGAAGCCTCCTCGAGCGCGCGGAGTCCAATCCTCGGTCCCACCGAAGCGAGGGGGATGATGATGGAAAGGGCAATCGGCAAAAGCACACTCCTGGCTCCCGGCCAGCTCTCCCCGAGGATCTCCTGGCCGACCGCGTCCGGCAGGAGCAACACGACCAGACCCCAGCCGATACCCACGAGCAACAGCGCGCCGCTCGACACATGGGTGATCCGCTGAAATCGGGCCGGGGTACTCACCATTCGTGACAGCTCCGGGACCATCGTCATGTGCGCGCTCACGGACATGATGTAGACGGGGCCGAGCAATAGCTGCGCGCCCCGAACGCTTCCGACTGCCGCCAGCCCGATGAGCGCGCCGATGGCGAAGAGAAAGGCCTGGGCGCCAACCGCCAGCAGGACTTCACTACCGAGGAAACGGGGCGTGATATCCCAATGCTCCCGGAACCAACTCAGCGAAAGTGTCGGCATCGGTCGGACGCGGGTCTGGATGACGCCGACGATGGCGGCCGTCGCGGCGCCGAAGCCCCAGCACAGGACCATCGCGAAGACCGAGGCAGTGCCGAACGCGACGACCAGCCCGATCAGGACAGCCATCACGACCACCGCCAGGAGATCGTTGACGACGGCGACGCTCCCGCGGCGGCTCGTGAACAGCGTGAACCGCCAGGCGTCCTGAACGAGGAGACCCGGCAGCGATGCGGCGAGGGCGATGAGCACCCCGCCTTGCACCCCGGAAACGAGGATCGCGACCGCCAGGCAGACCGCCGATCCAGCGAGACCGATCGTCAGTGCCACGCCGGTCGCCTGAGCGGCACCACGTCGGAACTCGGCTGGATCTCGACCGCCGAACCGAATGGCCAGCGGCTGCGTCGCGAAGCCGCGGGCGATCGAGAGCATGACGAGGTAGAAGGCGAATGCGAGACCGAATGCGCCGAACTCGGTCGGGGACACGAGGCGAGCCACGACGATGCCCAGTCCGAAATTGGCCAGGCTCACGAATCCCTGATCGATCATGGCCCATCCGGCGCGACCGACCAATCGAAGATTCGGGAAATCAAGGAGGCGCCGCGCGTTCGCCATCCTCCAGGGCGGTCCCCTCACGGGTGGTCGGTGGCCCTCATGGCCCTTCGGACTCGATGTCAGATTTCCCTTCGCCGCGCGTCCCGCGCGTGTTGATCGACAAAACCACGATGACGGCTCCGCCCAAGAATACGGCGACGCCCGTTTCGTGCGCTACCCGGGTCGCGACCAGTGCGAGCGCGATGACCGACGCCAGGACGGCGGCGGCGAGCGATAGCCAGCGCAGCCGCGCAGAGGTTCCGAACCATGTCGTTGCGGCCAAGGCGAAGGTCGCTAGCGCGGCGATGGCAAGGAATGCGTGGAGATCCAGGAACCTGGGGCGGTCCGTATCGAGGTACAGGTGCACGAACGCCAGCGAGACTCCAACCCAGACGAAACTTGCGATCGCGGACCGGAGGCTCGGAGAGATCGCCACGGCGCTCTTCAAACGCCGGCCGCAAGTCGAACACGATATGAATCGATCGTTCGCCGCAGACCAGTGTCGATGGGCGTAACAGCTTGCCAGCCCAGAGCGGACTTGGTCGCCCGGGTCCGTGCTCGACGAATGACCTCGTCCGGCCGATCAGGTATCGATCCGAATTCCGGCGCATGACTACCGGGGATCATCGATCGGACCCGCTCCGCGATCTCGCGAACCGTTCGAAGTTGGCCGGTTCCCAGGTCGATCGGGCCGACCGGGGGTGAGTCGGCCCCGATGGCAGCGACGAACCCCGCAACGACGTCGTCCACATAGACCCAGTCGAGGGGGCGCTGCCCACTCGAGAGCTGAGCGGGCCGGCCCGCCAGCATGGCCAGGATCATGGACGGGACGACCTTGAACGACTTTTGGCCGGGGCCGTAGACCATCATCGGTCGAAGGATGACCGTTGGCAGCCCGAAACTGGCGGCGTACATCCGGGCATACCCGGCCGCCGCCCATTTCGCTGCCGCGTACGGTGTCGCCGGGGTCACCCCGTCGCCGCTGCCCCGCGGTTCGTCAAGCGACGTGGTCATGATGAGTCGATGGACGCCGATGCGCGACGCCGCGCCCAGAAGAAGCACTGTCGCCTGCAAGTCGTTGCGAAACGTCGGTTCGACCGCGTCGAGCTCAGGTGCGCCACGACTCTCGCTGGTCAGGTGGATGACGACATTTGGCCGCAGACGCTCCAGGAGTTCCCGGGACGCTCCATCCTGGGCCATATCCGCGATCCACCACGTCGCAGGAAGGTCCCCGTCGATCTCGTCCCGGACCGGGGAGTTCCGGGAGACGCCGTGGACTTCGTACCCCTCGGCACTTAGTCGCCGCAGAAGCGGTCGCCCCAGGAATCCGCTTCCGCCCGTGACGAGGACACGCTTGCCGGCCCCCATCAGCGGACTTGATCGGCGTTTTCTGACCGACGCGGCAGCACCTTGACCTCGGGGAACGGGACGGCCGTGCGAAGCGGCGGTCCAGCTTGCTCCGCCAGCAAATCGGCGATCTCCTCGGCGATGTCCCAGGTGAGGATGACAGCCAGCGAGATGCCTTCCTGCAGGGCAGCCGGCGGACGGATCGGGAGATGCGAGCCTGGGAGCAGCCGGCCCTGCTTCCAGCTCGATCGATCTACGGTGAACTCGAGCCGATCGGTGTCGATATCGCATGCGTTCAAGAGCGTATTGCCCCGCGAGGGGGCCCCGTAAGCGGCGACCCGCCCGCCGGCCGAACGCTCGGAATCGATGAGACGCCGCAATCCCTCACACGTCCTCGCCACCGCTGATTCGAATCGACGGTAGGTGGCGATATCGTCCATTCCTGCCCGCCGCTCGGCAGCCAGGACCGACGCTACGGACGGTCCGGGTGGGACGCCATCGTCGGCGCGGCGGACGAAGACCCGGAGGACCCCGCCGTACACGGGGTGTGTCGTGGCCTCGAAGGGCACAAGACCGTGCCGTACCAGCATGCTGTTCAGTGAGAGAAGGGACAGGTAAGAAAAATGGCCATGGCGGAAACCGTCGAATTCACCTTTCCCGAGACTCGGCAGGAGGCTGTCGAACTCAAGAACGGCGACACCGCCGGGTGAGAGCAAACTGGCCATCCCGGCAACGGCATCACCGGGTGCGGGATGGTGAGCCAGGGCATAGTGGTCGACCAACACAGCCACCCGGCCGACGAGGTCGTGGATCTGATCCGGCGACGCCTGGTCGCCGACGACGATGTCGTGGCCGCCCGACCTGGCAGCTGTCGCGACGGGTCCAGGAGCCTCGAGGATGACCGACTCATAACCGGCCTCGCGGAACAATACCTGCAGGAAGTTGCCATGGCTGGCCACCTCCAGGATCATCCGATCCTTGGTCTGCCCAGCGAGCCGAGCCAGGACAGCCTGGACGAGATCCCTCGCCTGGATCTCAAGACTCTGGGCCATCGTCCACGGCGGAGCGCCGTCGAAAGCCGGCTCTCCGGGTAGTTCGCCGCTGAGCTGGACCAGCAGGCAGACGTCGCACACGATCACGACCAAGGGCCATCTTGGCTCTGCCGCGGCCTCGTCAACGAGTGGAAACGAACTCGCATGCGGATGGAGGCCGAAGTCCATGACTGGGTGCAGTCGGCTCGCTGGGGCACCGCAAGCGCGACAGCGATCTGCCGGCACGGCTTTCACACCCGCCGACCGCGGTCACTCACAGGGCGGTCCAGATCCGCCGCTCCAGGCCGAGGCGGCGAATCGCCCTCGACAGAAGCCGAGAGGCCAGTGGAGGGAGGCGCACAAGGATCGAGAAGACCAGTCGGATCGATCGCCAGCGGCGCGATCGACCCAGCTGCTTGATAGCCGGCAGGTCGAGCAGCCCCATGATCCGAGCCGCCTCTGCCGTCTCGCCCACCCGCAGATGCCGATAGGCGCCGCCGAGTACGAATTGATGGAACCATTCGACCTGACACTGCCGAACCACGCGCTCCGGGAGGATCTCCATGGCCACGGCTCTGTCAAAGATCGTCATCAGGACGTCGATCATGTCGGCTCGAAACATCGAGCTCGTCTGCGCCGCCTCGTGAACGGAGTAGGCGCTCACCGTTTCGGCCACCTCGTTGAAGCCAAATCGGCCGAAGAGTCGAACGAATAGGTCGAAGTCCGTGGGGTTGCCGACCGACACATCAAAAGCACCGACGTCGAGGATGGCTTCGCGATTGACGACAAGAGCCGGGATCCGGACCAGCGACGAGTTGGTCAACACCTGTCGGAGCGCCGCCTCGGGAGACAGTTGCTCTGCTGTATGGCCGCCCTGCTGTCGCAATATGTGGCCGTCGCCATCGACGACGAGCACGCCGAACAGGAAACATCGAACGAGGCCCGGATCCCTGACGACCGACAGGATCCGGGACAGCGCGCCCGGTAACAGGTAGTCGTCGTCGTGCAGCAGCATCACGAACTGGCCTCGAGCCTGGTTGATGCACTGATTGAAATTCTCGACGGCGCCGATGTCTGTCGCATTCCCGAAATAGCGGGTGGGGCCACCCCATCTGGCGAGCCATGGGGTCGCTACCGACTCACCGGCCTCGGGAGCGTTGTCCGATACGATGATCTCGACCTCAGCTTCGACGTCGACGTCCGAGTCATGGAGCGAGGCCAGTGCACGGGCGAGGAGGTCCGGGCGCCGATACGTCGGCATGCAAATGGTCAACAGCGGGTCTTCGACCCCGCTCACGTGGCAGACCCCGCAGCCTCTCCTGTCACCAGCTCGGACACGCCGACCTTGAGATCCTTTCCCTGATGGTCCGGCCGGCGGCGGCGACGGCCAATCATCGGTGTTTCACCGACCAGTCGTACGGGATCCGATCGGAAAACGGATCCAGCCGCTCAGTCCTCGAAGGGTCGTGGGGATGGGTAGCACAATTGGCCACGATCGACTCATCAGCCATGCCTTTGAAGCCCGTCCAGATCTGGGGCGGGATCGTCACCAAAGAGTAATCGTCGGGCCCCAGGAAGACCTCCATCGTCGTGCCTCGTGTCGTCGAATCAGGTCGATCATCATGGATCACCAGCTTGATGCGCCCCCAGACGCAAGCGTAGTTGAGCGTCATCTCGGTGTGCCGATGCCAACCCTTCACGACGCCCCGATAGATCGAGGTGAAGTAGATCTCGCCGAATTCGACGAAGTGGGCATCGGTTCGTCGAAGCATATGGAATATCGTTCCGCGCTCGTCTGGGATCCGTCGCAAGGGGACCACCAGCACTCCGTTGATACCGTCGGCCGACACGGGCTTCCCTCTGCTCCCTGCCTGATTGCTATGCTGACGCTCTCCATGGCCCACGTCGCAAACCCGGACCGGAGCCTAACATGTCGCCCTTACCCGACACCGCCCGACCCAGAACGTCGGTTCAGAGACACACACCTTTGACGCACGTCGCGCTCCCCTGTCCGTCGTCCATCGATCGGCGGGCCCGAGCATGAAGGTCGTGCTTTTCTGCGGCGGACAGGGCCTTCGGCTCCGAGAGTATTCGGAAGCGATCCCGAAGCCCATGGCGCCGGTCGGACTACGACCCGTCCTCTGGCACGTTATGCGCTACTACGCTCATTTTGGGCACCACGATTTCGTGCTTGCGCTCGGATACAAGGCTGAGGCAATCAAGGAGTACTTCCTCCGCTACAACGAGGCGATCTCGAATGACTTCGTGCTCTCGGATGGAGGTCGAACGCTCGATCTGTTGGCGACCGACATCGAGAACTGGCGGATCACCTTTGCCGACACCGGGCTGGATGCCAATATCGGCCAGCGCCTGCTTGCCGTGCGTCATCACATCGAAGACGAGGAGGTGTTCCTCGCAAACTACGGCGATGGGCTGACCGATGCTCCGCTTGACGATCTGGTCGCGGACTTCATGGCACGGGGCAAGATCGCTGCCTTTCTGGCAGTCAAACCCACGTACTCCTTCCACGTTGCCTCGGTTGGCGACGACGACCTCGTCCAGTCCGTCAGTCACATCAAGGATGCCGGTCTGCGAGTCAATGGGGGCTACTTCATCTTCCGGCGGGAGATCTTCGATTACCTTCGGCCATCCGAGGAATTGGTAGAAGAGCCATTCCAACGGCTGATCGCGGCCGGCCAGCTGATCGGCTATCGGTACGATGGATTTTGGGCGCCCATGGACACCCTGAAGGAGATGCAGAACCTTGAGGCGCTCTATCAGTCGGGCCGACCGCCGTGGGCGGTTTGGCAGTCTCGCGGCTCCTGAGTCTTCCTGTTTGCCCTTGATTGGGCGTTGATGCCCGTCGACCGCGCAGCGGATTGGCGCCAAGATCGGGGCTGGACCCAACGTGACGCCAGGCGCGGACGTAGACTTCACGGGCGACCGCCAGCGGCTAACGTGACTAGGCGTGGGCTCGGTCGCCCACCAGGAGTCCGCCCGTCTGATGCCGCTTCCGCTTGCACGGGTACGTCGCTAGAGGCCAGTTCGAGCGTTCGTCCGACGGTTTCCAGGATTCGCGGGCCGGATGCACGATCTGCTCACTCGCCACACGCCGCTCGTGCCCGTCGAGATCCTCGAGGCACGCTATGAGGACGCCCTGAAGCGATTGTTGTCAGACGACTCGGCGGACACATTCGGCAGCTATCTCGAATTCGGCGTGTACCGGGGTGATTCGATGCTCTGCATGCAGCGTGCGTCCGAACGGGTTGGCCTCGAAGGGATGCGCCTGTTCGGCTTCGACTCCT
>Ga0307379_10007994_pt1 | contig 14310 bp, 11 predicted proteins | sample UN2MG_FD_202237 | JGI IMG/M metagenome (GOLD analysis project Ga0307379, IMG submission 202237) | Soil microbial communities from Risofladan, Vaasa, Finland - UN-2 | ecosystem: Environmental > Terrestrial > Soil > Coastal area > Acid sulfate soil | place: Finland: Risofladan, Vaasa | collected... | reverse complement strand
TGGAAGGCATCCAGAACAAGCGCAACCGCCTCGAGAAGGGCGAAACGATGGTCGAAGAATGGGAAATCTTCATCGATCCGGAGACCGGCAAGGTCGAGAAGCGCAAGATCGGTGAGAAGAAGAATTAGTCGAAAGCCCTCTAATAATTAGCTGCCTGACGGCCTCGCGCACTGCGCGGGGCCGTTTTTCCATGTACGGCGCGGGGCGGCGGTCACTTTGCTGCCGATGCAATGGTTGCGGTGATGTGCGGCCTGATGGTTGTGGGGCCGACGTTTGGGCGGATTTTTAGCCGGAACATCACCCGCGGTGAGCCTGTCTAATGGTCCAGAGCACTCGAAATTTGTTGACCCTTAGCCTAGGAGATGGAAGCCATGGCTGAGAAGAAAGAAGGGAAGACCTGCGCCCGGCTAAAGCAGGGACGAGGCAGAGGCTCTCCACCGAACGGGAAAACACTTTCGGGTAATAACGACGCAACGCTTGCAAGCTACAAAGCCATGCTGGGCTCGCAGAACGAAAAGCGTTCGATCGAGAACAGTCTGCTGGTGTCGATAATAATCTTCGGGATGGCACTGTTCGTCACCCTCCCGACGATCGCTCAGAAGTTGCAGGGTCTGGAGCGCGACGACGGCTCGATCGTGATACCTCCGTGGACGGCGCTTCCGGAACTCCCCGATGAGCAGCAGCCGACACGCGAGGTGAGGAGAGAAATCAGTCTGCGCGATTTCGCTCCGTTTCCGGAGTTCGACCGTCCCACCGGTCAAGAAGTGATCGTGGAGGACATCTCCGATCTTAATATGGAAGTCCGAGACGAGATGACCGGAGAGATGGACTGGGATCTGGAGGGGATCGAGGCGCCGGGTCCGATCCTGGTGGCGGGCGACATCACGCCTCCGCAGTTCATCTCGCGCGGCGAGAAGCCTTACCCGCAGAAGGCGAGAATCCTGCGGCGGGCGGGGATGGTGAGGATTGAGGTGGTGATCAGCAAGGCGGGGACGCTGGAGACGATCGAGGTCTTGGAGGAGGAGCCGCCGGGATTTGATTTTGGCGAAGCTGCGGTGACATATCTGAGGCAGTGCGAGTGGAAGCCGGCGTTGCAGAACGGCAGGCCGATCTACGCGCGCTACATATTCACCTTCCAATTCACCCTCAAATAGAGTGTAATATCTTTAGCCCCCGTGCCCAAACCAGAGGAGGAAAGAAGATGAGCGTAAAACGCCATAAGGGATTAACGATGGTGCTGGCAGCGGCACTGATGGTGGCCTTCGCAGCAAGCGCGTTTTCCCAGTCGGGAGAAGAAGCCCTCGCAAGCGCCAAGTCGGCGTTCAAAGCGAAGCGCTTTGCCGACGCCGTCAAGAACTTCAAGATTGTCACCGAGGAGTACCCGGACTGGAGCTACGGCCATTTCTATCTCGGCCTCTCCTACAAGCAGACCTCCGACTATGACAACGCCGCACGGTCGTTGAAGAGAGCCCTCGATCTGGCCAACAACGAGAACGAGCTTTTCGGGGCCTCGATGGAGCTCGCCGACACCTACTACCGCAAGAAGGATTACCGTAATGCGGTGAAGTACGTGACCGAGGCGAAGAAGTACAAGGGTGCCAATCTGTTCAACAGGAACCAGGGCAACATGCGCACGATCGAAGGCATCAGCCGCTATCACCTGGGGCAGTTTCAGCAGAGCATCGACGTCTTTAACAGCGAAATCAGATCGGGCCAGGCAAGCGCCAACACCCTGCGGACGGTGGCCAAGTGCTACCAGGAGTTGAATAACAACGCTCAGGCGGTCAACATCATCAAGATAGCCGTGCAGAAGGACCCGAATGACCTCGCTGCTCATCTGATACTGGTCAAGAGCCTGTTGAACGACAGCAAGTGGGGCGAAACCCTCGAAGCAGTCGATTTCGCGCTGCAGACGCACGGCCGCAACTGGGAGTTGCACTACCTCAAGGGGCGGGCTCTGCAAAAGCTGGGCCGCCTCAATCTGGCCGCGGCCAGCCTGCGCGACTCGCTCGCGGTCCAGCACCGCGACAAGGTGGGCAGGCTGCTCGGCGACGTCTACAGGGACGCCGGCGACTTCCTCAAGGCGACCGACGCCTACAACACCGCGCAGCGCAGCTACGTTAGCGACCCGACGTTCTTCATCAGCTTCGCCTTTGCCTGGTACCAGTACGTACCGTCGAATGTGGAGAAATTCCACGGCACGAACGAGGGTGACAAGTATCGGCTGGCCCTCGATAACGCCGTTGTTCTTCTGGATGCGGCTCAGAAGCTGCAGGGCGCGGACCGGGCGCAGATCAGCGACATCATGGACGGCATCAAGAACAAGCGCAACCGCCTCGAGAAGGGCGAAACGATGCTTGAAATTTGGGAAATCTTCATCGATCCGGAGACCGGCAAGGTCGAGAAGCGCAAGATCGGTGAGAAGAAGAATTAGTCGAGAGCCCTTTAATAAATAGCTGCCTGACGGCCTCGCGCGCTGCGCGGGGCCGTTTTTCTCTATAGCCGCGAAGCGCACAGGCTGCAGCCGCGGATTGACGCAATCCCCTTAACATGCTAGCATTTGCGGCCACTAGGGGGCTTGAGTACCAACGAATAATCACGGGGGAACGATGAATACAGTTGCTGCCCTGATCCGGTCCCTGAGGCCCAAGCAGTGGATAAAGAACCTCATCCTCTATGCGGGCTGGCTCTTCTCGCTGGGCGAGCGGGCGTTCGAATGGAGTAACGAGCTCGCGCTCTTCGGCCGGGCTACATGGGCCTTTGCCGTGTTCTGCCTCCTGAGCAGTTCGATCTACCTCTTCAATGACATCATGGACGTCAGGGCGGATCGCCTGCATCCGGTCAAGCGCAAGCGCCCGATCGCTTCGGGAGCGCTGCCGATACCCCTGGCCGCCTGCACCTCCGTGGTGCTGCTGGCGGCGGGATTGGCTGCCGCATTCACCATCAACGCGGGCTTCGCCGCGGCGGCAGTGACCTATTTCGTGCTGGTCACCCTCTACAGCCTCGCCCTCAAGCGGGTGCCGATCCTCGACTCGATGATCATCGCCTTCGGCTTCGTCCTGCGAGCGATCGCCGGCGCCCTGGCCGTGGAGGTGGCGATCAGCGTCTGGCTCGTCGTCTGCACCATCTTCCTCGCCCTCTTCCTCGGCTTCGCCAAGCGGCGCAGCGAGCTGGTAACCCTGGGAGACGCCGCCGCCAACCACCGCGACATCCTGGCGCTCTACAGCGTCGGCTTCCTCGACCTGCTGATCACCATCTGCTGCACCCTGGCGGTGATCTCATACTCCCTCTATTCCATCAGCTCCCACGCGATGAGCGTCTTCGGGCCCGACGCCTTGCTGACGCTGCCCTTTGTGTTTTTCGGGGTCTTTCGATATCTTTACCTCGTCGTGCTGGAGAACCGCGGTGAGGACCCGGCCACGCTGCTGCTGCACGATTATCAGTTGCTCGGGGCGGTGATCCTCTGGATCGCGGTTTCCACAATCCTTCTCACTCTAAAGCCGGGGCTGCTCAACAACGTCCTGGTGCAGTAAGGGGTCGCTCGGCAGATGGACACTTTCAGAATCGATTACGACAAGGTCGACGTGGAAGCGATAATGGCGCAGATCCGGCAGCGGGTGCGCGAGAAGAAGGAGGTGCTATACAGCGACGCCGAGCTGGGGCATCTCGGCGGGCTCGAGCTGCCGCCCTCCGCGCCGCCGCAGCCCAAGGACGTCGAGCGCGACGCACTACCCCTGCCAGAGGTCCCGCAGAGGGAGGCGGTGCCGCCGGCGGCCGAGCGCATCGCCGAGCGGATGAAGCAGATCTCGCTCGACGACATCAAGGACGAGGACTTCGTCACCGAGGCCCTGCGCTGCGTCGGCGATTGGAACATCGCCCTCTCGATTGACGACCTCTACCGCTCCAGCCCGGGGCTGAAGGGAAAGATCGTCCAGGGCTTCCGCGCCATCAACCGCAGGCTCTTCAAGCTGGTGATGAACATCGACGTCATCTTCCCACAACTGCACAAGCAGGCGATTCTCAACCAGACTTACGTAGTGCTGCTGCACACGCTGGTGCAGGAGCTCAGCCTCCTCAACAACAAGATCGACCGCCTCGCCCCAGAGGTCAGCAAGCTGCAGGCGGAGTTGACCTCCTCGGTGCAATCGCTCGACGCCGACCTCAAGCACACGCGCGCCGAGCTGATTCGCGACATTACCAGCGACAAGAACGACTTCAACCGCGGCGACAACCAGCTGCGCAACGACATCGAGAAACTGGAGTACAAGATCGACGGCCTGCGGGGGGTGATCGAGGCCCAGAAGCACCAGATCGAGTACCTGCAGTCGCGCCAGCAGGCGCTCGAGCAGCTCGCCGTGCTGAAGGAGGGCGAACCCGAAGCCGCCCGCCGCAAGACGGGCGATCTGGAGCGCGGCCGCTACCAGGGCGGCGCGGGAAAATCAGGTAAACAGAAGAAATAGGACGGCGGAGTGGAAACATCCGATCTCAAGCTGGCGATAGTGGTCCAGCGTTACGGCCAGGAGATTAACGGCGGCGCGGAGTTCCACGCCCGCCTCGTCGCCGAGGAGCTGGCGCGCCACTACAAGGTGGAGGTGCTGACCACCTGCGCCTACGACTACATCACCTGGGCCAACCACTACCGCAGGGGCGTCGAGGAGATCAACGGCATCACCGTGCGGCGCTTCAAGGTGCGGCGCAAGCGCAACCCGCAGCGCTTCGGCCGCATCCAGGAGTACGTCTTCAATCGCCCGCACGAGCCTGAGGACGAGCTCCGCTGGCTGAAGGAGGAGGGCCCCTTCTCGCCCCGCCTGATCAGATTCATCAAGACGCACGAGCACGATTACGACTACTTCATCTTCTTCTCCTACCGCTACTACCACAGCTACCACGGCATCAACGAGGTGCCGCACAAGTCTCTGCTCGTGCCGACCGCCGAGAAGGACCCCGTCGTCGACCTGATGATCTTCCGCAAGTTCTTCAACAAACCTCGCGCCCTGATGTACAACTCGTGGGAAGAGAAGGAGATGATCAACGCCGTCAGCCGCAACGAGACGGTTCCGGGTGTGGTCGTGGGGGTGGGGACTGAGCTTCCCGAGGAGAGCGAGATCAGGGCGGAGCGCTTCCGGCAGCGGTTCGGAATCGAGGGTCCGTTCGTGCTCTATATCGGTCGGATCGACGAGAACAAGGGCTGCCACGTGCTGTTCGACTACTACCAGCGCTACCTGCGGGAGCACGATACGGAGCTGAAGCTGGTGCTGATGGGCAAGAGCATCATCCCGATTCCCGACAATCCCGCGATCGTGCCCCTGGGCTTTGTCTCCAACGAGGAGAAATTCGACGGCCTCGCGGCCTGCCGTTGCCTCATTAACCCCAGCCTCTACGAGAGCCTCTCGATGATCCTCCTGGAGGCCTGGGCAGTCGGCAAGCCGGTGCTCGTCAACGCCGACGTGCCCGTGCTCCTGGGCCAGAGCAAGAGGGCCAACGCCGGCCTCTGGTACTCCTCATATGCCGAGTTCGCCGAAGCCCTGAACCTGCTCGGCACCGACGAGCGGCTCTGCGAGGTGCTGGGCCGCAACGGCAGGAAGTACTTCCGCGAGAACTACACCTGGGAAGTGATCAACAACAAGTACATCGAGATCATCGAGGGCCTGCGCGCGGCCGACCTGGAGGGAGCCGGTGAGGCGTCCTGAGCGCATCCACCAGCTGCTGGCCTCGGTCACCGTCGGCGACGCCATCTCCGACGAGGCCTTCGAGATCCGCCGCATGCTCCGCCAGGCCGGTTTCGAGAGCGAGATTTTCTGCGACCGCATCCACCCGAAGCTGATGGACGAGGTCTATCACTTCGAGGACTACATGGAAATCTCCGGCCCCGACGAGTTGTTCATCCTGCACTACTCGATCGGCACCGACGTCTCGAAGCTGGCCTACCACATACCCGACCGCAAGATCCTGATCTACCACAACATCACCCCGTGGCACTTCGTCGCCGGCCTGCACGAGACCCTGCCGCGCCAGCTCTTCGAGGGGCGCAAGGAGTTGGCGGCCTTCGCCGGCCGCACCCTGCTGGCCCTCGGCGACAGCGAGTACAACCGCCGCGAGCTGGAGGAGTTGGGATTCGGCGAGACCGGCGTCATGCCGATCCCGGTGAACTTCGACCGCTTCGACGGCGTGCAGCCCGACCCGATCACGCTGAAGGCCTTCGGCGACCACCGCGTCAACATCCTCTTCGTCGGGCGCGTCATCCCCAACAAGAAGCTCGAGGACGTCATCCTCGCCTACGCCCACTACAAGAAGTACGTCAACCACGACAGCCGCCTCATCTTCGTCGGCGAGTACGGCAGCTTCGCGGCCTACCGCCGGCTCCTGGCACAGCTCGTGGCCGAGATCGACCTGCCCGACGTCGTCTTCGCCGGACACGTCACCTTCCCGCAGCTCGTGGCCTTCTACCGGCTGGCCGACGTCTTCGTCTGCATGAGCGAGCACGAGGGCTTCTGCGTCCCGCTACTGGAGGCGATGCACTTCGACATCCCCGTCATCGCCTACGATGTCGGGCCGATACCCGACACGATGGGCGGCGCGGGCATCCTGGTGAAACAGAAGAACTACGCGGAGATCGCCGAGATGATCGACTTGCTGGCGCACGACGAGTTCACCCGCAGGCGGATCGTCGCGGGACAACGCGAGCGGCTGCGCAGGTTCAAGGGCATCGCCTACGACGAAATCCTGCGAGGGCATGTCGAGCGGGCCATCGAGCTGGCAGCCGGCGATGGGCGATGAGCGGTGAGATCCACCAACTGGTTTCCGACCTGCGCCGCGGCGACGCCATCGGCAACACGGTGCTGCGCACCAGGCAGGCTTTGCGCCGCCTCGGTTACAAATCCGAGATCTTCCGCGAGACCTGCACTGCCGATCTGGCAGCCGAAACCTTCCCCGCCGAGGACTACCTTCAGATCAGCTCGCCGCAGCAAAGCCTGATCTTTCACTACTCGATCGGCTCCGACCTCAACCGTATGGCCTACGCCCTGCCCGACCGCATCATCCTCAGCTACCACAACATCACGCCGCCGGAGTTCTACCTCGGCATCCACGACCACCTCGTCGGGCAGCTCTACCACGGCCGCAAGCAGTTGGCCTGCTTTGCCGACCGCTGCGCCCTGGCAGTCGGCGCCACCGAATACAACCGACGCGAGCTGGAGCAACTGGGATTCCCGCGCACCGGTGTCCTGCCTCTGGCGCTCGATTTCGATCACCTCGACATCGAGCCCGATCCCTTCATCCGCGCGGCCTACTCCGACCACCGCCGCAACTTCCTCTTCGTCGGCCGCATCGTGCCCAACAAGCGGATTGAGGACCTGATCAAGCTCTACGCCCACTACAAGAAGTTCGTCAGCCACGACAGCCGCCTGATCATCGTCGGCACCTGGCGTGGCTTTGAGCGTTACCACGAGCAGTTGATGCGCCTGCTGGCCGACATCGACCTGCCGCACGTGGTGATGCCGGGGGCGGTGGATTTGAACCAGCTGGCGGCGTTCTACAGCGTGGCCGACGTCTTTTGCACAATGAGCGAGCACGAGGGCTTCTGCGCCCCGTTGCTGGAGGCGATGTTTTTTGACGTGCCCGTGCTGGCGCGGGCCGCCGCCGCGGTACCTGAGACGATGGACGGCGCCGGGGTGCTGCTGCAGGAGTTGAATTTCGCCGAGGCGGCCGAGATGCTGCGGCTCCTGGCGGCGCCGGGTCTTTTCCGCGAGCGCGTGCTCGAGGGCCAGCGCGAGCGCCTGGCGCGCTTCCGGGCGGTCGACATCGAGGCGCGCATCGAGAGCGTAATCAAAGCGGCGGAAGAGGGTGTTTAATCGCGGGCCGCGATATGGCGGCACAATCCGCCGCGGCGGACGCCCTGCATGGCTGAGAGTTGTTGAATGATGAAGCACCTGATCCAGATGATCCCGAGCCACCACTGCCACGACGCGGCGGGCGCGGAGGTGCTGACGATCGAGCGGCTGCTGCGTGACGCCGGCTGGCGGGTGGAGACCTACGCCGACAACATGGATGCCGGGCTGGAGGGGCGGACGCTGCCCGCCGACGCGCTGGACGCCGTCGACACCGACGACGCGGTGGCCCTCTATCACTACTGCGCGGCCTCGCCGATGACCTTGCGCTTCGTCGAACTTGACTGCCTGAAGGCGATGATTTACCACAACATCACGCCGCACGAGTTTTTCGAGCCGTACAACAAGGAGGTTGCGGCGGTCTGCCGGAAGGGCCGGGAACAGTTGAGGTCGATGGTGGACGCGGTGGACGTGGCGATCGGGGATTCGGATTTCAACCGGCGTGAGCTTGAGGAAGCGGGCTACGACGTGACGCGCACGATTCCGTTCCTCTACGATCCGGCGCGGCTGGAAGTGGAGCCGGATGCGGCAATGCAGGAGCGGCTGCGGGGCGACGCGGTGGTGCTGTTCACGGGGCGCTTCGCGCCGAACAAGGCGCCGGAGGATTTCATACGCACGGCGGCAGCTTACGGGGAAATAGAAGGTGCGCCGGGGGCACGTTTCGTGCTGGTGGGCAAGCGGCGGACGATCAAGGGCTACTACGAGACGGTTGAGGCTTTGATCGAAGAGCTGGCGCTGCCGGAAAAGCTGTTGCTGGTTACCGACGAGGTGAGCCAGGCGGAACTTGTGGCGGCTTATCGCTCGGCGAGGCTCTTCCTGAGCCTGAGCCGGCATGAGGGCTTCTGCGTGCCCCTGCTGGAGTGCATGCAGATGGGGGTTCCGGTGGCGGCGTTGTCGCGCGCGGCGGTGCCGGAGACCCTGGGCGACGCGGGGATCCTGTTCGAGACCACGGAGTTGGGAGAGGTGGCGGAGATCGTGGCAGGCGCGCTGGGCGACGAAAACCTGCGGGCGGAGATGGTGGAGCGCGGACGCAAAAGATTGAAGCGTTACGACCTGGAGCAATGGGGGTTCGCGTTCCGGGTGTTGCTGGAGTCGCTGTGATGAAGCGCCTGATCCAGATGATCCCGAGCCACCACCGCCACGACGCGGCGGGCGCGGAGGTGCTGACGATCGAGCGGCTGCTGCGGGACGCCGGCTGGCGGGTGGAAACCTACGCCGGCAACATGGACGCCGAGCTGGAGGGGTTGACGCTGCCCGCCGACGCGCTGGACACCGCCGACACCAACGACGCGGTGGCCCTCTATCACTACTGCGCCGCCTCGCTGATGACCTTCCGCTTCGTCGAGCTCGACTGCCCGAAGGTCCTGCTCTACCACAACATCACGCCCCACCGGTTCTTCGAGCCGTACAACGAGGACGTCGCGACCGACTGCCGCGAGGGCCGCAAGCAACTCAGCGTCATGCTCGACGCCGTCGACGTGGCGATCGGGCACTCGGAGTTCAGCCGCCGGGAGCTCGAGCAAGCCGGATTCGACATGACGCGCACGATACCGTTCCTCTATGATCCCGCGCGCCTGGAGATCGAGCCCGACCCGGCGATGCTGGAGCGCCTGCGGGGCGATCCGGTGGTGCTGTTCACGGGGCGCTTCGCGCCGAACAAGGCGCCGGAAGACTTCCTGCGAACCGCGGCGGCCTACGGCGCGCTGAAGGGGGCGCCCCCGGCCCGCTTCGTACTGGTCGGCAAGCGGCGGACGATCAAGGGCTACTACGAGACCGTCGAAAAGCTGATCTCCGAACTGGCCCTGCCGCAGGAGCGGCTGCTGATCACCGACGAGGTGAGCCAGGAGGAACTGGCCGCGGCCTACCGCTCGGCGAGCCTCTTCCTCAGCCTCAGCCGCCACGAGGGCTTCTGCGTGCCCATGCTGGAATGCATGCAAATGGGCGTGCCGGTGGCTGCGCTCTCCCGCGCGGCGGTGCCGGAGACGCTCGGCGACGCGGGAATCCTCTTCGACACCACGGAGCCGGGAGAGGTGGCCGGGATCGTCGCCGAAGTGCTGGCCGACGAGAGTATCAGGGCTGAGCTGATCGAGCGCGGGCGCAGGAGACTGAAGCGCTACGACCTGGAGCACTGGGGCTTTGCCTTCCGCGTGCTGCTGGAGTCGCTCTGATGAGGAAGTTGCAGAGGAGAAGAAGAGGAGATTATCCCGCCTGTGGCGGGATCGGGCGGATTGAAATTCGCCCCTACAATGGACTTTCAAGGGAGTCAGCCTTGAGAGTTGACGGCAAATGAAGCGCCTGATCCAGTTGCTGCCGACGCACCACCGCCACGACGCGATCGGGGCCGAGGCCCTGGCGATCGAGCGAGTGCTGGGCGGGGCGGGCTGGCAGGTCGAGACCTACGCCGAATACATCGATCCCGAATTGCAGGGGCGGACGCTGCCGATCGGCGAGTTGCAGAATCCCGGCGGCGGCGGGGCAGTGGCGCTCTACCACTTCGCGGTCTGCTCCGACGTCACCTACCGCTTTCTCGAACTCGACTGCCCCAAGGCGCTGATCTACCACAACATCACACCGCCCGAGTTCTTCCGCCCCTACGATGACGGCATCGCGGGCGTGAGCGAGGAGTCCCTGCGCCAGGTGTGCCTGCTGGCCGACCACGTCGACCTGGGACTGGGCGATTCTGATTTCAACCGGCGCGACCTGGTGCGGATGGGCTACCGCGCGACGCGCACGCTGCCGATCCTCTTCGATGCGGAACGCTACGGGGAGCAGCCGCAGGCGCAGGCGCCCCGGGCCGGGACGCCGGTGGTGCTGACCGTGGGGCGCGTGGTGCCGAACAAGGCGCCGGATGATTTCATCCGCGCCGCCGCCGCCTATTTCGAATTGGAGGGCGCTCCGCCCGCCCGGTTTGTTATCGCCGGCAAGCGCAACGCGCTACCCGCCTACAGCGAGCGGATCGAGGCTCTGATCGAGGAGACCGGCCTGGGCGAAGAGCAACTGCGGATCACCGGCGAAATCAGCCAGGAGGAGTTGATCGCGGCCTACCGCTCGGCCGCGGCGTACGTCACCCTCAGCCGTCACGAGGGCTTCTGCGTGCCGATCCTCGAGAGCTGGCTCTTCGGCGTGCCCGTCCTTGCGTTGGCGCGGGCGGCCGTGCCCGAGACGCTGGGGGACGCGGGGTTGCTGATCGACTCGGCCGATCCGCAGAGCGTGGCTCGTCATGTGAAGCGCCTGCTGACCGACGAGCGCCTGCGGTCCGACCTTATTAATCTCGGGCGGGCGCGGTTGGCGCGCTACGACATGCGAAAATGGGGCTTTGCATTGCGGACGATGCTGGAGGAATTGTGCGCGTAGTGCAGATAGTATCGGGGGAGCCGCAGGCGGGGCTTGCGGCGGCGGAAGCGGCGGCGCTGGGGCGCGTGTTCTCCACTTGGGGTTGGGAGAGCGTCGTGTACGTGACGGACCCGGAGGAACCGGCCGGGCCGCCGGACATCGCCGCGGAAGACCTGCTGATCTATCACTACCACAACCTCGCGCCCGTCGAGGATCTGCTCGAACATCCGCGCGGGCGGACGGTGGCCGTGCTGCACCAGTTGGCGCAGCCGCTGCTGCTGCAGATCTGCGAGCCGTTGACCCCGCGGCTGCAGCAGGCGTGGGAACAGTTGAGAATACTGGCCGGGGGTTGCGAGCTGGCGATCGGCCACTCCGGCGCGGCCTGCCGTTGGCTGGAGCGCCTGGGCTTCGGGCGCGTGCGGCGCCTGCCCTTCCTCCTGGATGAGAAGCTCCTGGGTGCGCGGCCCGATCCGGTGACACTGAAGCTCCTGGAGGGCGGCGCTCCGCTGCTGCTGTTCGCGGGCGACATCATCGATTCGGCGAACCTGACCGACCTGATCAAGACCGTCTGCTACTGCCGCAATTTCGGCGAGAAGGGCACGCGCCTGGCGATCGCGGGGGCGGTCGATCTCTGCCCGGCCTATTTCGCCTGGCAGCGCGACCTGGTGGCCGACCTCGAGCTCGACGAGGCGGTGACCTTCCTCGGCGCGGTCGATGCGCCGCAGTTGCGCGCCTGCATCGAGGCGGCGGATATCTATATCCAGTTCAGCGGGGCGGACTGGACCGGAGCGGGGCTGCTGGCCGCGGTGCGGGCCGGGGTGCCGGCGATCGCCTTCGCCGAGGCCGCGGCGACCGAGGTGCTGGGCGATGCGGGCATTCTCCTGAGCACCACGATCCATTCGGCGGCGGCGGAGGAGATCAGCCGCCTGGCCGGCGATCCCGAGTGGCGGCAGAGGGTGCTGGCGCGGCAGGAGCGGAGGGCGGCGGCCTACGGCGCGGAGACGGTGGCGTTCCAGTTGAGGACGCTCCTGCGGCGGTTTGAGGACTGACCTCTTTGCCAGGCGGTGGCCCTAAAGGACCATCCTACATGGATTGGCGAATATCCTTGCGGAATGATAGTAGGGGCGCGATTTATCGCGCCCGCATCATTTATCACGCTGAGCGCGATCGGGCGGATTAAAATTCGCCCCTACTATGGTTTGCGAGCAGTCCATGCCGACTAATAGTAGGGGCGCGATTTATCGCGCCCGTCTTAATTTATCGCGCCCGCTCCGCGGCGGCCCTTTGCCCGTATATCCCTTACAGGGAATAGTACGGTGGGTGCCGTCGCGTACCCGGGGTGGCGCTACGCTGACCCCGGGCTAGGAATTGTGCAATCCTTTCAGGATTGTTTGGGGTGCGACGCCTGGTGCACAAAGATCGCGCGGGGCGCGATCGGGGCGCATAAATGTGCCCCCTACAGTGGTTGGCGAACACCCTTGCAGAATAATAGTAGGGGCGCGATTTATCGCGCCCGTCTTAATTTATCGCGCCCGCTCCGCGGCGGCCCTGAATCTCGCCTGAGGCGGGACTACATGGGCTTGCATGAATCCACCACCGACACAGGAAAACCCCGAAGGGGTTCAATAATTGGTAGCCCGGGGTCAGCGAAGCGCCACCCCGGGTGCGAAATCCCCACCCACACAGAACAACCCTGAAGGGGTTGCACAAGGAGATAGGCCCCTTAATTCACGGGCCGATCCCTTTGCGCGGCACGTTCATCGCGCTCTGCGCGATCGGGCGGATTCCGCCTAAGGCGGACAAGTTCATTCGCCCCTACTATTGCTTTGAAAGGTTTCGACCAAATGACAGAAGGTATGCCTGCCGCGGCGGATTAGCACCCCCGTTTTACTGACACAGGACAACCCTGAAGGGGTTCAACAACTGTTAGCCCGGGGTCAGCGTAGCGCCACCCCGGGTGCGAAATCCCCACCCACACAGAACAACCCTGAAGGGGTTGCACACCCCTTTGCCCAAATCGCGGCTGGGATTTTGCCGGCAAGCGCGACAAAAGTCACATTTTGTAAGTGCGCTTACAGTCACACTTGAGCCGGTGTGCGATGATGGTCTTGAAACTAGTACAGCAAGAAGGGGGTAGTAACGATGAGCGTGAGGAGATTTGTGATTTTGGGCGCGCTGTTGGCGGTCTTCGCCTGCCAGGTCTCGGCGGAGACGGTCGACGGCATGACGCTGCACATCGAGAAGCTGAGCGGTAAGGCGATCAGGGTGTGGGTGGGCGATTACCAGTCGACCACATCGGTGATCGCCCTGGCGACGCAGAAGGGGATCGTGGTGGTCGACACGACCGGTCTCCACGGGCTGGACGTAAAGCTGAGAGAGGTGATCGCACGCGAGCTGGGCAGGAGCGACTTCAAGTACCTGATCAACACCCACCAGCACGGCGACCACACCTATGGCAACCAGGTCTACGCGGACTGCGAGATCATCGCCCACGAGAAATGCGCGGCGGGGATGAAATCGAATGTGGCGGTCTCGGCTGAGATTGCCGATTACAACAAGAAACGGATTGGGGAACTGGAAGAGGAGTTGAAGAAGGCGGACGGCAACAGCGAGGAGTCCAAGAAACTGAGAGAAAATATCAATTTCTTGCAATTGTTAGTCAGGGACAGAGATTCCTTCAAGCTGACTCTACCGACGAAGACGTTCGCCGACAAGATGAAGCTGGACCTGGGCGACATGACACTCGAGCTCTACTATGCCGGCGGCATCCACTCCGCCAGCGACATCTTCATTATGATACCCGAGGAGGGCCTGCTACTGACCGGCGACCTGATGGCCGACAAGTGGCTGACCGACGTGCCCGGCTGCCTGGCGACCTTCATGATCCGGACCGATGTGGAGCGCGACGTGCCGCTCCTGCTGAAGAACTGGGAAAGCCTGATCGCGCGCAAGGACGAGATCAATAGATACATTCCGGGGCACTGGAACGGCGAGCTGAGCTACGAGGGCTTCGAGAACCGCTACAACTACGTCAAGACGATGTACAAGGGTATCGAGCAGGCGGTGAAGGACGGCAAGAAGTTCAGCGAGA
>Ga0307379_10007992_pt1 | contig 14314 bp, 17 predicted proteins | sample UN2MG_FD_202237 | JGI IMG/M metagenome (GOLD analysis project Ga0307379, IMG submission 202237) | Soil microbial communities from Risofladan, Vaasa, Finland - UN-2 | ecosystem: Environmental > Terrestrial > Soil > Coastal area > Acid sulfate soil | place: Finland: Risofladan, Vaasa | collected... | reverse complement strand
TGGATGTCAAACACAAAAAAACGCATGCTTGAAATCTTGGCAAGACATACCGGAAATACATATTCAAAGGTTGAAAAGGCTTGTGAAAGGGATTGTTGGCTTTTGCCTGAACAGGCAATTGAATTTGGGATCATAGATAAAATCATCACTCCCAACAAGCCGTTGCCGCCACTCAAGACCTATAACAAGAAAACTAAAAAATCATAGCATATTACAACATCATTCTGAGATGTACGTATTAGACAAACAAGATATATCCATAATAAAAAACAGTTCAAACTGGGCTTCCAGAAGTATTGCGAAGCTCAGGACATATTTCAATGTAAAATATGGTAATTTTTATAGAAAACTTATTGGTAAATCTATTTCGGCAACAGATGAATTGAAGTCATCTTATGACTACTTTGTAAGTGGTTCTGTGATGGGTAAATCAAAAACGGAAAATGATTACAATGCATTGAGTTCATTGATTGCGGTATCTAAAATGTATGGTAATATAGGTGATTATATCGCTATAAGTATAGTACCTCAATTACTGAAGGATAAAGTATTCTCGTCTGAGGATGAGATAACAAATATCTTATCAGAAGATGGAGAAAAACCTCAAATCAATGACAAAAAACCTGATGGTTCAAAAGGTGAAGAGGAAGCCAGGGCACTCATAGCAAGAGAATTGATGGATTTGACGGCAGAATTACATAAAATAGTAGAGCCGCAAAATCTTGATGATGCGGGAAAAGAAGAATTTATAAAATTCAAGAATTCTCTTGAAACAGAATTGAATGAAGTGTGGGTTACCACTGAAAGAATGAATATTCCTTTGAAAAGAATAAAAGAAATGCGTGATAACGTGATAAATAGATATTCTTCTTTTATTTTGAAATTCAGCGGGCTCAATCATACCATGGTAAAAACAGCTTCGATTGAGGAGATTACTTCATATTATCTATTGTCGCTTGGTGGTTATGGAAAGATAATTACTCCGATAAAAGAAAAATGGTTGGAGGTGAAGAATTTTATCGGAATAGGTGATGATACCGTATCAAACACCAGAAGAGAGTGTGTTGATGCCTCAAAAGAGCTTATTGGAGAATCAATGAAGTTTGTTGATGTAATTGAAACAGTTATAAAAACAAATCAACAAGTAGATAAAGATAAGTGGGTCATGATTTTAATAGCTTTCAATGATTTTTCGGCTTCATATAATAAAAAGATTCCATTTTTTGCTGGATTTTATAGTATTTTAAGGACGAAAGCGAATCAGGACAAGTTGATGAGATCGAAGAAGCAAAGAAAAACGGATAGAACAAATTCTAGTGATTATTCTTTGAGAGATTTCGTGGAACATACCTGGTCTGATTTGCCTTCTAGATCTACAAATAGATTTCCGCCTATAAAGAGGATAAGTTGATGGCTGGTATAATCATATCTGGCAATCATTATGATAATGTAAGATTCGCGATAACAGAAGAAGAACAAATAAAAGGCTTGATGTATCGGTTGAGACCTGTTATGATGGTGTTTGCATATAAGAAAGCAAGCAACAGGAATTTCTGGATGAAAGACACACCGTCTCCTTTGGATATAATCTTCTGCAACAACAGAAAGGTCGTACATATAGCAAAGGGTATCCCTTTTTCTGAAGATTTGATAGCATCCAACTTTCCTTGTGATTTGGTTGTCGAAACATATAGCGGGTTTTGCAGGAAAAACAATATAAGAAACGGTTCCGATATAAAGATTAAATATGACAAGATTATATTACAGAAATTGATGGCAGTATAAGCATGGATATTCAAAAAATAATACGGTCGTCTTTTTTAAACAAGAACAAGGAACCTGTAGAAATAATCATAGGCGGAAACAAGAAGAAGGTGAAATCCGGAGATGTGTTGCATGTTTCGATGCCGACAGATGAGAGCATGATTTTGCGTGGTAGATTCATTGATATTTCAAATGACGGAAAGCATGTCCATATGTTCATCATAAGTCCGAATTTCAACATGATAGATGTAAAAGTTCCTTTGAAGAATATAATAGGCGTTTCAGAACCCAACTGAATCCATGCCTCACAACGAGGTGTGATGTTTGATACACAAAAAGATGCGATAGCTTTGTTTGCAGGTATAAATAAGAGAAAACTCAAGAGGATGAGAGCTTTTGGAATGGAGAATGATGGCATATTCTCATACAAGGACAAGATATACAAGATATCTTCTTCAAAACGAGAATTTCTAGCAGCCAACAAGATAAAAGGAAAGGATTTCAATAATGTTGTAAAGATATTTGGTACATATGAATGTGATATATTGGGAAGGAACAGAAAGACATTATGGAAAAGCTTTATATTGGAAGAAGAAAAATTGAAAAGATTGGGGAAAAGTTATGCATTCGATGATTTCGATCTACAGAGGGTTTGTTGTGATGTTGGTCGTAGGTTGCCTTATTTTGTTGGTATCTTGAATGGATTGGCAGAATTGGCTTCGATAGGAATAGAATACAATGATTTGCATCCATTGAACGTGATGTATGATGAAAAGGAGGCTGTAAAGATAATAGATTTCGGATTTGCAACGATAAAAAGAAAATATCCCAAGATGGATATGCGTTTATCTTTGAAAATGGAAGGAAATGATGAATGATAGAGATAGAAAAGCTCATCAGCAATCCTGGATTGTTTAATGATAAGAGCAACAGGAACAGTGATGATGTATTTAAAGCAATAACACCATTCATGTCACCGAAAATAGAATCAAGCGCCACAAAAGCGGCGTTGCGTATGACAGAAGGTAGTTTGAACGTGCCCAAGGAGGCTTTCAAATATCAGGCAGAAATTATTATAAGAAGAGCGGTTGATACATATTTCATATATGAAAAATGGAAGAACAACGTACCTATCATTGCTTATTTGATGACGGCGATAAACAGGTTTGTGATAAAATCAATAGACAAAGGACAACAATATACAAATGTATCCGAATATATATGTCCATTATGCAAAGAAAAGAAAATGAAAGAAGTGTTGGAAGTTGATGATGACATGTTTGTTTGCCGTAATTGCTCCAGTCAAATAGAAACGATGGAAAAGGAATTGGAGGGGTTGAAGAATGAATAAAGAAGAAAGAATAAAAATGATTGAAGAAAAGCTTTCTTTATTGAAAGCTTTTTCAAAACATTCGATGAATGGTATAAAGTGCCCCAAATGTTTGAAGTTTGTTCCATTTTCTTTGAAGGGTGAAACATTTAAATGCCCATATACGAATTGTGGTGCTGATTGTAGTGACGCAATTGAAACAAAACATCCTAAAAATATATCAAAAAGATACCTTTATTCTATAAATGAGAAATATAGGGGAAATTTTGGATCTGATAAAGAAGTTGGAGAAAATTATATCGGTTCTTCAAAGAATCCATTTGAGATATTATCATCTCAAGAAAGTTTCAAAAACAGTTATGACATTATATTGAAGACGATAGTCATGCAGAAAAAAACAAATGGCGGTACGAAGAAGATGCCGAACAAGATTGCCATGTATGAGGCTTTTGAAGATGTGTTGTTGAAATATCCACAGGAAATGATTGATTATATCACTATCGGCGGGCAGAATGGTTCTTTGGCGATACAACCGATAATATATCAACATTTTTCTGATAGATTGTTGAAAAAACTTCCTTTGAGCTTTTTTGCAAAAGGAACACGTGTATATATAGATGATCCTATTGATACAAGATTGTATTTGTTCGAAGGCGTAAGGCAATTCACGAATTTTTTGGATCATAATCTTGTTTTGAAGAAAAAGAATCAATATTCCATTATTGATGGCGATGTTGTTGAAAACAAATCGAATCATTTCATTGGAAAATTGATATCAACAACAAATATTCATGGAAAAGATTTAAGCAATCATATTGATTCTTGCAACTTCATATCTTTAAAGATGAAGAGTGATAGTGTGATGGTGGCGGGGCAAGATATCGTTGTAAGATATTATTCAATAAATCCATCATATACCATGGGTTCAATGATACATATGCAAAGAATAAAGAAAAAGATAAGTGAAAGTGTGAAAAGAAAGCTGGATAACCTTGGAAAACAAAAGGTGGTACTATGAAAAACAATATTAAATTCGTATATTTATATTTTTTGGTTTTATTTGTTTTGTTTATATCAGGATTGATTTACGTTGAGAACAAATCAAATAAAGATTCCGATGAAGATTGGACTGTACATACTGTTTGTGGAGAATCTGTTGATCAGATAAAAGGTATTGATGTTTCGTATTATCAAAGAGATATAGATTGGAAAACCGCAAAAGAAAATGGAATTGTTTTCGGTGTGGCGCGTGTATCGGATGGTACGCATAAAATAGATCCTAAATTTGAAAGAAATTGGGATGAAATGAAAAAACAAGGTGTAATACGTGGAGCTTATCAGTTTTTTAGACCAAATCAAGACCCGATAGCTCAAGCCGAACTATTCATGATGATACTTAATTCGTGTGGTGGCTTGGAAGATGGTGACATGCCTCCTACAATAGACCTGGAGGTTACAGGAGGCGTGTCGAACCGCACTATAATTGATAATGTAGGTATATGGATTAAATATATAGAACAGAAAACAAACAGGAAACCAATTATATATACTGGACCAGCATTTTGGGATTCTCATTATCTTGGAACGACATTCAAAAGCTATCCATTGTGGGTAGCGCATTATACTACAAAAGAATGTCCGTGGGTTCCAGATGCTTGGAATAGATGGATGATTTGGCAATATACCGGCAGTGGTGCGGTAAACGGCGTTCCTATAATAGTTGATATAAATTATTTCGATGGTTCTGTAGATGATTTGCGCTTTCTTGTTGAAAACAGCAAGATAATCAAGCAAGATTCCGGCAATCTAACAGATTCAGATACTCAAGATGTGGACACGCAAGAGGATGTACAGGAGGATGCGTATGTGGACGTGGAAATTGATACGCTTACACCAATTGATACTGATGATTCGGCATCAAAACCAAACAACACGACAAACGGTTGTTCTTGTACAAATAGTTCCAACAGGAAGCAAACAATGCCAATCATGATTGATTGGCTTTTATAAGGAGAGAGTCATGCAAGATATTTTCGTTGATTATCAGGGTGAGTGGGCTGTGGTTGATGCCGGTGTTTCCAAGTATATAGGAAGAGTTGTAAGTGAAGATGAAAAAGAACTCATTCTTCAACCTGTGCTTGATTACATTTCTGGTCTCGAACAAGATGAAGAAGGCAACATATCAAGAAGGGTTATGATCACACCAAGTGATTTATGTCTTGGTTTTGATTCAAAACTGAATGTGAGACAAAACAGTGTGATGAGTGTGATGTATATGTCGGAAATGGCAACAGAGGATCGACGTGAATATGAAAAGAACATTCATAGGGGCGTTGCAATATCATTGAATTCGAGAGCTGCCAAGTCAGGCATAAAACTCGCATCCAATATACCACCGCAAAGTGATTTAAGCTCGTTGATTCTAAAGTAAACCTTTCTTCCTTTCAGATTTCTTCACAGCCTCAACCATCGAGGCAGCAATATTCTTGCTCAACATATTTTTCATTTCGAATACTGGATTGGTATTTATCGTAAACTGATATTCTTCGACTTTTGTGCCGATGAATTCTTCGAAATTGAAATCCTCACCACACTGTCTTCTTTTCATCAATTCAATCATACAGATTTTTGATTCGTTTTTATACGATCCAAGTACCCGATGTATCACCACGACCGAAGCCAAGGCTTCGGAATTTTTATTTGAAACATCGAAATCTTTTTTTTGGTGTTCTGTCATTTTTTGCTTCCATCAAAAATCTATAATTACTCAATAATGCTTTGTATTTTGGATTATCTTTTGCAAAAATACATTCATTGCAGTTTTCAGGAAATGATTTGTTCACACAACAACCAACACATGCTATGAAATAATCCATATGACGATATATATCATATGATGATAGATGAAATAGAATATCCGTTGCCTACAATACAAGAACACAGGGATAGAGTCAATCTCACAAAGAGATTACGCAAGAAATATGGTACAGGATCTTCTGAATATGATGTGTCGATAAAAACCGACAGGACAATCATCACAGAGCTTAGTGAGAAATGTGATATAGATGAAGAACTAGCTGAAAGACTGCTTGTGGTTTTTTTTGAAGAAATAAAAAAATGCATGGTAAATGGTATCGTTTTGATTATAGAGAATTTCGGTAAATTCTATGTATGTGGTTTGAACAGAAACAACAATCGAAAATTGTCGTTGCCTTCGAATAGATCACCTATCATTCCAAGTTTCAAAGCAAACAGGTTATACAAGAACAGCATCTATAAGAAGTCGTTGAAATAGCAATATCAATATATAATTATATGCGTGATATAGAATTGATGATTGCCGTGATTGCTGATGTCGCAGATGAAGCCGATAATAGAGGGCTTCATTCTCAAGCGGATGAACTCACATCTTTGATGATCGCCTTGGCAAATACAAATGAACTTGTAAAAATATCATATATCAAAAAAACAGATGAGGGTTATGAAGTTAAATCTCCTGATAACCCTAAATGGAGCGGCGGTACGTACTCTACTAAAAAAAAAGCAAAGAAAAGATTAAGACAAGTTGAATATTTCAAGCATTTAGGGAAAAAGAAAAAGAAATGAACCCGTCAATCGACATCATTGTTCGTTCTGCTGAAACCAACAGAAATTCCTTTGCTGTCAACGGCTTTTCCACCCTCTTTTATTTTATTTGAAAATTCAGTTTTCTTTTTTTCCATTTCATTTTCAAAATTCACGTCACCTTCCAATTTCATATCAAGACAATTCGTGAAATCTTCAGAAGTAATCATGTCTCTTCCCACAATACTTTCCAGTTTTTCCAAACTTAATTGTATCGAAGCTATTGTGAGCCACATCTTGTTCAATTCGGTGTCAACATCCTTGTCACCTATCAACTCACGGATTTCGCTTACAAGAGATAATATCTTTTCATCTTTGATTATCTTGTCTCTCATTGATGGATTGTAACATTTGGAAATACTTTCAACAATTTCAATCGGTGAAATATCTCCTATATCTTTTTTTTCAGATTTTTCTCTTTCATCGTTCTCGTATACGAGTATTGTTTTTGATTGAGTCTGTATGGCTTTCACGTTTGAAGGCATTTTGCCTTGTTTAAACCATCTCCACGCTGTTATATACGAAATATTGTTTTTATCCGCCCATTCTTTCAATTTCATGTTGTCCTGTAATATATGAATATATATGACTATATATCATAAATTATTACAAAAAAACAGCCAAGAGAAATATATTTTTGATCACTTGTTGTAGTGAAAGGAACCAAATATGCGAAAAGAAAAAGTATTGATAATTGTAGAGTCTCCATCAAAGATAGGAACTTTGCAAAAGCATTTACCGAAAGACAAGGATTATTCCGTACTTGCTTCTTACGGTCATATAGCTGACTTGTCAACGAAGCATAAATACAGGTTAGGTATAGATATAGATAATAAATTCAAGCCACATTTTGTTATGAACAAGGATAAGCTCGAATTCATGAATTCTGTTATAGATATTTCCACAGTAGCTGACAAGATATTATTATGTACGGACCCTGACAGGGAAGGCGAAGCAATAGCTTATCATATAGCGGAGAGGATAAAAACAGAAAAACATAAGATAAAGCGGGTTGAGTTCGGGGAAATAACCAAGGAAGGTGTTTTAAGTGGTTTGAGCAAAGAAAGAGATTTGAATGTTGGTCTTGTTGATGCTGCTTTGGCTAGAAGAGCTTTGGATCGTGTTGTCGGGTACATGGCAAGTCCATATGTGATAAAGGTGTTAGGAAAAGGAGTTTCTGCTGGGCGGGTGCAATCTGTTTCGTTGAAGCTTGCTGTGGAGCGTGAAAGAGAAATCGAAAATTTCAAACCTGAAGAATATTGGGTGATAAAGACCAAGTTGTATAAATTCGCAAATGATCCATTTTTTGCTGTTCTTCACCAAAGCAAGAAAATAGACAATGAAAAGGACGCCATGGCTTTGAAAGAAGAATTGACATCTTCTTCATATGTTGTGAGAAAGATAACGGCAAAGCCGAAGAACAGATATCCATATCCACCATTGAATACTGCCAGGTTGCAGATCGTTGCTTCTGGAAGATATCGGTTGCCGTCAAAAAAGACAATGGATGCTGCGCAGAAGTTGTATCAGTCTGGCAACGTGACATATATAAGAACTGACAGTTCGAGATTATCAAATGAATCAATTGGTATGGTGAGGACATGGATAGGAAAAAATCATCAAGATTGTTTACCTGAAAAAGCAAATATATATAAAAGCAAAAAAAGCAGTACGCAGGACGGTCATGAAGCTATAAGACCTACGGATGTAAATACCTTACCGTCAAAAGATCCTTATACGGATGAAGAAAAGGTATATAAACTCGTATGGGATTATTTTGTAGGCTGTCAGATGAAGCCTGCCGTATATGATACGGTTTCCGTTGTCATAGAAACAAACAAGAAAAAGACATTGAAAGCAAATGGAAGAACTTTGAGAGAACTTGGTTGGTTGTGTTTGAATACATCTGAAGATGATGACGGTGACAACAGTGGTGATGCAAGATTGCCGAAACTCATTGTAAAAGATGTGTTGAACATTGTCAAGGACGGAGTGGTTGCTGAACAGAAATTCACACAGCCTCCATCAAGATATAAAGAAGGTACTTTGGTAAAAGAACTTGAAGACAAGGGAATTGGTAGACCATCAACTTATGCTTCTATAATGAATGTCATATGCACTAGAGGATATATCGAGAGAAAAAAAGATATCTTGTATCCAAGTGAAAAAGGTAAAAAGATTGTAGATTTGCTTGACAAACATTTTACATTCATGGCTTATGATTATACATCTGAAATGGAAAAGAAATTGGATATGATAGAGTCTGGAGAATATTCATATTATAATGCCATGAATGATTTCTTTGTTTCTTTCAAAGAAGAATTGGATAAAGCATATTCATATGAAAACACATCAACGGATTATGTTTGCAGCAAATGTGGGGACATGATGAATCTTAAAAGAAGCATCATAGGATATTTCCTGGGATGTTCTAAATATCCAGCATGTAACAATACTGTAAGTTGTGAAGTAATAGATGACAAGATCACTATATCTGCAAGAAAGAAGAACTTGGCACCTGATAATGTAAAATGTCCAGAATGTAAAGGGGGAATGCAGGTGCTGAGCGGTAGATATGGAGAATTCTATGGGTGCCTTTCGTATCCTTCATGCCGTGGATCAAGCAAGATGCTGTATGGAAAGAAATGTCCGGAGTGTGGTAATGAATTGTTCAAAACGATATTTACAAAACCACCTTATCGTGGTAATGTTTTATGTTGTCTTGGTTATCCAAAATGTAAACATGTGGAAAAATTGGAAGAAAAGAATTTTGAAGAGAAGCATAAAGAAATGATGGACAGATTCAGGAAGAACACAAGAAAGTCGAGCACGCTCGCATAGGAGAAATACATGTGTATTGAAAAGAAAGAGTCACTTGGATATCTATCTGAACTGATAGATGCAATGCCGTCCGTCTTGTTGGATGAGCCTATTCATTATACTACAATGGATGAATATATGAAGAAGATAAAAGTTTTTGTCTACAAGCAGGTGCAACGTCCATACATCATTGTTGACCCGGCGTTGCAGCTTGACGGGTCTTTCCTTGCATTCTGCAAGGACAATGGCTATATGATAGAAAAATTGTTCATGGAGTGTATAAACTCGTTGTCCGAGAAAGATTGTATCGAACATGATCCTTTTATATTTTGTGGTGGGGTGTTGATAACAAAAGATGATTTCAAATTTGTGAAGTTTTCAACTATAGATATGTTGAATGAAAGTTCTATTATTGCTGTAGGTTTTGTAGAAACTGGTTGTTATAATCAATATCTACAAATGAAATCGGATTATTTCAAATGGGTGGACAAGGAAAAAGGACCTATTGTCACGGTTGTTGGCGGCGAGGACTATATAGTTGATGACGCTTATGATTGGGATGCACTTTTTTATGGAGAGAAAGTTGATTTGAAGAAAGGCGTCAAGAAACATATAGATTGTTTTCTTGCAAATAAAAGTCTATATCTAGATAAAAAAATAGATTGGAAGACAACTGTTCTTGTTGAAGGTTTGGAAGGTTCGGGAAAAACAAGTCTGGTCAATTCGATTATTTCTAGTTGTGATATGGATGTTGTTACAATATCACCAGCAAATGTTGACGATACAGTTATGGATCTTGTTTTCAACGCTGTCTCCAAGAGAAAAAGATGTATGTTGCTTTTAGAAGATGTTGATGAGCTTATTGACATGGAAATCACCACTGCGACTTCGTTGGTTGATCTTGTTTTAAAATGCAAGACGAACAAAGGTCTTTTTATTTTGATGACGACTTCTAAAAAAATTGATGAATTTGAATCTGTTTGTTTTGATAAGGTTATCAAATTGGATTTTCCTGATTACGAAAATACTGTCAAGATTTTATTCGGGCAATATATTCCAACAAAGAACATAAAGGAGTTTATATTGTTGCTGGAAAATGGAAAATTTACATATGGAAACATTGATAAGCTATATAATGTCTTTATAAAATCTCATCTGGAAGACAAGTCAATGAAAACAAAATCTTCCAAGTATTTTTCTGAATTGGTGGAAATATTGGAGTTGTTGTCTATGGAAAATGAATTAAACGAAAAGAGTACTAAAACAACCAAATCTGTTGGTTTGTTGTCATGATGAAAAAAAGGATTGTAAAGTATTGCAAGGAGAACGAAACAATGGTTGAAAAAAAATATCTCGATGATAGTTACATGTCTACTTTCTCACCTGTAGAAGTGAAATTGGAAAATTCATCTGATGATGAATTCTATGATGCAGTCAGGAGGTTCAGAAAACTTATAACAAAAGAAAGAATCATGTCTGTATTGAAAGAGCATGCTTCATACGAGAAGCCTTCTGATAAAAGAAGACGCAAGATAAGAGAACAAAAGCAGAGAATCCGAAAGTTGGAACGTCAAAAGTCTACGGCAAGGGATGATATCAATAATTTTGAATTTGAAGAAGACGATTATTGATACAGGTGTAGTGTGGTTGTACCAAAGAAAACAAATATAAGTATTCTGGACGTGAATGTGCCTGAAATGTACATGCCTGAATGGCATAGAAAAGGGTTGACGCCTTACAAGGTGGATCAAAGTAGATTTGACGGCATAGATAATCTGGAAGATTTTCTTCCAAGGAAAAAAGTCATGGATGTAAAAAAGACAAAAGATAAAAATGAAAGAATACAGGAAGGTGCAAAACTTCTTGGCAAGTTGATTGATTCTGGAAAGGTCAAAGAAAAAGATCTTCCCGGAATGATCAAAGAAGGTTTGGATGGTGATGTTGTAAGATATTGGAAAGAGATGAACTCTAAAAATGATGAAGTTGATTTGATAAAACCGGCTGCCATCATGGAGCCATCATCTACAAGCATGTGGTTTGAAGCCGACAATCCTGTAGACGAAATCAATAAAATCGTAGACAACAATGTCATAGTGGATAGTCTTTCAACAATACAGAGAGATGGCTCTGCTTTGGATGCGGTAAGACAGAAATTAACCAAAGTAGTAAAAGAAGATGTGGTTGATGTTGGTGGTTATATCTTGACGCTGTTCGGGAAGATTGTTTGTATCGGCGCAGCTGATAAGGTAAAGAAAACAGCAACGAATATCATAATGGAAGGTAAACATCTTGAAGACGATGATTTGTTGTTGTTTAGAAGAATACCTATCACGGATATGTTTGAGTGAGGAATCATGGCAGCTCCAGATAAATCAGCAGAAATCTTGGAAAAGATAAGAAATATTGAAACATTGTTGAAGTTGCAGGATTTTCAACAGAAGTTGATAATCCAGCGGCTCAACAATCTTGCTTCCAAAGAATATGAGAAAAGAGAAGAGAAGCCTGTAGACAACAAGGTTGCAGCGGCTGTCGCCACAGAGAAGCCGCCACCGTTTGAAGGTAATGAAATAGAAGAAAAGAAATCTGAATTAATGAAAATCGAAAAGCGAACACCTCGCGTTCAAACACCTGTAGAAGATGTCCCTGATTTTGATTTCAAAATAAAAATTGAAAAAGGAAAGCTTGGTGAAAAAAATGAAGTAATGTCTGCTACCAGGATTCCAGTGACTCAAGTTGTATCTATAGACGGAAAACCAATAGTAGCTGCGAAGATAAAAATAAAGAATGGTAGTGGAGATGTCATCAAAGACATACAGACGAACACGTCCGGACGTTGGTTGGCTCCGTTGCTGTCTGGGATATATGCTATAGAAGTAAAAGGTATGAGGGATAACGTGATGATTGAATATGTACAATCAATAAACGTACAAGAAACAAGTGCTCCTATAGTAGTGCCGATGCCGGAAGTATATAGAAAGACACAAATTTGATTGGAGGCTTGAAATGGGTCCTGATAATATTGACACTGAGTCGATTGCTGAATATGGTTTGACGAATATGGGGACAATTGATACTTTAATAAATATGGAAAAAAGTGATTTCAATGATCTAAAATTGAAAATGCAAAATTCCGGAATAAAATATTTAGATGATTACATGTCAAAACCAAAGAATTCTCAATTAGGATATTTTATTGGTACGAATAAAATGAAATTTTTTGGTTATTTGAATGATAATGGTAGGTTGCATAATAGAAACGGACCCGCTTATCATGAATGGCATTATACTGGTGCAAAATTTAGAGAATTATATAGTGTCGAAGGAAAGAGTCATCGTGAAGATGGTCCAGCAGATGTAATGTATCATGAGAATGGGGACAAGCTGTGTGAAAAATATGAAATCAATGGATTGCTTTCCAGAAAAAATGGGCCTGCTTTCGTTTCTTATAGAAAAAATGGCATGATATCTTCTAATGAATATCGTATCGAAGGTAAATTTCACAGGATAGATGGTCCTGCTGTTGTTTTGTTTGACCAAAATGGTAACTTTACTTATAAAGCATATTATATAAACAACAAATATCATAATGATAGTGGTCCAGCGGTAATAAAAAAGATGATGGATGGCGGTTACCAATTATTGTATTATTATCATGGAGAACTTGTCGATAATCATATCATGTCGGCAGATGATTTCAAAAAAGCTTTTGACGATCATAGTGTTAGTTATGAAAATTTGTCAGATGGAGGTGTGAAAGAAACTTTATACGATAAAACAACAAAATTGCATGAAGTATGGAAGAACAAAGATGGAATGACTGATAGAATATATGATCCAGCATTCACCATCTACAATAAAGATGGAAGCAAGTTGGCTGAAGCGTATTTCAAAAATGGAGTACCGTATAGAACATATGGTCCTTCTGGCACGATATATCACAAGAATGGTAAGCCTAAGTTGAAAACATGGCGTAATGATGGAAAAATGGATAAGATTATATATTTTGACGAGTCTGGATATGAACATCATGATACCAAAGCAGCCAAGATGGTTTTTTATAAAAATGGTAAATTAAAGACTGAATCTTTCAAAAAGAATGGAATTATTCATCGTGTTGATGATCCAGCATTCATAGAATATGATCCTGATGGGAAAGTGAAAAATGAAAGTTATTATGTTAATGGAAGACTGATAAAGAATTTGGAATATAAAAATGGTAAATTGAAAGCAAAAAAATTGTATGATAATTGCAAACTGCACAATCAAAGTGGACCGGCGGTATATCATTATGATGATAATACTTCATGTGTAGATGTTGAATATTATATGTGCGGTGACAAATTGACAGAAATAGAATTTAATAAAAAATATTTGGAACTCAAAGAAAAAATTGAACCAGATCTTGGTAAAAAAGATATTATAGATTCTGATATCATAGATTCTTTGGATGATTTGCTTGAAGACTTTAGATCAACGCAAGCCAGTCTCAAAGATACTGCTGGATGGAAATCTTCAAATGTTGATAAAGCTTTGAAAGAACTTTTTGAATTGGTTGCTAGGCTTGGATTGAGGCAGTCTGAAATAAATGATAAAAATATAATAGATAAAAATATAAAAGAATTTTATGATGTTGATAAAGTCAAGCCGTTAGAAATCACCCATGAAAATAATGATAAAAAAATTAATGAAAAGATAATGAAATATCTAACGCTGGAAGAAATAGCGGCTGGAGTGAAGCCAAAAGTTCATAGCCGCAAAGATGGCTCGTTATCTTCA
>Ga0307379_10007990_pt1 | contig 14317 bp, 12 predicted proteins | sample UN2MG_FD_202237 | JGI IMG/M metagenome (GOLD analysis project Ga0307379, IMG submission 202237) | Soil microbial communities from Risofladan, Vaasa, Finland - UN-2 | ecosystem: Environmental > Terrestrial > Soil > Coastal area > Acid sulfate soil | place: Finland: Risofladan, Vaasa | collected... | reverse complement strand
TTACTGAGACTCCTTTCTTGGACGCGATTTGCCACACTTTCCAACTTTTACAGGGCACTAACACACGTGCTCATATCGTAACACACTCATGCGCATTCTACCATGTTTTCAGGGCGTTGTCAAGCGCCCGGAAGGAATTATCCAACGTGCTGAGAACCCCTGAACTCCGCACCTGGCACCCGGTCCTTCGCTCTTCTTCGCGCCTTTCTCCCTTGATTCCCGCTTGCCTTTCTGCTCAAATCAAGGTTACAGGCACTTGTGAGGAAAGGAAGCACGGAAATGAAGGGAAGAAAGCCTATCGTCGGCATCAGCGCGGGCGACCCGTCGGGCATAGGACCCGAGGTGGTGGTGAAGGCTTTGCTGGATGAGCGCGTGCGGCAGTGCTGCTGCCCGCTGGTGCTGTGCGATGCTCGCGTGCTGGACCGCGCCCGCCGGATGCTGCGGGCGAATATCGAGTGGCGGGTGATCCATTCCTACGAGGGCGAGCACAGCCTTGCAGAAGAAGGCGCAACGCTGCTCGATTTCAACAACGTGCCCTCGCCCGAATTCCTGAAACCCCAGCCCGATGCCGCCTGCGGACGTGCGTCTGTGGAATACGTTGAGAAAGCAATCGATCTTGCAATGGCCGGCAAGATCGATGCCATCGCGACCGCGCCGATCAACAAGGAATCGATCGGCCTGGCCGGATACGAGTTTGCCGGGCACACCGAAATCCTGGCCGAGCGCACGCACACGCCAAAAAAGGTCATGATGCTGGCCGGCGGGCCGCTGCGCGTGGCGCTGGTTACCATTCACATAGGCCTTGCGCAGGTGCCGAAAAAGCTGACCACTGCCGGCGTGCTGGATACCATCCAAGTGACGCATGACGCCCTCGCCGGCCTGTTTGGCATTGCGGCCCCGCGGATCGCAGTTTGCGGGCTGAACCCCCACGCCGGCGAGTCCGGCCGCTTCGGCGACGAGGAAGCCCGGATAATCGAACCGGCCGTCAGCGAAGGACGCAACCTCGGGATCGATTGCACCGGCCCTTACCCCGCCGACACGGTTTTCTACCGAGCTGCAAAGGGCGCCTTTGACGCCGTTGTGGCGATGTATCACGACCAGGGGCTGATCCCGCTGAAGCTCATCGCGTTCGAGTCGGCCGTGAATATCACGCTGGGCCTGCCGATCATCCGCACGTCGGTAGATCACGGCACAGCGTTCGACATCGCGGGCAAAGGTGTGGCGCATCCGGATTCGATGATCGAGGCGATCAAGCTTGCGGCGCTTTTCGCCACGCAAAAGAAAGGCAACCGGGAGCGGCCTGATGCCGCGGCTTCCTGAATGCTTGAATTACGCACAAGACGCGACATCATAGCAGCCCTGCGGCACCGCGGAATTCACCTGAAGAAATCGCTCGGGCAGAATTTCCTGATCGACCACAACCTGCTGCAGTTCATCGTGCGGGCGGGCGAGGTGGACATGTCGGACGCGGTGCTCGAGATCGGCGCAGGCTCGGGGCTGCTCACGCGGCACCTGGCCGAGGCGGCCGCGCACGTGGTGTCGGTGGAGGTGGACCCGCGGCTGGCCGAGCTTTGCCGCGAGCATATCGCCGGCCTGGGCAACGTTTCGCTGCTGCTATGCGACGCCCTCGAATCGAAGTCGAGGCTGAACCCGGCAGTGCTTGCCGCTGTGGAAAGCGCGCTGCACGACGGGCCGGCGCGGCGGCTGAAATGCATCGCCAACCTCCCCTACGCCATCGGCTCCATCGTGATCCCTCTGCTGCTGGAAAGCAGTTTGCCGGTGCAGCTTATGGTTTTCTCCGTGCAGAAGGAGGTGGCCGACCGCCTCGCCGCCGGCCCCGGCAGCAAGGACTACGGAGCGCTGTCGGTGATCGTGCAGGCGCACGCGCGCATCCAGATCATCCGCCTGCTTGGGCCGAAGGTGTTCTTTCCCGAGCCGAAGGTCGACTCGGCAATCGTCCGCATCGAACCGACCGGCGAGCGAATGGGGACGATCCGCAACTATGATTCATTTGCGGAGCTTACACGCGGGCTGTTTTCGTATCGCAGGAAAAAGGTAACGAGCGCGCTGGCGCACGCCGAGCGTTTCACGGCATCGCGCGAGCGCCTGGCGCAAGCTATGGCGCGTGCCGGCATCGGCGAAGAGAACCGCGCCGATCAGCTTTCGGTGGATCAGATCATCCGACTGGCGAACGAACTCGAAAGGGAGTAACTACAGTGAAATGGTCAGTACAGATAGCGCGAATCTTTGGAATTCCAATCCGCCTGCACCTCACGTTCTTGCTGCTGCTGGCCTTCCTCACGGTAACAATGCAGGGGAAGAACGTGGCGGTGGACCTTCGCGGCGTGCTGATGGTGGTGCTGCTTTTCGGCTGCGTGCTGCTTCACGAGTTGAGCCACAGCCTGATGGCGCTGCAAAAGGGCATCAAGGTGCATTCGATCACGCTGATGCCCATCGGCGGGGTGGCGCAACTCGCCACGCTGCCTGAAAACCCAAACGACGAGGTGAAGATCGCCATAGCCGGCCCCGCCATCAGTTACCTGATTGCGTCGGCCGTGCTGATCGGCAGCATCATGACCGGCCAGGCCGCCGCCGTGCTGAAGCTGCCCGACATCGTACCCTCCACCGGCAAGGCCGCCGCGGCGGCGATGTCGAATCCCTTTTCGGCCATCAATATCCTCTCGCGGCTTTTCTGGGCAAACATAATGCTGGGCACGCTGAACCTGCTGCCGGCGTTTCCGATGGACGGCGGCCGGGTGCTGCGCGGCCTGCTGGCAAAGCGGATGGGCCTGATGAAGGCTACGCAGACGGCGGTGAAATTTGGCCAGGCGTTCGCGATGGTCATGTACTTCCTCGGCGCGCTATACTACCAGTCGCTGGGAATCCTCATCCTGATCGCGGTGTTCATTTATCTGGGCGCGGGCGACGAGGAGGAGGAAATCGAATTCCGATCCGAGATCGCCGACATCCCGGCGAGGGACGCGATGCTCGTGAAGTTCGACACGCTGTCGCCGCATATGGCCGTGCCGCGCTCGCTGGACGTGCTGCGCCACAGCGGGCAGGAGGAATTCCCCGTGCTCGACGACGGCAAGCTGGTTGGGATGGTTTCCAAGAATGATGTGCTGACCGCATTGCAGGAGATGCCGCCGGAGGCCGTGATCGGCGAGATCATGCGCCGCGATTTTGTGAAATCGACCGCCGACGCCCCTCTTGGCAGCGTGCTGCGGCAGATGGAACTGCAGGACAAGGATATGGCGCCGGTGCTCGACAGCGGCAAGGTGGTGGGCCTGCTGAGCTTCGACCAGATAGGACGGTACTATTCGCTGGCAACGAAAAGCAGGCAGAAAGAATAGCCCGAGGTTCAGGGTTAAAACCACGAAGGACACGAAGAAGGCACGGAGAGGAGGGGCTATTTTGGGCCTCGCTCCTGTATTCGCGAGATGATCTTCGTCGTCGATATGCCCTCCACCAGCCCGATGAGCATGATGTCGCCACCATAGCCTTCCACCACGCGCCGCTCCACCTGGTTGATCGTGTCGATCGTGTAGTCGCCGCCCTTGATGTAAACGTCGGGCTTCAGCGCCGCGATGATGTGCGAGGGGCTTTCTTCCTCGAAAATCGTCACGTAGTCGATGCACTCCAATTCGGCCAGCAGCTCGGCCCGCTCGTCCTGTTTGTTTATCGGGCGGCCCGGGCCTTTCAACCGGGCCACGCACTTGTCGCCGCTCACGCCGAGGATCAGCACATCGGCCGCCTGCCGGGCCTTGCGCAGATACGACAGATGGCCGGTGTGCAGGATGTCGAAGCAGCCATTCGTCCACGCGATCTTCACACCATCTCTGCGCAGCGCCTCCACGATCGCGGCGAGCTCGGGCAGGCTCTTTATCTTGCTCGACGCCGCCAGCCCCGTGTGCCTTGCGTGTGCGTCGAGTATGTCATTGGCCGAAACGGTAACAGTGCCAACCTTGCTCACCGCCACGCCGGCCGCCAGGTTTGCCACCTGTGCCGCCTCCGCGGCCGCGGCGCCCGCAAGCATGCAAAGCGTGGTGCTTGCCGTTACCGTATCGCCCGCGCCGGTTACGTCAAACACTTCCTGGGCATACGTCCTCAGATGCACCGGCGATGCACCGCGCGAGAAAACCGACATCCCGTCCTTGCCGCGCGTGATGATCACGTTCTGCACGTTCTGGCAGCCCAGCAGCATCTCGCCCGCGCGCTCGATCGCCGCCTGGCTGTCGAGCGCCAGGTTGATTGCGTTGCCCGCCTCGTAATCGTTTGGAACGATCAGGTCCATCCCTCGCATATCGCGCACGTTGTCGCGGCTGTCGCCTACGGTCATGAGCGAAGACTCCGCGCGCAGTTCGCGAACGAGATCGATGATCCCGCGGGTCACCACGCTGCCGAGCTGGTCGACCAGCACGATGGCGTCGGCCTGGGGCGCGAGCGCCTTGATCCGCGCAGCCACGGCCTCCTCGGTGGCGGCATCGATCCGGCCCGGCGGCTCGGTATGCGTCCGCAATACTTCCTGCGGGGCGCTATGCAGCCCCCGTGCGCTGATCTTCGTCCACGTATTCGTCACCGCGCCCGGCACGGTCACCAGATGCGTCGTGTCAACGCCCATTGCATGCAGCGAATCGGCAAGGATGCTGCCATTGGCATCGTCGCCGATGCACCCGCAGAGGACGGCATTGCCGCCCAGCGCAGCCACGCCGGCCGCGGTGTTGCCGGCCGCACCCGGGGCATACGACCTCGAATACACGTGCACCACAGGCACCGGGGCTTCGGTGGATATCTCGGTCATCCGGCCCCAGATATACTCGTAAAGGTAAATGTCGCCCACAACGAGCACGCGCTTGCCGAACATCGCCGGCAGCAGCTCTTCGAGGCGGTTCTTTGAGATCGGCTTCATCTTAGTTTTCTTCGTTCCTTCGTGCCTTCGTGGTTCGGTCTTCCGGTGCTCACCGCCTCTTCCTCAACCTCTTATACTCATCCAGGCACTCCATCGCGTTCTCCACCGGCACATTGGGCGGGATGTGATTGCCCACGGCAAAGAAGAATCCCGGGCAATCGCGGCCCACGAGCATGCAGCGCTGAACCTCCGTCCGCACCGCGTCTTTCGTGCTGAACGTGAGTATTCGCGTGTCGGCGTTGCCCATGATCACGTGCGTCTTGCCGTACTTCCGCACGATGTTTTCCAGACTGGTCAGCGGCTCGAAAATGAATCCCTGCGTACCCGCCGCCGCCAGATCGTCCACAAACTCGTCGAAATTGCCGTCCGAGCAAAACAGCACCGTCTTGCCGGCGTTGCGCATCACCTCCCAATACTTCTTGTAGCGGGGGAATACGTGGTCTCGATACCATTGCGGGCGAAACACCGGCCCGGCCGTCCACACGATGTCGTCGTGTGTGAGGAACACCTCGATATCGGTTTTCGCCCACGCCTGCGTGTAGGCCATTATGATTTTGAAGTAGCCGTCCAATATCTTGTCGAATCGCTCCTCGTCTTCGGCGGCCGCCGCGAGAAACGTTTCCCATCCGAAGGTGTGGATGCAGAAGCTGAACAGCGACATGTAAAGGCCGCCCGGCAGCACGCCATCGGTCTTTGCCTGCGATTCCTTCCACCATGCCTGGTAACGCTCGGCCTGTTGCTGGATGTCGGGCAGGCCATACTCGGCCACGGGGTCAAGCGACAGCGCCTCCTCGGTTGTTTTGAACGCATACTCGCCCGGCAGGTGGAAATCGCTGCCGTCGGCCTGCCACACGCAGTGGCCCATATCGGTGTGCTTGCCCGACACGCCGGGGCCGTCGGTGTACCAGAAAAAATCCAGGTCCAGAGCTTTTGCAAGCCGTGCGCCGAATTCCGGGCTCTCCCGCGGCACCCCGGCCAGAGCCTCCTCGAGTTTCGGGTGCGTAATATACTGCGTGTGCGGGATTTCGGCCGGCGCTTGCAGCCGGATCGCCGCAATTCCCCGTTCGTAACTCATAGCCGTTCCTTCTTCAACTAGTGATTGCGCTGCTCACGAAAAACCAAATTATAAACGACACGGCACTGCTCATGCAAGGGGTAAAACCGGCCTCGGTGAACCGAAAGCAATCTGGCACCGCTACAATGCCGGTTTCGATTGTGGGATTTTGCCGCCAAAAGTGCTTGACATTACTCTTCGCCCTGTGGTAAAATCTTTACATAGGAAACACGAATTGAACGCATCGGCCCAATCCGAGCGTTCTCAGGCATCAAATGGGGGATTGCCCGATGAAACAACGGCTCTTGTGCTTTCTCCTCGCAGCGATGCCGCTGTTGTATGGGTGCATTTTCACCGACCAAAGCCTGAACGATCCAACTGTTACCGTTGGACCGCGGCCGATCTATGACGATGTGCCGGTCATGACGGGGCTGAAGTTTCTGGATACTTCCATCTACATTGACACCCCCCAGTATCGGGCCTGCGAGCTAAGGTACGTCGGCGCCGTTCAGCCGCTCACGGCCGTGTATTTCTATAAGCAGCAAATGCCTGCGAAGGGCTGGCGATATGTTACCCTGGTGAGTGCCGGCGGTACGCACACTATCGATTTCAAAAAGAACAACGAGAAGTGCACGGTTACCGTTGGGTCCAAAGGCGAAGACACCGCCGTGACAATCAAGATCACCAACGATTCCTCCACGAACCCTCCCGGAGAGACAAAAGGCAGATGAAACTCAACCGCAGAAAAGAGCTGGAGCACAAGAAGCAGGAGCTCAAGGAAGATATTTTTGTAGAATCCGTAACCAAGGTATACAGCAAAGCCGCCGCCGCCCGCAATTACGTTCTGGCCGGCGTCATCGCACTCGCCCTCGGATTTATCCTCATCAGCGTCATGGCCGAATCGGGCAAAGGCTCCGATGAGTCCGGATGGACCAAGCTTGCTGTTGCCGAGGCCAAACTCGAAGAGGCGAAAAAACTTAACCAGGACGAGCCCGAGGCGCTTGTCGACGAGACAATCTCCCAATACGGCAAACTCATCGAAGCCACCAAGGGCAGCGGTGCTCAGCAGGTGGCGCTGCTCCACCACATCGCGGCCCTCTTTGAAAAAGGCGGCTCCGAGAATATCGCCAAGGTTGTAGAGGAATGCGATCTATTCCTCAAGAGCAACCCCAACGGCTATTTCTCCATCGGTGTAAGGCAGCTAAAGGCCAAGGCACTTTTCGAGCAGAAAGAATGGCAAAGCGCCCTCTCGCTCTTCGATGAAGTGAGGATAACCTACAAAGGAACCGTCGCAAATCTCCCGGCTCTCGAGCAGGAAGCCGCCTACTACACCGGCCGCTGCTATGAAGAGCTGAACGAACCCGATAAGGCCCGCGAAATCTACAAGAGCATCGCCGGCCTGGAAAGCAGCCCCACTTGGGCGGAGCTTGCGAAATACCGCCTGTCCATTTTGAGTTCATAGTCCGATTCCCGATTCCTATCCAACAGCCGATCGGAATCTGGAGCGGATTGAAAATACGCGGCTTGGAAGCCTACAACGTCAGAAGTGCTGAAAAGGAGACTCTCGCTAATGGCAGACCTGCAGGCAATTGCTGAAAACTTGATCAAGGGTAAGGCACCCGAGGTGAAGCGCCTCGTGGATGAAGCGATGAAGGAAGGCGTGGCTCCGGGCGACATCCTCGACAAGGGCCTCATCGCTGGAATGAACGTCGTCGGCGAAAGATTCAAAAGGAACGAGTTCTACGTCCCTGAAGTCCTCATTGCCGCCAGGGCGATGAACCAGGCGATGGAAATCCTCGCGCCCGCCCTCAAGAAGGCAGGCGTAAAGCCCATCTGCAAGGTGGCCATCGGCACCGTCAAGGGCGACCTCCACGACATCGGCAAGAATCTCGTCTCTATGATGCTCAAGGGCGCCGGCTTCGAAGTTGTCGACCTCGGCATCGACGTCGCCCCCGAGAAATTCGTGCAGGCCGCAAAAGACGGCTGCAAGATCGTTGCACTCTCGGCGCTGCTCACCACCACTATGCCCCAGATGAAAAACGTCATCCAGGCGCTCAAGGACTCCGGCGCAGCCGCATCCGTCATGATTGGCGGCGCTCCCGTCACCCAAAGCTACGCCGATGAAATCGGCGCATCCGGATACGCACCCGACGCAGCCAGCGCGGTCGACGTTGCAAAGCAGCTCCACGCAGCGTAACGGCGATCACCCGCCAGGCGATCCGATTCTGAAACCAATGGGGCTCCTACCGGCAGGAGCCCTGTTTTTGCGCAAGCATACAGAGGCCCTGGCCGAGGCACCCCCCTCGCCCAAGGCTGCACCAGAAAGATAACGATGGACCCCGATCAACTCGAAGACAAGATAGAAGACCAGATAGAAGAGCAGACGCTCGAACCCGTAACCGAGGCCGAATTCCGCGTTAAACGCCAGGTTCCCGGCCGGCGGATCGACCGCTACCTCTCCATGCGGTTCGCCGCATACTCGCGCACGCTCATTCAGAAACTCATCCGCCAGGGCATCATCACCGTCAACGGCCAGCCCGTCAAGCCCAGCTACGAAACGCGCAAAGGCGACGTCATCCACGTCGAGTTTCCCGTCCTCGAAACCGGCGGCGGAGAACCCGAAGACATCCCCATCGACGTCATCTACGAAGACGACCACATGCTCGCGATCAACAAGCAGCCCGATATCGTTACGCACCCCGCGCCCGGCCACCGCGGCGGCACCCTGCTGAATGCCATCCTCCACCATTGCGGCCCCATCGAAGACCGCGAATACCCCGACCGCCCCGGCATCGTCCACCGGCTCGACAAAGATACCACCGGCATCATGCTCTTCGCCAAAACCGAAGCCGCCCGCAGCAACATCCAGCAGCAGTTCGAGCTGCGAAAAGTCCAGAAAACCTATACCGCCATCGTTGAAAACGATTTCGACTTCGATTCCGACATCATCGATCTGCCTATCGGCTCCGATCGCCATCACCGCGAACGAATGGCCATCGACCTCATCGACGGCCGCCCCGCGCAAACCGTCTATACCGTCCTCGAACGCTTCGGCGACTACACCCTCGTCCGCTGCCAGCCGCGCACCGGCCGCACGCACCAGATTCGCGTGCACCTCAGCGCCATTGGCCATCCGATCGCCAGCGACGACGCCTACGACGCAAAGGCCCCCATCTACCCCAGCACGCTCGACCCCGCAATACCGCACACCGAAGACGAAGAACCAATCATCGAACGCCAGGCACTCCACGCCACCACCATCGCCTTCCGCCATCCTTCAACAAAACAATGGCTCGAACTCGAAGCACCTTTCCACGCCGACTTCCTTCGCATGCTCGACTTCCTTAGAAAGCGCGGGCCGGTGGCACCACGAAAACCATCGAGAAAAGGAAGGCAGAGGCATTAAGAGAAGAAGAAGGAAGGCAGAAGGCAGAAGGCAGAAGGGAGAAGTCAGAAGGCAGAAGTCAGAAGTCAGAGCCGGCACTTGGCGCTCAAATAGAACGCCATTTGCACCTTGCACCTTGCACCCTACTCCACCTCCACCGTCACCGCATTCGATACCAGATTTCCCAGCCACAGCTTCTCTTCGCCCGGGGCTGGGGCGGTGCGCAGGTAATGCACCTGCATGCGGTGCAGGCCCGCTTCGGCCACCTGCACGGTAATCGCAAACGTCTTGCTCTCGCGCGCGGGGATCGTAACGATCGCGTTGGATATGCCGGCAGGCGCAGTTATCGCAGGCTCAGGCACCGGCGACAGGCTTTCGGAAACGAACTGCCGGCCGCCGCTGCGCACAAACGACACCTGATTCAGGCGGGCGATGAACTCCATCAGCTCGCCAAGCGTCGTCTGCGTGGATAGGATCATCAGTTCTCCGTTGCGCAAATCGGCGAAGTCAAACACGCCGATGTCGTCTGAAAACCGCTTCAGCACCTCGTGCACGGTTATCGAATCCTCGCGCAGCGCCGCCGTCTTCTCCAGCAGGTGCAGCAGCTCGGCATCGGCGCGGTCGTAGCAATCGGGATTCAGAATATCGTTCACCATCAGCTCATCGCTCACCTTCAGACCCTCGGTGGTTTTGAACGCGATAGCCTCGTCCGAAAGATTCTTCAGCTCCACCTCCATCGTCGCCTGCCGCGGTTTGGCGGCGTCGAACCGGGCCGAGCGGATGTACATGCTCAGGCCGTTGTCCTCGCGCTCCTTTGCAGGCTGCGGCTCAAACACGGCCACCACGATCGAGCTCGACTGCACGCTGCCCAGCCAGCCGGCGGGCCAGTCCGGTCCCGTCTTCGGCTGGCGGTTCGCATATTCAACCGTGCAGCGGTAGAGCCCCGGCTTCGGGAAAAGCTCCTTGCCCGTTTGAAGCCGCAGCTCGCCGTCTTTGCGCGTGCCGCCCTTGATCGTGATCCAGCCCTTGCCGCCGCCATTTATTTTCGCGAGCGACTCGCCCACGCTCACCACCGACGCCTTCGGCGTAGCGGTCAGCCACAGAGCATCGCGGCCGAATTCCACGCTCGCACCTGCGGCCGCGGCCATCCTGTGCAGGCTCTCGCCAAGATTCTCTCGCGGCTGCACGGCCATCGGCTGCGTCTTCAGCAGCGAACGATCCGCCAGCACGTCTATGCCGCATCGCTCGGCCATAGCGCGAGCAAGCTGTTCGAGCGTCATCTCTTTCGCATCGATTCCATAGTCTGCCGGTGTCTTGGCGAGCTTCGCGTAAACCTCGGTTTCGGTCGGATTGTAATCCAGCGTTCCGAAAGTGGTAGGCTCCACCTTCAGTTGAAATGCAGCATCAGTGCTGAGCGCGATCTGGTCGCTCGTTACGCCCTTGAGGCTGAAGTTCAGCGTCAGTTCGCCTCCCAGCCTGCATCCGGGCGACTTCGACGCGAGGTCTAGCTGCAAGCCGGCCACGGGCCGGCCTGCCGGCGCCGCCGCCGTGCTCATCACGCGGATAATGGCCGACTCCGACGCCACGTCGGCCCACACCGTCGAGTCGCCGGGCGCACCGGGCACTCGCGCAGCCGCGGCAAATGAAACCGACACGCTGTAGGCGCCCGGGCCGCTCAACGTTCGCAATGCCGGCGTCTTGCCGGGGGCCGTCAAGTTCAGCTTCGCCTGCCACACCTCGCCCGCCTTCAGCTCGGCAAGCTCATCGGACGGCAGGCGAGTAGTATGCGAGCCGAGCTCGGCCCCGAAAATCCTCGTCAGCATTACCTGGCTCAGCCTGTAATTATCGCGGCGCGCGGTGTTGTCCTCGCGGCCGACGAATATGCTGCGGCTGAACAGCACCGGCTCTCGGCCGATGTTTCTCAGCTCCATGTTTGCCTGGATCGGCTCGCCGGCCTCGAACACGTCCTTCGCCGGCAGTACCGTCGCCCTCAGATTCCTCGTGAGGTTTCGGGCCACCTGTGCCAGCCGGCTCGGCGACGGCGGATCAACCCACGCCGTCAGAGCGCGGGCGTCTACGCTTTCAGGCTCGGTGGGCGCAGCATCCACGGCCGCCACTGACTGGTGCCCGGCCGCCACCAGCCGCGCACCGCTGGCGTTGTGAAAACGAACCGTTCCCTCAACGACGGTGACCGCGGCACGGGAGGTTTCCGGATCATACGAAACGCTGAACCCCGTGCCGATCACCTCTGCCCTGCCGGCTGCGGTAGAAACCAGGAAACGGCCGTTTCCGGCCGATGCCCGCACGAAAACCTCACCGCAGATCACCACCAGGATATGCCTCGCGTCGCTCTGGCTGCCGAGGAATACCACACGGGAGTTGCGGTTCATTACGATCGTGTCGGACGTTTTAAGATCGACAAAAGCAATGCGGTCGTCGCCGGTCGCGATTGTATCGCCTCTGCCTACTCGCGTGCCTTGCTCGACCGCCGTCGACGGCTTTTCGGGCTGCGTGAGCTCCACGCCGCCGGCCGCCGCGATACCAGTGCCGTCGATCAGCCTCGTCACGCTGCCGATGCTCGCCGGCCTGCCCACGAGCAGCGCCACAAGAACCGACGCCGCAACGGCAATGCCCACCCAGCCGAGCTTCCGCCGGCGAGTGCCCGGACGCCTGATGCGCTGCATCACGCGCGCCGCAAAGCCCTTAGGGCACACGCGCGGCAGACCGGCAAACGCTGCCGCCACCGTGGCTGTGTCGGCTTTCGCGCCTTGAAAATACTCACCGCAGGATTTGCACTGGAATAAATGCTGCTCGACGCGGGGCCGGTCGGCCTCGGAAAGCTCGCCGTCGAGATACTCGGATATGAGGTTTTCCCATTCGGGGCAAGGAGTAGTCATAGTCCTGAAACGCATCCGTCGGGATGCAACCCTGTTCAGCCTGCCGCCAGGCCGAGCCATGTCCTCTTTTTGCCGCGTAAAAAATCGGGCGCCTCAAAGCGCCTCATGCGGGCGCCGCTGCGTCCGCTTCTATTCTTTTCCGCCCAGTTTTTCCCTGAGCAGTTTCTTGGCCTGCATCAGCCTCGAGCTCACCGTTGCCCGCGACACACCCAGCAGCTCGGCCATTCGCTGGTACGAGTGCCGGTCCACGTATCGCATCAGCACCACCTGCCGCAGGTCGGCCGGCATGTTCAGCACCGCCTCGTGCACGTCGTTTTTCAGCTCGAGTTCCGTATCGCGCGGCTCGGCAAAATCAGCCCCCGCGTCCTGTATCTCGTCCAGCGATACCACCGGCCGCCGGTTCGACCTCAAAAAGTCAAGGCATACGCGGCGTGTGATACCGCACAGCCAGCCGCCGTAGTTCTGCTGGTCCGACAGCGATACGAGGTATTTGAAAGATCGCAGGAATGCTTCCTGGGCCAGATCGTCTACCGATGGGTTGGCCCCGATCATGCTGAAGATCACCGCCCGCACCATGGTGCTATGGCGCGACACCAGGGAAGCAAACGCTTCCTGGTCGCCGGAAAGCACATTCCTCACGAGCTGGCCGTCTTCAGGCTGCATTCCGCCTGGCCCTTCCAAGAATATAGTAGAGGTGAGATGTAAAAAAGGCTAACAATTTTTACGCGGTTTTACATCCGCTCCCAGGGGTTGACCACCACCTTGATCGCGCCGTCGGTGTACGCGTGGACGATCCGGAACGCCTCGCCGATGCGGTCGATGGGGAAGTGGTGAGTGATAAGCGAATCGACCTCAACCTTTCCGGCGTGGATCAGCTTGAGCGCATCGTCGGGCAGGTTCGGGCAGCGCCGGCAAAACTGCACGCACAGCTCCTTGCGGCGCGCCGAACGGATATCGAACGGAATGATCGTTTGCGGCGGAATGCCCTCGACCACTACCTTTCCGCCGCGCTTGGCCGCGCGAAGGCACTGGTCTAGCGCCGGCGGATCGCCCGCCGCCTCAAACGCCACGTCCACACCGCGGCCGCCCGTCGCCTTCAGAATCTCCTCGCCCGCATCGCACGCATTGGCGTCGTAGCACACATCCGCGCCCAGCCGCCGTGCCCTCTCGAGCCGGTAGGGCACCCTCTCCGACACAAACAACCTCGAAGCGCCCGCCAGCTTCACAAGCTGCATCAGCAGCAGCCCGATTGGCCCGCAGCCCAGCACGCAGGCCGTCTGGCCTTTGCTCAGCCCGGCCAGCTTCATCACGTGCAGCAGGTTTGCCAGCGGCTCGGCCATCAGCGCCGCGTCGTACGACATATCGTCGGGGATCGGCCGCGCCTGGTGCGCGTTCAGCACGTAATACTGCGAAAACGCTCCGTCTACCGGTGGCGACCCGCAAAAGCGCGTCTGCGGGCAAAGATTGGCGCGGCCGCTGGTGCACCATTCGCAAGCGCCGCAGCCGATCGCCGGCTCTGCCATCACGCGCGTGCCCGGCTTCAAATCCTGCACACCGGCACCGGTGCACACGATCTCGCCGGCAAACTCGTGCCCCAGGCTCAGCGGATACTCGATGGTCCGCTCGCCGATCTGATCGCCCGCGTAGTAATGCAGGTCCGAGCCGCAGATGCCTATCGAAATCACCTTCATCAGCACCTCGCCCGGCCCCGGCTGCGCAACGTCTACCTGCGTCACCTCGATCCGCTTCGGCCCGGTGACCACGGCCTTCTTCATCTGTTGCATCAACAATGCCTTCCTGTTGAATCACTAGATCATCTGATACACTGCAACTTTCAGGGATTCAGTATACGCGCCGCGGCCTGAATGTTCAAGGTTAAAGAACCACACCCGTCAGACCCAACTGGGGTGTGTAAACAATTCGTGGGCATTCGCGCATAAAAGGCATACTCGAACGCGCAGCGGTCGCCGTCTGCATTCTTCATCCATTCTTCATTCAACTCCGAATAAGGCCTGAAGGGCCGGAGTGCCGTACAGCCCAGTCCGAAGGGCTGGGGGAAATGCGCCGCCCAC
>Ga0307379_10007987_pt1 | contig 14321 bp, 17 predicted proteins | sample UN2MG_FD_202237 | JGI IMG/M metagenome (GOLD analysis project Ga0307379, IMG submission 202237) | Soil microbial communities from Risofladan, Vaasa, Finland - UN-2 | ecosystem: Environmental > Terrestrial > Soil > Coastal area > Acid sulfate soil | place: Finland: Risofladan, Vaasa | collected... | reverse complement strand
TATTGAATCATTTAATGGAAAGATGAGGGATGAATTGTTAAATTGTGAGATCTTTGATACCATGCAGGAAGCTAAGGTGCTTATTGAAAGATGGAGGACTTATTACAATACCATAAGACCCCATAGTGCTCTGGAATATAAGCCACCAGCACCAGAAAGCAGAGTGGTTGATATTAGTTTAAAAATGGCTTAGATACTAACTTTCAAACTGGACTAAAGAATGGGGTAAGGTCAAGATGATGATAGACACTTTGATTTTTGAAAAATTTATTTTAAAAAAGAAATCGATTTTATAATGCTAATTAGAGTAATGAATGTTTTAAGGTTATATTTTTTTATTGAAAATTAAAAATTTGAAATTATTAACGTAGAGTTACTTATAAGATGATTGATAAAAAATTATTTGAAGATATTAAGAATACTATTAAAGAAATAAAAATTTTTGACACTCATGAACATCTTATTTATGAATCTGAACTAAAAGAAAAGTATATTGATTTTTTTTCTTTTTTTATTGTCTATGCCTCAGTAGATTTAGTTAATTCTGGATTTGACCCAAAGAATTTAAACATATTACAAAATGATAGCATAGATTTAGAAGAAAAATGGAAATTTTTCAACAAATATTGGAATTATAGTAGAAATACTACATATTCTAAAGTTATTTCAATAATAGCAAAAGATATATTTGGATTTGATAATATTGATCTGCATAGTATCACTAAAATTACAGAAAAGCTAAATGAGTTTAAAAATATCAGATATTATGAAATGATTTTAAAAGAAAAAAGTAATATTGAATATGTATTGAATGATTTAGAAGGGGCAACAATGTTTGGTATAAAAAAAATGAAACCTGATGCAGATTATTTTTTACCTGTTACTAGACCTTTTGAAATATATTCACTTACTGACCTAAAAAGAATTGAAGAAAACTATAATACTAATATTTATTGCTTACCAGATTTAATTAAATTAATTGATATTAATTTCGATAATAAAAAGAATGATGTTTATGCAATGAAAATTGATACTGCATATAATAGAACTTTATATTTTGAAGATGTAAGTTATAATGATGCAGAGAAAAGCTTTTTAAAAATTTTAAAGTTAGAAGATTTTGATTGGTTTAAAGAAGGAATATCCTTAGTAGAGGTAAAACCTTTTCAAGACTACATTATGCATTACTCAATAAAAAAAGCTATAGAGTATAATCTACCAATACAGATACATGTTGGTTCACTTGAAGGTAATTCCAATGATATTAGGAATTCGCACCCTATCAATCTTATTAATATACTCATGAAATATAAAAAAGGTAGTTTTGATATATTTCACATTGGTTATCCTTATACGAATGAATTGATTTCAATGATAAAAATGTTTCCTAACTCTTATATAAATATGTGTTGGATCCCACAAATATCAAAAAGTTTATATAAAAATGTTCTAAATCTTCTAGTTGAAATTATACCTTCAAATAAGATATTCGGATTTGGAGGTGATTATTTATTTGTTGAAGGGACATATGCAGCTCAGAAAATTGCAAGGGAAGCAATAACTGAAGTTTTATATGATAAAGTCATTAATAAATATTTTACATTTGAGGAGGCAATTGAATTTGCTGAGAGAATTTTAAATGAAAACCCAAGAATTGTTTTTTTAAGATAATTCAATATTAAATTTAATTATTGCTAAGATTAAATTAAAAGTGAAATAAATTGAGTGAAAAATTATTTTTAAACGATTTTATAAAAATCATTAAAAATATTAAAAAAACCATGCAGGATAATGCTAATTACCTCTCAGAACTAGATTCAACCGTGGGTGATGGAGACCACGGCATAACTATGGCAAGGGGGTTTAAAAGTGTTATGAGTAAATTAGAAGAAGTCACACCTAGGGATATATCAGAGCTTTTAAAAAAAGTTGGTTTTACTTTAATATCCACAATGGGGGGTGCAGCAGGCCCAATTTTTGGAAGCATTTTTACAGAAATGGCAAAGATTACAGATGGTAAAGATCAAATAGACCTACCTACCCTTTATGAAATGTTCAATTCAGCCCTTGATAAGGTGTCTAAATTGGGTGGAGCACTACCTGGAGACAAAACACTTGTTGATAGCTTAAGTCCTGCTGTTATCAGTTTAAGGGAATCCCTATCTAGTAATTTATCTATAAAAGAAGCCTTGAAACTTATGACTACTGCTGCAGAGCAAGGTGCAGTATCAACAAAAGATATGATAGCAACTAAAGGAAAAGCAAGATATTTGGCTGAAAGATCACTGGGCTATCAGGATACTGGTGCAACTACAATGTATCTTATTATTAAGTCAATATATGAAGCAATTTAGGTAGTTATTAATTTATAAAAACTTATTGAATTTATTAATAATTTATAAATCAGTAGTAAAGTTATTATGAAAAAATTAATAAATAATCCCCAAAATATAGTAGATGAGTTAATAGAAGGATTTATCCTGACAAATAAAAGTATAATTAAAAGAATAGGCAGTTTAAATGTTGTAGCAAGAATTGATGCACCGATAAAGGGTAAGGTTGGAATAGTAATTGGTGGAGGTGCTGGGCATGAACCTTTGTTTTTAGAATATATTGGAAAGGGAATGGCTGATGTTGAAGTTCATGGACAGATATTTGCAGCTCCTTCTTCTGATATAATACTTGAAGGAATAAAAGCAGCTGATGGTGGAGCTGGAGTAATACTTCTATATAATAATTATACAGGAGATGTATTAAACTTTGATATGGCTCAAGATATGGCAAGGTAAGAAGGTATAAAAGTAGATACCGTTAGAGTAAATGATGAGATATCTTCAGCTCCACCTGAGAGAGCCTATGATAGAAGAGGGACAACATCAGATCATATAATAATAAAGATTGCAGGAGCAGCCTCTGAATCTGGCCTTGATTTTGACTCTCTTATAAAACTATTAAAAAAGGCAATTTATAATTCAAGATCACTTGGAGTGTCACTTTCTCCATGCTCTCTCCCAGAGACTGGTATGGCTACATTTACTCTTGAAGAAGGAAAAATGGAATTCGGTATGGGACTTCATGGTGAGGCAGGGATAAAAAGAGTAAATCTTATGAGCGCTGATGAAACTGCTGTAACTATTCTTGATTTGCTTATTAAGGATTTACCTTTTAAAAAAGGTAGCGAGGTTATTGCTATAGTAAACGGATATGGTGCTACTACAAGAATGGAAATGTTTATTGTCATGCGCATGATTCACAAATACTTGAAAGAGAAAGGTATATCAATTTATTCTTCTGAAGTTGGGGAATTCTGCACCTCCCAGGAAATGGCAGGAATATCCATTACCCTTATAAAGCTGGATGAGGAACTAAAGAAATATTATGATATGCCTGCAGATAGTTCTGGATATATTAAATTCTAAATTGTTATTTGATATAGTCAAATGTGTCAACCTCTTTTTAAAAATCTAATCCAAATCGGTATAGTTGTTAAAGATTTAAAGAAAACAATGGAGAAATATGTTTATGATTATGGAATTGGCCCAATGTATGTTTTAAAGTTTTCTCCTACAAATGTTAGCAACATGTATTTATATGGTAAAAGAAAAAATTATTGCATGAATATTGGAGTATGTCCTATAGGAGATGTACGATTTGAATTGATAGAGCCATTAGGAGAATCTATATATTTAGATTATTATAAAAAGTATGGTGAAGGTATCATCCATCACTTAAAACTAGGAGTTAACAATTATCATTATTCTTTAAATTACCTTATTTCAAATGATATTAAAATAATACAATCAGGTCAACAACTTGGTAGCGCTGGTACAAACAAATATATATATCTGCAAACTAATGATAATTTAGGTTTTATATTAGAGATAGTAGATGTAACTACTGATTTTATAAAACCAGAACCAGATTATTGGTTTCCTGACAATAAAGAAAATATTCCTAAGCCTATCTTTAAAAGACCATCCCAATTAGGGATTGTAGTTAAGAATTTAAAGGAAAAGGTAAAAATATATGAGAATATTTATGGCTTTGGGCCATGGCATATTGAAAAGTTTAATTCCAAAAATATAGATGATATGACGGTTTATGGTAAGAAAAAAGATTATTCAATGAATATAGCCTTCTGTACTGTTGGGAATGTACAGCTTAAGTTAATAGAACCATTAGATAGTTCAATCTATTCAGATTTTTTTGATAGATATGGGGATAAAGTAATTCATCATTTAAGAATGGAAATGGATGATTACAATAAAACAATAGAATACTTAAAATCAAATGGTTTAAAGGTTATACAATCCGGAAACTATCTTGGGAAGATAAGGTATTCATACCTAACCACAGATGGAGATATTAATTTTATTGTGGAGTTAGTGGATTGTAAAGACAAAGACTCTAATCTTTTCTGTCCCTAATCAATCTGTAATTTTGAGGTAGATATTATGGCAAATTTTAAAAAAATGATATTTTTTTCAAATTGGAAAATCTGTATGCTCTCAAGAGCTGAAGTAATGGACTATGTAGTAAAATTAAGGGATGAATTAGTATCATATAATACTGATTTACTTGATGTTTATATAATGCCAGATTTTATGTCTTATGATGTTGTTAATGATAATTTAAAAAATATTCCAATTGGTGTGGGTTTGCAGGATATATTCTGGGAAGATTACGGGTCTTACGCAGGAGAAGTTGCCCCACTTATGTTAAAAGATGTTGGCTGTAAATGTGTGTATATAGGACACTCAGAAAGAAAGATATATTTTGGGGAAACAAATGAGAACATTAATAAAAAAGTTTTAGCATGTTATCGTAATGGCATAATTCCATTCTTATTTGTTGGGGAGACAAAAGAGGAATTCGATAAGGGAATAACTGAAGAAGTTTGAAAGGAGCAGTTAGAAATTGGATTAAATGGAATTTCAGAAGGTTTTATGAAACATTTAATAATAGTTTACGAGCCAAGATGGGCTATTGGTCAAGAAGATGCAGCTTCTCAAGATATTATTAAAAACTGTCACTACAAAGTCAGAGAGCTAATTGCAGATTTATATAATGACAAAATTGCTAAAATAACTAGAGTACTCTATGGCGGAAGTGTGAATTTGAAAAATATATCTACAATAATTAGGATTCCTGAAGTTGATGGAGCTGGGAGCACCCGTTCTTCATTGAATCCTGTAGATTTTGTAAAAATGGTTCGCTTAGTTGAGAAAGAGTCAGAATATCGTAAGTCAATGATAGAATTAAGAAGCAAAGCAAGGGCTGGTAAGTCCATTGAATTATATGTAGATAAAGAGAATTAATATATTTGATAAGTGAACTTAGAGAGACTGTAACGTTTTGGGCTTGTTGCCAAATCTCTTTAAATTGCATATCTAATATTTAATTTTCTAAAAATAAAACACTCAAATTTAATAAAACTGTATTTTATGCTTCTCACATCTAATATTTTTGCCATTTTCTTTAAATTAATTGCAGCTGCCGTCAGCAGGAATTGTATTTGTACTTTATTTATTCCTCTGAATTTAGCTTTATTCATACCGTGATATTCTTTGGCTTGACCCATGATGCCCTCGATTATTGTTCTTCTTAATTTTTGTAAATTCTTTCCATGACTTGAACTGTGCCAGCCATAAGCTTTATCATAAGCGTTACTGTCATATTTTGTAATAAATCTGAAATCTTTTGTATTTGGAGTTATGCATTTGTCTTTTAAGGGGCAGAATATACAATCATTTAAATTGGCACAATACTTTACTCTGTTAAGCTTATGATTTTTAGCTTTTCTTTTTTAAGTTTTGCCATTAGGACAAATGTAGATATCTTTGTCCTTGTCATATTTAAAAGCTTCTTTTGAAAAATATCCCAGTCTGTTGTTTTTGGTTTCTGGTTTTACTGCAGTTTTGATACCTTTTTCTTGCAGAAATCTTAAACATTCTTCAGAACCATATTTTTTATCAGCTGCAATCCAGTCTGGACTGCCAAGGATTTTCTCATGTGCTTCAATTAATTCTGGTACAGCACCAGTATCGTGTAGTGAACTTGGGTTGGCAGAAACTGCTGTTATAAAACCATTTGTATCTGAAGCAATATGTGCCTTATAGGAAAGAAGGCTACCTGCACCCGGGCGATAAAACATCGTAGCTTCAGGATCTGTGGCTGATCTCCTCTTAATGTTGAAGGCATTTCTTGCTCTTCTACGTTTGCCTATTTTGGTTTTATCTATTTTATCTTCTGCTTGATCTAATTTTCTCCAGTATTCCTCAGGCGAAATGCTTACTTCCACTATGGAATTTAAGCTTGCATTAGCTTTGACAATGGTACTATCAATAAGTATTTCGTTTTTTGATATAAGTCCATAACCTATAGCTTTCTTTAATATTTCTTCAAATATTTGGCAAAAAAGTTCTTTTCCAAATCTGGTTCTTGCCTTGGAAAAGATGCTGTGATCTGGAACTTGCTCATCTAAGTCATAACCTATATACCATCTATATGCCAGATTAAGTGATACTTCCTCAACCAATTTCCTTTCAGAACGTATATCAAAGAGGTATCCGATAAGAAGCATCTTAACTAAAACTATTGGGTCAATTGATGGTTTGCCTGTATTAGAATAATAGCTTTTGGTTTTATCTCTTACAAATTCAAATGAAATAACGTTGTCTATTCTTTTTAGAAGATGATTGTCTGGAATTAAAGATTCCAAGCTAAAATCATAATAAATTCTTTTCTTAAACTCTTTTTTGCCCTGCAAGGTCCACCTCTTTTCTTTTAAGAGTAAGGGTATCTTTATCAAAGAAATAAACAACATATCTGTTTTGGTGACGAACATCCAAGAATTGGAATCTTAAATGGAGAAATTTTTATACCTCAATTGACTTCATTCATTAAAGCACTAAAATACACTGGTTATTTTGATAAGTCAGAAAATGTTATATCTTTAGAAGTCAAACCTATTAAAGGAGAAGACCCGGATTTAGTAATTGCAGGTTCGAAAAGAGTATTAATAAGAGCAATAGAAAACTTATAAGCTTATTTTTTCTACAAAGAAATTTAGTCAAAATTAATTTTAATAAGGTAAGATACAAAAAATGTAAGTAATTTTAAGTACCTTCTAAAAGAAGCAATGAAAGGTAGTTACGGCATAGGTATAATGAAAGTATGGACATCCAAATTTTAAGGAATATCCACAAATTTTTAAATAGCATAGAAATTCCTGAAAATGATGAAATTATTAAATTTAATAAAAAAAGTTGGAATAGGAGGTTCTTTGTTACAAGAAGAACATACGCTACTTAATTACAAGGTAAACTTAATGATACCAGAATTATTCGATCAAGACTTATCCCATGGGCATGATATTGATATACAAAAAGACATATTAGTTAAAGCACATTATAAGGTAGAGGAAATACAAGAGATAATTTATATGAAATAGAATCTTATAAGGCCAAGCAAATAGAAGATATTGTAAAAAAAGCTAAAAAGACTCAATTTAATATTTTATATTTAAATATTTTTTAGTTGGAAATAATGTAAATAAAATTTATGGTTTGAAAAATGCCAATTTATGAATCAAAAAGAGGGATAGTGATAAAAGAATATAACTTAGAAGAATTAAAAGAAATTATAAGAAAATGTGGTGTTACGTACCCCAAGTGTACCACTTCTAACCAGTTTTTCGCACCACCTTTGTAATGATATATTAATTGTGGAAATTGGTAACATAGGAAGGTTTCACTCTGGAAAGGCTCTAGGTGCATTTGCCGGTATTGATCCGAGAGTTAAACAAAGTGGTCAATCACTTAAGCGAAATACAAGAATAACAAAACACGGTTCTCCGCACAGACATATCCTATGCTTTGCAACAGTTTTAGCACAATTGCACTACAAGGAATTCAGAGATCATTTTCTTAAGAAAACTGCTGAAGGAAAAACTTACACTGAAGCAACACTTTCTGGAGCAAGAAAGTTGACATATCGTATTCATGCTGTGTGGAAGAGAAGAACACCATATATTACAAAATTATAAACAAATATCTTAAAATGATTTGAACAATTGCACAAATATAAATCCCTTAATTTTTAAAAAAATAAAAAAATTAGACCCTTTTTTTATGTGTCCCATTTGTCTCATTTGCTTTAACTATTGACAAAACATTCTTAATCCTGACCACAATGCTCAATAATTCAAGTTTCGAACTGGAAATCATTGGGACTGAAAAGTTAATATAATTCAAGATTTTAACTAGAAATAATCCTGACCACACTGCTCAGCCAACAAATAATGAGTAACGGGGTAGTGTAAATAATAGCTTAAAACCAGCAAAAGACCTATTATGCAGTGGTGTTTCTTCAATACGAGAAAATCCAAAAAAGAAAATAAAACTTTAGAAACTTTTTTTGATGATTTATTCTATTAGAACTTGAAACATTTTAATTTTGCTAGAAAAGCACCAATAATATATTTAACAAATAGTAAAATAGACTGGTATGAATGTTTAAGGAATGAATAATAATTTAACAATAGAAAATAGAAGGAGATAATTATGAGTTTTGAAAAACAATTCTTAAAGCAGACAAATAAAAGCATCAATAATGCATTTGAAAGAATCATCCATTGCCTTGATTAATTAGAAGAAGAGCATATCTGGTATAGACCGGATAGTAATGTTAACAGTATTGGAACAATACTTAATCATTTATGTGGTAATTTAAGACAATGGATTATTTCTGGAATTGGTGGGCTTCAAGATATAAGGAATCATCCACTTGAATTTGATGATAGTACAAAGCTCAGCAAACACGAGCTGACAAATAAGCTTAAAAAAATTATTAGCGACTGTAAAAAAACAATAAATAATTTTGACCCCGGAAATCTACTAGAAAAGCGACGTATACAAGGATTTGATGAGAATGCATTAAGTGCAATTTATAGAGCAGTAGCCCATTTGGAATTGCATACAGGACAAATAACCTATATAACACGTTTAATCTTAAAGTCTAATTATAAATTAAGATGGGTTCCAAAAACTAAAGAGCAAGGTGCTGAATAATTTGTTTTTAAAAATAAATATTATTAAAGAAAAAACCAGAAAAGGCTTGTATAATTGATAATACTGGAAATATTAAATATCAATTTAAACTGAATAAAAAACTTATCAAAACTGCATGAAATTCTTTAAAAATAAGGATCTTAAAGAATTCCTGTGATAGTTATAATATTGGAGAGATAATAAAAGGTAAGGGAGAAGTTATTTTTAAGGGAATATTAAAATATTGGAAAGATTAAAAAAATATTATAATTGTTAATCTTCAAATTTGCTAAAAAAATCTTTATGGGATTTATATGAAGAAATTAAAGATAGGGAAATAATTGAGGAATTTGAAGATAAGGAAAAAGTTTTAAAAACTGAATTCATTGGCATAGAAGATATTTTGAAATAAAAAAATATCTTATTTCAAAATTGGATTGAGAGAAATAGAGAAAATCCAAGCTTAGATAGTACAATTAAGTAATTCTTGTATTATTTAAAAATAAGTATATGTTGAAAAAGTATTAAATAAACCCTGAAAGGAGTAGAAACATGAAATATATGCGTTTGTTAATTGTACTTTTGATGATATCTATTACGATAACCGGATGCAGCAGCAAACACGATATTGCTCTTCAAAACTCAGATCAAAAAATACTTGTTGAGTCATTTATTGAGTATTATAACAAAGGGGATGCAGGTTCCGTTATCGGGCTTTTGAGCAAGGATATTGTAACAGAGCAAAAGTTAGGAGATCAGGAATCAAAATCAATAGATGTAAAATCAGTGCACGAGTCTATAAAACACAATATCTTGTGGAACCATAATATAAAAATCCTTAAATGGACAAATACCAGTGGGAATACCATCAGCGTGAAAATCGAAGAATCCGGTGATGAATATAAAATTATAGGTATTAATGCAATTCAGGCTGAGATGACTTTTGAAATAAAAGATGGGAAAATTATAAAAACTAGAACTGTAATAGATAAAAGTACGGTTGATCAGATGATTTCAAAAGCAAATGGTGGAATTGGAGTCAATATTGAGGTTTCTCAGAATTTCATTACCATAAATGAAATTGCCCCAGGCCTACCTGCTGACAAAGCAGGATTGAAAAAAGGAGACATGATTATTGCCATTGATGGAATTAATTGTTCTGCTATGAGAGAGGGCGAAGGTATTCTACGTATAAGAGGCCCTATAAATAGCAAAGTTACTCTTACAATATCTCGTGGCGGGGATGAGAAACCATTTGATATCGTAGTTGTAAGAGGGGATTTATCGAAGGCTGCTGACAACTAGGTTTATTACATTTACAAAATACAATAGTATGGCGCACAACTAAGGCATGAAATACAGAATATAATTGAAAGAGTACTTGATATTCGATAGAAGAATTATATTTTGATAGTTAGATTATACTTAAAAACTTAATTCTGGTATAAAAATATCTTTATTTAAGCTTATCAACTTTACTCTAACATTGTGTTCGGTGGGCAGCCAATTAATTAAAAAGTTTTTAATCGGTTAGCCCAATTAAATGATATTAAATCCCCATTACTGGTATTTTTATATGCTTCTTCTTCATGCATTATTCTACTTATTGCAACGCTTCCAAGGTTTTTAAACTTTTTGTTTACTAACTCCAAAGCAGTAATTTCAGAGGTTTCTAACTTTGTTTTATCTATTTTTTTCAAGTTAATGATTCTATTACCGATCATCTCTTCTCCATTATCTTTACACCCAAAATTTTCCTCTTTTATTAGAATTGAATTACCTGATGCATCTAAAACATCATCATAACCAATTGGTGTCGCACCATATGGTAAATGCTTATAAACCAACCCAGAAATTGATACACCATATTCTTTATAATGATATGCATCACTATACCAAAAAAGTTTCATTAATTTAATTTTAAACAGATCTTTTCCAAATTGAGAAAAAAACCTTAACATTTGTTCTACTTTGTCTAGATCTAATATCTTATTCCCATTTAAATCTGAGGGTTCTTCATAGTCAAGATACAAAGCTTTTAAAGATTCCTTTTTTAAATAACTAATTTGTTTTTTCTTGATTTCGTCTCTTAATAAATTCTCAATTTCTATATACCTACTCTCTTCAAATCTATCTTTATGTTTCTTTAATTCTCCATATAAAAATAATGGATCTTCTTTTGCCCTTTTTATCATTTCATTATAGGTTTCTTCTTGAATTGATTTGGTCTCATATCTTTGTATAGTTATATCACCCCAACCAAATATATTAGAAAATTCCTTTTGATTTAATCCATAGAATTTTCTAATCTCTTTTATTTCAGATGAGGTTAGGAGGTTATTTTCTATTCTATAGCTATCTCTAGCTTTTAACAGATTATTATCCAAAATTTGCGAAGGGTAAAATTCCTCTTCACTTATAGGACAATAATAATAGGTTTCAATATATTCAATAGGTTGCTTTTTTATTAGGGCTTTTATTGGCTCTTGATAAACTTCGACTTTATGTTCCTTTTCACAAATAGGACAACTATATTTTACCTCCTCAATAAAGACTTTATCATCCTTTTTTGCAATACTTTTCATTTCCTCTCCCTTTAAAAAATTATATAAAAATATTATTAATTATTCCTACTTATACGGTCTGTCTTCCATATCCCAATTAGCATAATGAAAAGACATTAGGTGTATTCTATTTAAACTACATATTTTTAATTTTATGTATATGTTTCTATTATTTATTTGTTTGGTAAAAATTCTATAGTATTGATTTTTTTCTCTTTTCTTATCTTTTACAGTCTTTACGTAATTTCCTGTAGTTAAAGAAAGGATCTCATTTTTTAAATCTATAGTATTTAAATCCAAATCAAACATGGTATTATTAGTTGAATTAGGATCTGAAGGATCTTCACCCTTTCTCCTTCTCTGGATATCCAGTTGACAGCTATCACTTGCTAAAAAAGTACGAATCTTTTTTATAAAATGACTTACTTCGTCTATGCCTTCTTCCCAACCATCTTATTTTTCCATAAAACATTTTAATTCCTGTCAGATTATAATCTACATGGAGTATATTATTAATTGATAAATTAGTCAATAATAATATATCAATTGATAGTTTGGATAGATTTATATACAAAATAGTAGTTTTAAAAAGTTAACAATCTTTATTTGGCCGCATTAATAATTAATTCAGGTATAAAAATATCTTCATTTAAACCTATAATCTTGGTTCTAACTTCGTACGCTATGGCCAGTCATTTCAGGGCTCTACACTGATTAACGGGGCAACACATTATTTAAAGATTCAACAATTTTTATTTCTTTAATGGAAATCTGGATTTATTCATTATAGTACCTGGTAAGATCTCTATAATAGTTTTCGTGACTGCCAACCATTATAAGCTTCAGAACGTCAACTTCTAATTCATAAGCCAACAAGAAAAGCTGTTTTTCAATATGAAATTTATATAACCGAACACCCTTTAGATATCCCCTTTTTTCTTGGCCTATTTTCGGATTACCTGCTATTTTCTTAATCTCTTCATCAAGTATTTTTATCTGTTTCTTATATAACCTTTTCTTCTGTCTTTGGAAGAGTGGTGATTGAATTATCTTAATTCCTAATCACCTTCCCCAAAAATATAAGGTGTTCCAAGGCCTTCTTTTAATTGTTCTCTCCCAAGTAAAATATCTTTGATTACTGAAAAAGATAGGTCTGGATTGTCCTCTGCGACTTTGCCGATAAATGCCCAGTATTCAACTTGTCCTGCCATAGATCGGCGTGTTACTCTTGCTGTTAATCTTGCTTCTTCTGCAATCTTTTTAGAAATTTTTATTGCTGTACTCATAATTTTTATTATCTCCTTAATGTTTTACTATGAAGCATAATAACATATAATGCTACCTACTGCAACTTCATTCTACTTAATGGTTGAAATATTATTCAGTGCATTGGTTAATATTTAGAGTTTAAGAACTTACTTCGGGTATAAAAATATCCTCACTTGAGGTTATTATAGCAGTTCTGAAATTGCGTACGATGGCCAGCCAGTTGCCACTTTTGTTTCTTTCAGCTGTCAAGTTCAAGGGTTTTTCTCACTTTATCAGCATTTTCTTATCCGGCAGATGCTCTTTAACTTTACCAGGTGCAGAATATTTGGGTGGTTGCTAATGGCAAATTAAATTTAATTCCCTTTGCTGGATAGAACGATATTTTCTTTAGTAAGAAGACGGGAAAGGCAAAAGACTACTACCCAGATAACTGAAGTCCCGGCCATATACCATAAGGAAAAAGACCAGGAGGCCAGGTTTACTGTACCTGTGGCTACCCCCAACGGGATTCCTATCATTAAGCCAAACCCGACCAGAAAGGAGGGTGCTATCGCTATATCAGGGTTATTGGCCAGAGAGAAAAGAACAATGAACAGGAGCAAACCAAAAAACAGCAGAGGATTAATAAGAAAACCGGTAAGCAGCATTGGAGCTGGAAGGAAGAAAATTCCTGTCGCCGGTCCGATGGTAATAAAATTTACTGTTAGTAAGACTATTAGTGTAGAGACAACGGAGATGGCAAACCCGGGAAGGAAGATAGCCAGACTTTTACCTATCCAGATTTCTTTGGGACCGAGGGGAGTAGCCAGGAGGGACTCAATGTTCCCATTAACCTTCTCTTTAATTATGGGTAAACTGGCAAAGGCCCAGATGAAGGTCATAAGTACAAACAGCGGAAAGAAGTAAGCAATGAGGCCCATTATCAGTTCCAGCAGGGGCCCGGCTGTCTCTTCTCTCAACCATTCCTGCCTGCTTAAAGCAATGCTGACAACCACGGCAGCAACGATGGTGATTACAGTAAATGCAATGGTTATAATCAAAAAGGCATTGGTTTGCCGGAGTTCCTTGAAATCTCTCTTAAAAACAATACCCATTCTTCTCAAATTTGACTCCTAACGCGATAATACTATTCTCTCTCTGGTAAGGCGTGACCGGAGAAATATAACTGTGATGGCAATTGAGGCAGCTATTCCGAGGTTAGCCATGGTGAAGGGCCATGAAGTAGCGTCAAGAATACCGTGAACCATAAGGTTGATCATCAGTGTAATGATAATGGGTAGAAAGAGCTGGACGATAACATTGCCGGTAGCTGGTTTTCCGGTCAGCCCGATAAGAAGAACAAGGAGGCTGAGACAGAGATAGATAAGCGGAACAGCCAGAAAGCTGCTTACAGCTATCCAGGGTGTAAACAAGAAACCTATTCTGGGAACAAAATATA
>Ga0307379_10007983_pt1 | contig 14323 bp, 18 predicted proteins | sample UN2MG_FD_202237 | JGI IMG/M metagenome (GOLD analysis project Ga0307379, IMG submission 202237) | Soil microbial communities from Risofladan, Vaasa, Finland - UN-2 | ecosystem: Environmental > Terrestrial > Soil > Coastal area > Acid sulfate soil | place: Finland: Risofladan, Vaasa | collected... | reverse complement strand
AATGATGCTTACCACAGGTCTTGTCGGTGATTTGATTGACCAAATATCCATAGGCCGGGTGCTTGGTGCTCCCGGTCATCACAAAGGGGAATTGGATAGTATAATGATATTTGATAAGGCGTTGAGTGCGGCCGAGATAGATTTTCTTTGGAATAACGGCAATGGGAGGGGGGGGGTAGTCGCAGCACAAACTTATCATTTTGCAACGCGCAAGCGCAACAAATTCAACCTTGTTTCGCAGAACATTGATACCTGGGACATGGAAGTCAACGAAGAGGGTGACGTCATATACAATCCAGCCGCACCGCAGAAAATCAGTATAACACCGGCGGCCGGCGCAAAGGGTCTGGTCAGGGCCCAATATCTCTACGACCCCAACTTATCCAACACCGCAACAAAATGGCTCATTTATTTTACTGATGATGGCACCGACCCCGACCCTGCCAGTGATACCCCTGTGGAAGTTGCTATGTATAAGGCCAACGGAATTGCACATCTTAACTGGCTCAGTCCAGCGGCCGACAATGAGGCCACCTTAAAGGTGCTGGTGCGGACAAGAGTAACGATTGACGGCACCGACTATGACAGCCAGAACACCACAATTTACAGCTGCACAGCAAACGACCAGGGACCGGCGGCACCTACCGGCAGAGTCTTCTTTGACAAGGCATCAGAAGCAATGTAAAGGGAAAAATGGACAAAGCACAAATACAACCTAATGAGCAGGGTTCAGTCAGTCTGGCAATGATGGTTTATTATAAATGGCTTTGGGCCGACGCTTGGACCTATGCACCATATTTTCAGCTTCTAAGTATGAGCAAGCCGGCAGCACCGGCAATCGGCACCGCGACCTTAAAGCTGCGTTATGGTTCCGGATTTTGGGAGGATGCAATTGCGATGCTCGATGGTGCCGAATTAGAAACTTACTCTTATTGTTACATACAGGTTCGCGGCAGGTACAAAGACATGGAAACAATCTTATGGACCGGCCTGATACCTGCGGAGTCGTTTACTCTGTTAGGCAGGACCACAGCAGCATCAACGGTGGACCAGATTCTTCAGGCCAACAGCCTGGACCTTTTACTGGACACACGGCCGGCCGGTGCCTGGGTAGAACCTGTTGGCGGTGGGGACCCTGTCTGGATTGATTATTTGCCGACGTTCAACCAAAGATACAAACAAGGTGGTCCGATTATAGGCAATAGTTCAGATACACCGATTGACATAGGCAGCGCCCTTGAGCGTGATCCGTTCATCTTTTCCGCCGATGGTATGGTGTGGAGCAATTGGGACATAATGGAATATCTGCTTTGCTCCGGCCAGCAGGACAACGGCCCCTTGTTTGACCTCGGCGCCAAGACTGAAATCGGGGAGATGTTGAACAAAATATATAATGTCTACGATTTTAACTCAATGACGATCCGGCAGGCCCTTAACATTCTTATGAGCAGAAGCAGGGGTCTGTCCTGGACTTTCAACGTGGCTGAAGATGGCCATGTTGAGATTGTGCCTTTTAGTCTGCTTGATGAACCGATTAAGCTCGGCGAAATAACAATGCCGGCAGCAGAGAAAAAAGTATCGATTGACTTATGGACCGACAGCGAGCAAACGGAAGTAAATATCGTTCAGGACATTTCCAACGTTTACGACAAAATCATTGTTCGCGGTGCCAGGATGAAAAGCTGCTGCTCTTTTCGTTTCGATGAAAAGACCTTAGAGAAGGCGTGGACCAAAAAAGAAGAAACAGCTTTTAAGGATGCCGCAAAAAAAACCGCCGATTATGGCGACTTGACCGAAGATGGAAAGGCGGAGCTAAACGACAAGTTCAGGGCTGCGGATCGATTCGAGCGGGTTTTTACGACAGTCAGGGTCCCTCGAACCTGGGACTGGAAGACAGGCTTGTCACCGAAGCGGTTAGTCAATCCGCTGATAGAATTTACCGGCGAGATAAATCTAAACAAGCAAGCTGCAAAATGGAATGTTGACAAATACTTTTTGAACTGGCTGCCTTTTCAGGTGGGTTTGGATTATAGCCAGGGGGTACCGGAAGACAAAAACCCAACGAACGCCGAGCCGGAATTTCGCAGGATGTTTGCCCTTGTCAAAGATGCGTCGGACAAATTCCAATACGCCGATAAGTTCGAGCCGGCCGGAGCAAGTATAAGGCCATTGACAAGGGAAATGGGGGTTTGTATGTGCTTTCGGCCGGCGTATCTGGCAGCAAAAAATCACTGGACCCAGGGCACGGACGAGCCTGGTAAGTATGATTATTATATCGATGAAGATGGAACCGATTATGAAACCCTGGTCGTTACGGCCTTTATAGAAACAGACCAGTTTGTTCAATTAAGCTACAATCTCAACAACTACGAAAACAAGCGGGTCCTTACAATCTCCATACCGGATGCGGAACTTTGGTATATTGTGCCGGACACCATTATCGACATCGATGAAAACGGGACATTGATCAAGTATTCGGCGGAGGCACCAAATATCATAAGAGACGACCGCGACTGTTTGCGTGCGGTCCTGGTTGCTGCCCTGAGCTGGTATAGCAAGCGTCGTAACAAAGTTACTATAACAACCAAAGCAATAACACCAGGAATTGCGTTAGGGACGATGCTTGAAAATGTCGACGTGGCCGGCATTGGCGCAAAAGGTTCGGTAGTCACATCGATCGTATGGAATATGCAAAGCAAGTCACCGACGACAACAATTCAAACAGACTTCGAGGCGTTAAATATCCGGAGTTTTTTCAGATGATAGAATTAGAGAGGAAAATACAACAGCTTCAAAGAGACCTTGAGAATATAAAAGCCCAGATTAACAAAGCGCCTTTGAGGATAGCACCAGCCCCGATGTCAACACTGGAGGATTTACGCTGGGCCCTGGTCAACGAAGTTGACCCACCGGCAGACGTAAAAATAAAATGCTTGCTGCTGGACAAAAAGGGACAAACAACAGAGGAGGAAGTGGATGTTTACTGCGACATCATAACGGTCCTGGATGCTCAGTTAGACGGAGTCGTTCCGCACCTTAAAAAACCCCTGCCTATACCGATCCGCCAACGGAACATTTACGATGAAGAAACTAAAACAACAACACAGCAATGGTGGTGCATCTGGTGGTTTAATGATGCCAAGATATGCGCTTGTACTACTTAAGGAAATATAATGTCGGACCTTGGCGATTTTACGCACGTTCAACAGGCTTCTCCAACTAAACAAATCAACGTCTTAGAAGAAAATAACGGTTTGATAATCCAGGTTTTTAAGGCGGAAGAACCACCGCCACCACCGCCGGAACCATCGCCATATTGTCCAGGAGCCCCGACTTTAGGATGCACGTGTTTGCCTGAATCGAGAGAAATACACCATTGTAATATCGACATCTGTCCGAATCCCTATTGCTTCCCTCCTTATTATATGGGTTGTCCATCATCACAAACAAAGGACTGTATCAGCCCTGAAGGTGTTTGCACATACGTGTTTGATTATGAAGAAGAAGATAGTTGTATTTGCCACTACAAATATGCCTCTGATAACTGCGCATAAAAGCTGCCAACAAGATTTTGATGAGGACCGCTGGATTTGTCGTGAAGTTTCCGCCCAGGTAAAAGGAGTACATCTGGTTGACAAATCCATTTGCGAACGCTGCACACCCGAACTGATAGAGTATATGACAACCGCCGCGAGAGAGGGTGTTCAACGTAAAGCAGAATCTGGAGCAAAAGAACCATACAAAGAGTTGAGTTTGCTTGATATGACGGAAATGTTTCTGGCATCGGTAGCTCAAGCGGCGAAAACGAGATTTAAAAAGGTAAGTAAAGCAGAATATATTGAACGACTTATGTGTTGCCCGACCTGTCGTGCTTCAAAAAGGTGTCCCTATTGCGGCTGTTATCTAAAGGGTGAGAAATTTTCAAAGGCCGTATTAGCCAGTCAAAGTGGTTGTCCAAGTCCAGATAATGAAATCTACAAAAAACATCTGCGCATTTTTCCTCCACGCAATTACTGGCAAGTGTGCAAAGAATCAACTACCGTTATAATGTTTGCAAGAAATGAAAAATATGTCAACCGAACTGTCTGCAATTTACTTGAAACTGCAACGGGCAAGGTCCAAATCATAGTCGTTTGTGACGGTTGTGATTATGAATTGCCAAATCATTCCCAAGTGACTAAAGTTCGGTACGCCAAGCCTGTGGGCAAGAGGTTTGCAGCAAACGAGCAGGCAAAGAAGGCAACATCTGAATATCTTTTTTTCTGTGATGCCCATATAAAAATGCAAAGGGGATGGGATACAAAATTAAAGTGTGCTTGCAGTTCAAAATCGGTAGCGGTTCCTATGATCCGCCCCCTGGACGAAGAGACGTTCGAATTTTCGGACACCGTAACAGGTGGGGTAACTTTGCTTAATGCTGACTTACGAGAGGTGTGGAGCGATTGCCAGGACAAAGAACAAATCGAAGTATTGAGACCGACATTGGCTTTTCAAGGCATGGCTTGGATGATTAGGGCTGATTATTATCATGTTTTGGGTGGGTTTGACGAAAGCTTGGGACAATGGGGTTACGAAGGCTCAGAAATTGCGACGAAAGTGTGGTTGAACGAAAAGTCACCAGGCATAATAATACTCCGGACTGATTTGATTTGTGGTCACGTTTTTTTTACGAATGCTCACGATAAATTATTTACGGCACACCGTGTTTCTCCTGATTTTTTCAAGCGGCACCAATACGCTTTGTATGGTGAAAAAAAGATAAAATCTTTATTGGCAAATTGGGGCCTGGCGGGATAAGGTTATACAGAGATGGGGCAATCGCGGTTACGAACTAATTGAAAAATTCACATCAATAGCCCCGTAAAGAAGGAAAATTCTAAGAATCTAAAAATCAGAATTTAAGTTAATTCTCCGAATGGAATTCAATTTTATAATACATTAAAGGGTTTCCCTTTTAATTTGACATGGAGAAATTGAAGCCGGTCTTGCTGGAACGGTGTGAGGAGAGAATAATTCAATGCAAGATGAGAGCATTCTTTCTCTCGCTCTTCTGACCAGAATTGAAATTCTTCTTTTGATAATTCCTTTTGCTTTTGTTCCCATTCCGCAGGCCATTTTTCCACTTGTTTTTTTGCTCTGCGTATTTCGTGTTTAAGTTGTAATTTACATTTTTGTTCTGCTTGCTTAATTTTTCTCTCTAATTGCCTTTGGTCTTTATCTGTCCAGCGACCCACAAATTTTGCTCCATAACGAGGCTGACGAGACCGAGGTCCGGATAGAGCACCTTTTCCCTCTTTAAGAGGAATCCTTTCCATTTTAAAGCCCGAAAAACTATAGTATCGAGTATCTTCTCTGAATTCTTCCCGCCACGCGAATAACTTCATTTGCATTTGAATTGCGGTATTGCAATAATTACCTTCGTGGAAGCTTAGATAATCTGCATCTCTCCAGAATATTTCATGTGGTCCTGCTTCGATTACAGCAGCATTGAAGATGAAAATTAACAGAATTACAAATTTTATATTTTTCATTTCAGCCTCGTTTTATTTTTTTAATGACCGAATGCAGTCTAAACATAATCTTTGGCCCGAATCAATTTTTTTAAGCTTAAGTTTATCAAAGGGTTTGTCACATCCTTGGCAATATTCGGTTCGAATAGATTCAAGCATCAAGCCGATCGACCGTAAAATCAAACTACAAAGTAAACATAGACAACAACCAATAATTGCGATTATAAGACTGGTTGATTCGATAATCTTTCGAGTTTCAATAAAATATTGTTCCAGCTCAGATTTTTGGGAGCTATATAGATAATCAAAATCGAAATCCATTCCCATGAATTGAAGCATAAAAATTATAATGCCACAGATGGAGAGGAATATACCCACTCCAGACAATATTTGATATGGTTTTTTCTGCACCTCACCCTCTTTTTGCTTTTTTCTTTTCCTTTTCGGGTTTGGGTTCCAATTCTTTTTTGTAATCAAATACTCTATCAGCAGGTGTTATTCTGACCAACATTCGCGGTATTTCAGCCTGCCATTGCTCCTCAGTCTGCTCGAGTAATTGCGGCGGGGGGGTGAAATGGTGGATCTGGACCGGCTGGGCGTATTGCTCACCGCAGCCAACGGCCAGGAGTAAGCAAAGGGTGAAGATAAAGATTAAATATCGCATATTCCGTTCTCCTGAAACAATTGCTCTTATATCGGACATATTTTATTTGTCAAGCAAAATTTCCGTAACACCCCTTAGGTCCTGCTCTGACCATTGAAGGTAAACGGTCTCGGTTACCTGGCTGTTGGCGTGGCCGAGCAGTTTGGATATAGTATGAACAGGACAGCCTCGCCGCCACAGTTCGTTAGAAAAATAATGCCGGCAGGCATGGGGCGAAAAAGGGGCCAGTTTGAGATCATCTGCCACCGAGCGGCAAAGCCGCCACAGCCACAATCGGTTTTTGCTATGACGGAATTCCAAACGAGGATGCTGGCCGACGATCTCTTTGACGATCCGATTTATTGGTATCGATCGGTATTTGCGGCCTTTGCCGATGATATGGATGAAATCCTCGGCTATATTGGCGGGGGTGAGTTCCAGGAATTCCGTGGCCCGGAGTCCCGTATTGCACAGGAATCTTAAGCAGTCGGCGCGATGATCTTTTAGGTGGGTACATATACAGTTGTATTCTTCCGGCTGTAGAATACGTTGTTTCGGCGGCAGAACTACGAGGCGCCTGACCTTATGGGCGGGGTTGGCCACTCCATAATGGTTGGTCAGCCAGTTGTAGAACGACTTTATCGCCGCCAAGTGCAGATTAGCGGTTGAGGCTGTGTGGCTTCGGGCCAGACAGAGGATATGGCTTTCTATATGCTCGCTCGTTATGTGGCTTATCAACACGGGCAGGGCTTCGATAAATACTCGAAGAATCTGCCCGTAAGTCTTTACGGTGTGGCCGCTATGTGTTATTGATATATCCATCAAAAACCGCTCGGCCAAAGACTCCAAATTTATTGGTTTCTCCAAGCCACGGTACATAATCGAAGTAGTTGAATCTCGCCTCTGAGCCATATTATAATTAATTATCACCATAAAAACTACCAAAAAGCCCGAAATACCCACAAAAACCCCTTGTAAACGCCCGGAAAGCCTGAGAAAAAACTAAGAAAAATAAGGATTTTTTTAAGTTTTTCTTTGACTTGGCCGAGAAAGGGTTGTACCTTGTTGAATGAAACATAACATATAGTGTGTTTCAGGGTCTCAGTTATGTCAGCAACATCACACAGAACGGCTTACGTCAAAATTCCACTTCCTTTGTGGGATAAACTTCAGATCTGGCGAAAAAAACAAGGCTGTAACACAACAGCCGAGGGTATCCGTACCGCAATAAGAGAAGTTCTACAGGATGGGGGTGCGGACTGTCAAGAGAATTCTGAAAAAAAATAATGGGGCCAAAGATAGATAGAAAACTATGTACTCAAATACGAAATCACCACCTGAGCCGAGGGCGAGTAGAGACCCCTTAACAACCAAGCCACGTCCTCGGCTACTTATTGAAGGGAGTCGATATGAGAATTGTCAGGATGATTATACATTGTCTCGCAGTCACTTTATGTTGGCAGTTCGCACCGGCCGGGGCCGGCGTCGAGCCGATGGTACGGAAGCTGGATTTAGCGGCCGAATTGCCAACCATACTCGGGGCAGCACACCGAAACAACTGTCACGGCGACGATTTACTGATTCTCCTTGCAATCCGGCTATCTGAAAACGGCCGGCCGGGGCGGGAGTTCGGTGTGCTCGACCCTCGCTGTCGGGCCCGGATCGAGGCCGAACCTCATCGCTCTCTCAATATACAAGCTGGATGGTCGGCGGCAACGATCGTTAAAAACAGGGCTCGATGGCGGGACTGCGGCCACGAAGTGGACTTCATCACCTTTTTAGGTAACCGATACTGCCCGGCAGAGACGGACCCGGAAGGCAACAGAAACTGGAAAAAGAACGTCAGGTACTTCTATGAAAAATTCAAAAAAAAATAAACCAATAAATAGACTCAGATCCAGCCTTCTGCTTCGGCAAAGCCTGAACCAAACCCTCAGGCCGTTGGATGGCGGGATTAGTCCGCTATACGACTTCGACCTCGGAAGTCACTTGTCATATTTGCGTTCTCTCGACTGGTCGGAATTCCCGAAAGGCAGAAAAAAACAACGGGACCGGATCGGCGAGTGCTGGGTCAGGTTTATGCGTAATTTTGGCGGTGTGAATTGATGGTACGGGATTCAAGTTTAATAGCACTGGAGCGACTCTCGGAGCGGACCAAAGAAAGTGATAAGGACCGCGTTCTCAACATCCTTCTCGAGATAGGGCCCACACACGATCGGCGGATCCTCGAGGCCCTCAATCAGGCCGAGCAAAAGACCCTGAAAAAGCACCGCAGGGTTTGGGAGATTAACTCAGTAACCGGCCGTCGCAACGATCTTGTCGCTAATGATCTTGTCGAGGATATGGGTCTGCACAGTGGCCGATGGCATGACAGGGAGAAATCGTACCATATCTGGCGGGTCCGGGGCGACGACAAACCCGCACCGCCGGGCTGGAGGAAGGTGGAATCGGCCCCGCAGGCCCACCGCAGCTACGCCGAACGCAAGGCAAATATCCGCAGGATAAGAGAGGAGGCCGAGGCGAGAGTGATGAAGAGAATAAAAGAGCATCGGCAAGTAAGGAGGCAAAAACAGACGATACCAACGGGCCAGTTGTTGATGGCCTTCAGTGGGAAGGAACCCAATGGAGCATTTGTTTAACATTGAGCACGCAAAAAAATGGGGGGTCAACGCAGCAATAGTATTGCGGCACCTGCAGTTTTGGATTCTTAAAAATAAGGCAAACAAGAAACACGATTATGAGGGGAGGACGTGGAGTTACAACTCGGTCACCGCCATGGTGAAGATATGGCCGTACTGGAGCCAACGCCAGGTCTGGCGGATATTCGACAAACTGATCGCTGAGGGGATAATTATTAAAGGCAATTTTAACAGGGCGGGTTACGACAGGACCCTATGGTATGCGTTTGCCGACGAGGAGGCCTTTTTACCAAGCGAGACCATTTTACCAAACGGTAAAATGGATTTTACCAAACCGGCAGACCCATTTTACCAAACGGCAAAACCAATACCAAATCCAATCCCAATTAAAGACACAGATAATTTATCAACTGTTGTTAAAAATTCCGAGGAGATGTTGGCGTTGGATTTGCAAATAGTCAGGGAGAGAGAGTTTTTCACTCAGCAGATTGGCCAGATATTCCACCCCACAAAGCGAGAGGCAACGACCTTTGCGCTAATAACCCGGCACCTTGTCCGCCTGGCCCAACAAGATGAGAAGAATATAGGGCTGTTTAAAGATGCGGTTGAATGGGCCCGGCAAGCCAAGGCATCCACGGTGAAAAACCCAAAAGGGCTATTCGTTGCAAAAATAAAGAAGGAAACCGGATTTAGGCCACAAAAGAAATTGTTGTAGGGATTTGTTTATTTTGATGGGAGAACAGTAATGGGAAAATGGATTTTAACACTTGTCTTTCTGTGCCTGCTGTTGGGCTGTAATAAGTCAAGCACCTTAGACACTTCAACACTAACGGGCGAGGAAAAGAAAGAGGCGTATTTGGGTGAAGTACAAATCAGAACCATTACCAAGTATATTCGCGCCACCGACTGGCTTGCCCTTACATTCATTGTGGCAGGCGTGGTCAGTGTTATGACGGCACTGCGAGGCTGTAAAGACGGATGGCTATTTGCAGCTGGCTCTGCTGGGGGCTGGCTTTGGGTTCGTGCCGACCAGGCCTTACAGCAACATCAATGGCTGCTTATATTTCCCATCGCCGTGGCCCTGTTTGAGTTTGGGCGGTATATCTGGCGCGACTATATCGGTAAAAAGGCATACAAGGAAAAAATAAAGAACGCAGTACCATCACCATCAACGGTAAAGCTCGAGGAGCAATACAAAAAGGAAATTAACAAAAAAGAAAAGGCTTAAGTTTTTGGGGTTTTAAATGCTAACGATAATCGAATTTATATTTTGGTGCCTGATGGCTCCGGCCACGATCTACGTTAAGAAAAAAACAGGTAAGAGTATATCGAGCAGGGTTCAGAATTATCTACCGAAGTATGCGGACTACGCAGTGTTGGTGGGCATTGTCGCAGTTGTGACTTATTTTTTTGGTCTATACCCAGCGACCGTAGCAATCAGATACCTTGTGCTGGGTCATTGGTTCTGGAACGAGGAATAGAAACAAAGCCCAGGTGTGTGACCGGGGCTATTTTTAATATCAACAGAAACAGTGAAAGGGAAAAACAGTGAATGCAACGAAAGAAAAACAAAAGACCGCAGAGGATTATCTGCTCTTGCCGGTGAAGGACATAGTACCCTCACCGGACAATCCGAGGATCATCAACGAAAAGAACCAGGAGTTTTTGGACTTAGTCGACAGCATCAAGGCGATGGGGGTCATCATTCCCCTGCACGTCAGGGTACACCCGAAAGAGAAGGAGAAGTATGAACTGCTCGCCGGCGAGCGGCGATTGTTAGCGGCCGCAAAGGCAGGCAGAGAAACCGTTCGAGCAATATCCCATGGAGAGTTGAGCAACGAGGAGGCTTTTGAGATCACGTTTGCGGAGAACTTTGCCCGGGAGGACCTAACGCCGCTCGAGGAAAGCAAGGCGGTTGAAACCGTTATGTGCAGGTATAAGGGGGACACAAAGGCGGTTGCTTCGAAAATGGGCAAGTCTGTGTGTTGGGTGCTGCAGCGGATCGCAGTACAGAAGAATTTATCTAAAGAATGGAAAGAGGCCATAGTAGAAGAGGATTGCTTTTTCAAGTGGACAACATCACACCTTCAATTGGTGGCCGCCTTTCCCCAGGATGTCCAGCCGCAACTGCTCGAGGAGTTAACGGACTATAGAAATGTTGAAGAAGTCATCAGCGTGGGGGAACTTGAGAAACAGCTGGCGGAGTGGCTGAGGCTTTTAAGTAAGGCACCATGGGACCTGAGCGACAAGACGCTGGCGAAGAAACCACCCTGCAGTAAATGCCACAAGCGAAGCAGCCATCAGCCGGGTCTTTTCGATGATACAACCGACGAAGAGGAGATCAAGAAAAACGACCGGTGTCTCGACCGCAGGTGCTGGGACGAAAAGATGGAAGCCCACATTGACCGGCGGGCGGATTCATTAAAGAAAGAATATCCGAATCTTGTTTATGCAGTCATGCCTGAGACAAAACTCAACTACTACCAAGAAAAAGAGCTGTACATGAGATTCGGTTATATTGTCGAGAAGTGGAAGGCTTCAACGAAAGATGCCGCCGGGGCTTTGCCGGCACTTATTGTTTTCGGCAAAGAGGCCGGGACCATCAAATACATAAAAGCCGAAGGGACCAAGGCAACCACAACGAGATTCCGAAAGGGCCGGCCGCTTGGTGCCGATGGTAAGCGGAAACCAACTACCCTAAAGGAACGCAGGGCCCTGCTCGACAGGGAACGATGGTTTGTAGTGATAAGGCATCTCATTGAGCGGGTTGGCAAATCGGGAGTGAAGGAGATTGTGAGTGAGGACCGCATTCTTACGGTTATGGCCCTGGCAGTCACTTTCGGGACAAGTCGCAAGGTAGTGTATGATCCAACTGATAAATCGGCGGGTGTCACCGGCTGGGATGGTTTTTGTAAACTGACCGACAGAGACGAAGTCCTCGATTATCTGTGGCGGAGCATGAGGGGAACTCTTTGCAGTGAACTTACTTATTGCGGCCCCATAACACAGATCTCGGATGAACTTATAGCCGATGCAAAAAACACCAGCAAGCTCCTTGGCATCGACATTAATGCGATGTTTAAGGAGGCCTCGAAGAAAGATTACCCGGAGCCCAAGAGCTGGGCGGGGTTAAAGGAAGATGGGACGCCAAAGGCAAAAAAGACCGCCGAGAAAAAGACCGCCGAGAAAAAGGCCGCCGGGGAAAAAGCCCCCAAGAAAACCAACAAATCCAAGGCCAAGACGAAATAAGAACGTTCACGGATGGTGACGGGCCCAGGGAAGGGCCTTTATGGTAGTTGAATATATGAACTGGATAGCTGCAGCGATCTCATTGATAGGTGTTTTTTTGAATGCTCGAGGGAAGTGGCAGGGATTTTGTTTCTGGCTGCTCAGCAATTCTTACTGGTGTGTTTATGAGACGCTTCGTGGGGAATATCCCCAGGCGGCGTTGTTCGCCGCTTACTGGATTCTTGCGCTATATGGACTTTTGCGATGGCTCAAGCACCCTCCCTGCCCCTCCCCACCAACGGATGACACGGGTGTTTATAACATTGATGGGAGCAAGGCCTACAGCACCGCAGAATTTTTTGGAAGGATGAGAGGGGAAAAGGGGGCGGAGAAATGACATATAAATATCACAGGCTTATGCTCGAGGGCCACTGCGTAGGGTTTTCGCGGAGAAACGGCAAGGCAATTCAGTTCCGCACATTCAAAGCGGGATGGTCGAGGGCTCCGGTTAAGCATGATGATGCGATTCTGATTACCTCTTTGCCGGCGGGCTATGATGATAGCAGAAAGGGGGTAAGGTCCCAGCCCAAGGCCGATCATCAGGCGGATTTATCGATTATGGTCGACCGGCTCAGCCACCACTCCAAGGACTTGGGGATCAGAGGGGGGGCCGGGGAGGGGAGGTTTTTGTGTGAGATGAGAAAGAGGATTGAAGCAGGGAAGTTCTTTACCGTTAACCACGCCAATAAGATTGTGGCCTTGGTGCGGAGACTGGAGGTTTTATGAAGATACCGTTTTTATCACTTCATGTTTTAACGGGCCAGAACTTAAAAAGTCAACTTGATGCGGAGAAGCTCAGCGGCGAAACAGCCCACCGGAAACTGACCAATAAATTCGTGTCGCGTCTTTTATACCAAAACATAGAGATGGAAAAGCGGCTTCGCCACATACCAAATCACAGGAAACCAAAAACTGAAAGGGAAAAACATGGCCAGGAAAAAAATGCAGTCAGCAGCAATCATTAAAGAAGTGAAGATAAGGGCACAGGGGGCGGTTGTTACTTTCGACAAATTTGGGTTTACAACGGGTCAGGCGGAGCAGCTGGGCGACCTTGCAATCGCGAAGGAAAAAGTGATGGTGACAATTGAGCCGATTCAGCCGCAGTTGCCGGGGACAGAGAAACAATGAGAAGGCCGCACAGGGGGAAACGCAAACGCATCGATGTGATAGGCTGGGCCAAAGTGCTGACCGAGTCCGAGCAGTGTCAGCTTATGGATTATCTTAAGAAGACAGCCTTAACAGGTTATCTTAGAAGTGAGGCAAAGTTTCCGCAGTTGAAGGCGACACTGCTTATTTACGATCTAATGTTACGCACGGGGATCAGGGCCAATGAGTTATGCAAACTGAGGGTGCAGGACACACCGCAGGTGTTAGGGCTAAACGCCATCGAGGTTTATCGTGGCAAAGGCGATAAGGACCGCACGATTCCGGTGTCGAAAAGAATGGTCAAGGAGTTGGCCGCCTATATCAAAAACATCCGGGGCAAAACCATGCCAAGGCACATCCGCCGAGGGGACATAACCCGGCCGGTGTTTTACAGTCAGCGGGGCCGGCCGTTTACGCCGAACGGCCTCTATCGCAAGTTCCGCCTGGCAGGGCAGCGGGCCGGTATAAGGAAGCGGCTGCACCCGCATATGTTTAGGCACACCTTTGCGGTGAACACAATAGGGGCTGGGGTCGACATCCATACACTACAGCACCTTATGGGGCACTCGGACATCAGGATTACCGTCAAGTACCTTCACTTTGCGGATGCTCAGATCCGGGGGCTTGGCGAGCGACTGGACAGTCGCCTTGATGATGGGCAGATGAAACTATTTAGGGAGTAGAAAAGTGGGCGTGATTAGCAAACTGTCATTCTTTTACAAGGTTTTAATGACTCTTTTAGAGAAAAGCATTGTAACGCTGGGGTTTATAGGGAGTTGTGGCAAGCTTATATCACGCTCGATGTCACCCCCTCAAACTGACCGGACAGGTTCATGTCCGCTTACCCCTGTTTTTAAACGAATACTCAATATCGACCGGACACTGGACAGGCCAAATGTCCGCTTGCTTTTTGGAAATCGTGGTTTCTGGCGGAAAAATCCATTCAGACGGGAAACGTCCAGAACAACGTAAATAAAGGACTTATGAACAAGATGTTAGCTGTCGGCATTCATGTAGATAGAAGCGGAATTTGTCAAGTATATGACATGGAAGTTGTGGGTCCTTCCCGCCCGATTCAATTGATTGCGGTAAACGAG
>Ga0307379_10007982_pt1 | contig 14324 bp, 10 predicted proteins | sample UN2MG_FD_202237 | JGI IMG/M metagenome (GOLD analysis project Ga0307379, IMG submission 202237) | Soil microbial communities from Risofladan, Vaasa, Finland - UN-2 | ecosystem: Environmental > Terrestrial > Soil > Coastal area > Acid sulfate soil | place: Finland: Risofladan, Vaasa | collected... | reverse complement strand
CTTACGGGAGGTCAACTCCGCGGAATGAGCGACGAGGCTTTGCTGCGGCAGGCGGCCGACGTTGATTTCTTCGCCGAGGTGGAACCGAATCAGAAGGAAAGGATCATCCTTGCTCTGAAAAAAGCGGGTAACGTGGTGGGCTATCTCGGGGATGGGATCAACGATGCCACTGCCCTGCACGCTGCCGATGTCGGGATATCCGTGGAGGGTGGAGCCGACGTTGCCAAGAGCAGCGCAGATATCGTTCTTTTGGAAAGAAACCTCGAGGTCCTGGTGAAGGGTGTGCTCGAGGGACGCCGTACCTACGCCAATACGCTGAAATACGTGTTTATGGCATCCAGCGCCAACTTCGGCAATATGTTCAGCATGGCTGCCGCTTCCCTTTTTCTACCGTTTCTGCCTTTGTTGCCCAAGCAGATCCTGCTGACCAATCTGATCACAGATTTCCCGGAGATGACCATCGCCACGGACAACGTGGATCCGCAGATGCTCGCCGCCCCCCGCCGCTGGGAGGTGAAGACGATTCGCCGTTTTATGCTGGTATTTGGCTCGCTAAGCTCGGCTTTCGATTTCCTCACCTTTGCCGCACTGATGCTCCTGCTGCGGGCCTCACCAGAGCAGTTTCGGACCGGCTGGTTCGTTGAATCCATCGCGTCGGCTACACTTATCGTGCTGGTGATCCGCAGCCGTGCTTCGCTGTTTTCTCCAGGTCGAGGGCGGGGGCCTTCAAAGTACCTGCTTGGAACGATCCTCCTGGCCATCGCGGCTACTTTGGCTCTGCCCTATACACCGCTTGCGGGGATCCTCGGTTTCGTGGCTCTCCCCCTGCGCTATCTGGTCGTTTTAGCCGGCATCGTACTGCTCTACGTTGCGGCGGCCGAGGGGCTGAAGAGGCTTTTTTTCAGACGGATCGAGGGAAAGGCGTCATGAAGGATCGCCCCCGAAGCGGTCATAGCAGAGGCCGAGACGGGAGAACAGTACAGGCAGCCCAGGATATCCTGTCGGGTAAGCAAAAAGGGAATCCCCTGTCCCGGCTGTTGCCTTTTTTAGGACCCGCTTTTATCGCCAGTGTGGCCTACGTGGATCCGGGCAATTTCGCTACGAACATTCAAAGCGGAGCGAAGTTCGGCTATATGTTACTTTGGGTCATCGTGGCCAGCAATCTCATGGCCATGCTGCTGCAGACCCTGTCGGCAAAACTTGGCATTGCTACGGGGAACAACCTGGCGGAACACTGCCGGATGCACTTTCCCAAGCCGATAGTCTACGGGATGTGGATAATAATGGAACTGGTGGCCATGGCTACCGACCTGGCGGAGTTTCTCGGCGCGGCGCTGGGTTTCAATCTGCTTTTAGGTGTACCCCTCTGGTTGGGGGGCCTGCTCACCGCCGGGGCGACCTTTCTGATCCTCGCTTTGGAACGCTACGGCTTTCGTCCGATCGAGGCCGTGATCACCGTTATGATCGGTGTAATCGCCTCCTGCTATCTGGTAGAGACGTTTCTGGATCGGCCCGACTGGGCAAATGTGGCGGTTCATGCAATCTTGCCGCAGTTTTCCGGCAGCGAGAGTGTCGTCCTGGCCGCCGGAATCCTCGGCGCCACTGTAATGCCCCACGCCCTGTTCCTGCACTCGGCTCTCACTCAAGGCCGTATTCGGGTTCGGGGTGCGGCAAAGCTCAAGAAGCTGACCCGTTACGAGATCGTTGACGTGGCAATCGCCATGGGCATCGCCAGCCTGATCAATGCAGCCATGCTGATTATGGCCGCTTCGACCTTCTATCGGGGCGGTCTGACTGAAGTGGCATCGATCGAACAGGCCCATAAAACACTGGAGCCGCTGTTGGGTCCTGCTTCCAGCTGGGTTTTCGCTGTTTCGCTTCTGGCCGCCGGTTTGTCCTCCTCAACCGTCGGGACCAGTGCCGGACAGGTGATCATGCAGGGGTTCGTGAACCGCCACTTTCCAATTTGGGTGCGTCGGCTGGTGACGATCCTTCCCTCCCTGGTGGTTATTGCTCTAAAGGTTGATCCGACTCGTACTCTTGTCCTGAGCCAGGTTACCTTGAGTTTTGGGCTGCCCTTTGCGGTGTTCCCTCTTCTATTCTTTACCGCGAATCGAAGGATCATGGGTGTGCTGACAAACAGAAGGCTGACCACGGCGGCTGCCGGACTAGCTGCTGCGCTCATTGTTTTTCTCAACGTCTACCTGCTTCTGCAAATCTTCCTTGGAGGGTAGGGAATTGATCAGAACCGTGCTGGTTCCCCTGGATGGCTCACGGATGGCGGAGTCGGTCCTGCCCGCCGCAGCTGGTCTGTCTCACTCGCTTGGCGCCTCAGTTATGTTGTTTCACATCCTGGAGAGCAAACCGCCACGGCTGGTGCACGGACAGCCTCACCTGCAGTCGGCCGATCAAGCGCAGCGATACCTGACGGGGATTGCCCGTCGTTCCTTTCCGCCAGAGGCTCGGGTCCGGACTCATGTCCATCTGGAACGTTCGAACGACGTTGCCGGGAGTATCGCAGGACACTCGGAAGAGATCGATTTTGATCTGGTAGTAATGAGTGTGCATGGAAGGCGGGGACCCCGTCATCTCCGGCAGGGTTTCCTTGCCCAGCAGCTGGTATCACGGAGCCCTGCATCAGTGCTGGTCTTCCGAGCAGAACGGCTCTCTGATGATCCATCCTTCCGTCCCACTTCTCTGCTCTTGCCCCTGGATGGTCAACCCGGTCACGACCGGTCCGTCGAGATCACCGGGGAACTGGCCCTGGCCTTGCGGGCACACGTTGTGTTGTTGATGGTGGTGCCCACCTTTTCCACGCTCACCGGTCGATCATCCGCCGCATCTCGGATGTTTCCGGGAACGACATATCACGCCCTCGATATGGCCAAAGAAGCGGCTGTGGAGTACCTATCGGGCGTACAGCGGCGTTTGGAAACAGCGGGACTCCCCGTCACCTCAACAGTGCTGCGGGGGCATCCTGCCCGTACCATACTCCGCGCATCCCGATCTTTCGGAAGCAGCTTGCTCGTACTTGGGACTCACGGCCGTGCCGGTGCCGAAGCCTTCTGGTTCGACAGCGTGGCCAGCCGTGTGTGCAACCGGACGCATCTTCCCTGTCTCCTTGTTCCAGTCGCTGAACACAGCCACCAACGCGGATAATCGTTTCTTGACTTTTGGTACCGGGGTCATCAGAGCATCCCAGGTCTACGGTCTGTCCTTGTCGATCAGGCTCGCCCTGGTGAACTTGACACCACGCATCTTCTCTCGAAGGCGGGTTACCGTCTCTTCCACTTTTCTCTTTTTATCGAAATCGTCTTCGAACAACTCTCCCTGGATTGCCTGCCCCGGCGCAATCACGTTCGCCGTCCCCACGCCGACCAGTCGTACCGGGGTGGAACCGTTCCAGCGTTGGCCGAGCAGCTGCAGAGCCAATGTGTAGATTTCGTCAGAGGAAGTGATCCAGTGCTTCACCGTCTTTTGGATTGTGGTGGTCGCAAAGTCAAAGTAGCGCAGCTTGAGAACCACCGTGTTGGTTCTTAAGTTCCCGGTCAAGAGTCGATGCATCACCTGCTCGGAGAGCTCGAGAATGTTGCGTTTCAGAGTGTCGGCGTTTTTGATATCCCGTTCGAAGGTCGTCTCGCTGCTGATCGAGTGGCTCTTCGGGCCGGCCGAGAAGACCCCCGGGTCCTCGCCGCGACAGGCTTTGTACAGGTAGCGACCGCTTGCCTCTCCCATCATCGAACAGAGGATGTCCTTGGGGTACTCCCTCAATCCCTGTACCGAGGTGATGTTCAACTCCAGCAAGCGTTCCCGGGTCTTCTCTCCTACCCCCCAGAGTTTTCCCAGGGACAGACGATCGAGAAAGGATATCTCCTGTCCCGGTTGCACGAAGTGCAGTCCATCGGGCTTCGAGTACTCCGAGGCCAGCTTGGCCAGGTAGCGGTTTGCGGCAATTCCGATTGAGAGGGTCAATCCTGTTTCCGTGCGCACCTTTTCCTTGACTGTTTTCCCTGCAGCGAGGGGCGGCCCGTACAACCCTTGGGTTCCCGACATGTCCAAAAAGGCTTCGTCTATCGAGACCTGTTGGAGATCAGGGGAGAACAGTTCGAGGATCCTCATCACTTCCTGAGAGACTTCGAGATAACGCTTCATCCGCACGGGTACAAAGACTCCCTTCGGACAGCGCCGTGCAGCCTGGGAGACGGGCATGGCCGACCGCACGCCGAATCTTCGCGCCTCGTAGGAACAGGAGGACACCACCCCGCGATGTCCGGGCATAGCACCGACAATAACCGCTTTTTCCTGCAGGGAGGGGTTGTCGATCTGCTCTACCGATGCGTAGAAAGCATCCAGGTCAACATGAAAGATGACGCTCATCGTTTTTTTCCTCAGGTCTTCAATTCAAGATCTCTGCGGAATGTCAGGCGGTTGGAGATTGCCGCGAACTCTCCACTGAGATCATACCCTTCGGGAGACCGCAGATACTCGAGGGTAATCCCGACGGTAAAGGTTCTGTTTTTCGGCACTGTCAATTGGACGTTCAGCGGCAGGGGAGGGTTCACGCCGATGAGGATCGTGTACTCCCGGCCGCCGGGTTCTCTGGTGTATGGGAAGTTGGCGTCGAAAAGCACGAACTCTTCCTCTGCGGATACCTTTAGGCGCACGCGGTAGGGTTCAGACCAGGGTGTAAGGAGCAGGTTGACGTTTTGTCTGTCGAGGAAGCCGACGCTGCTGATCGTGGTGTCCAGATATTCACCACCGTGCTTAAGAGGCAGGGTATACATACGGGATCGGGTATCGATTGATATGGTGGTGTTTCCATCCCTGACCTTCAAATTTTCAAGCGGCGCCGGGCTGGATAGCTCCAGGTATCTCTTGTCGGCGACTTCGTCGATCACGTAAGTCGCGTTGACCGGCTGCCGTCTTCTCGGTCCGTACGGCGCATAGACGAAGAAAGTGGTCAGAAGACCGGCCAGGATCAGCCCAAAAAGCGTAGCCGTTGCGGCCGAGCGCATCCTGTTGGTGATAATCCGGGTAGGGGGAAAGATGAACTTCAGACGTATGAACATCAGGATGAAGGGGATCAGGATTACCGTGAGCAGGAGATTTCCGCCGAGTTTGGAAAGAAGCAGGACCCGGCAGAACTCGAGGCGGGGCAGGGTAAACAACTCGACCACGGATTTGACGATCCAGTAGGGGGAGGCTAGGAACAGCAGAACCTTGAGCGGTCGGTACGAGGTGACGGAAAACAGCAGAGCGAAGGTAAAAGCCCAGAGGAAGTAGTAGGTAAAGGAGATGTTGATCACCCCCAGCACAATGATATCGAGAAGCAGAAAGAGCAGAGCCGCTGCGGAGTAGAAGCTTCCCCGCCGGGGTATGGGAAATCGTTTGACCAGGTTGAGCAGGATAAAGAGAATGGCGAGGGGTATGGCCAGTTTGAAGCCCAGAAACAGCAGTGGGAGCTCTTCCCAGAGATTGACCAGGTTGCGAGCCCGGAGTATGCCTTCGATCAGCCAGGTAGAGAGGAAAAGCAGCAAGAAGATGAAAAGAAAGAAAAGCGGTAGAGCCCAGATGTTGTGAGCCAGAATCCGCAGGTATTTGCGGAGTCTACGGGTGAAGACCAGGCCGTAGACCAGAATCCCCGCCAGGACGACCAGCAGGATGATCAGATACATCTTTTCAGAAATAATGAAGTAAAAACCCCTGGCCTGAAAAAACAGGTAGTGTCGATCCCAGGTTTCCGGGATGCCCTCTGAGAAGCCTTGGAGAAACTCCGTAAAAAACAGATTGAAGGAGAAGACCCAATTTTCCTGCTCCAGAGGGCTTAAGCCTTCGTACTCCCCTTCAAAGCTGATGGCGGGATAGCCGGCGTTGAGAAAGGGCTCGATGATCGTCTGTTCCGAAGTCAAGCCGATTCGGAAGATCTGGTTCTCATTCCCCCTCATCAGGAAGAAGATATCGGTTTTCTCTAGAGCCACGGTACAGCGATCGAGGAGCCAATAGGGAGCTTCGATCCCCCGTCCCCCCGCGCGCAGATATAAACGAGACGGGATCCGTTTCAGGTTGAGGTACAGGTTCATCACCTTGAAGTCCGGAAAGAAATCCCTCAGGAACAGACGGCTGCCCATCGGATAATTCCCGGTTTGTCCGTATTCAGCGCCGAGGAAAAGAATTTTTACGGAAATAGGCGGAGTTTCCCGGCTGAGATGTTCGGCGACGCTCAAGGCCAGCGCCACGTTGATCGAACCATCGAATTCCTCCGACATCTCAGCCGGATGGTTGATCGGAACGGAAAGAATCAAGGTGTCGTCGAGCTCTCCCCTGAAACTTGCGACCAAGCATGAAGAGAAGGAGTGATTTTTATCGGATTCCCGAAAATCGAGCCAACTGTAGGGGATGCGCAGACTCTGGAGACGCTCTTCGATGAAGGAGAGCAGTTCTTTTTCCCCCCGCGAGCCCTCACGCCGAGGGTAGAGGGAACGGATCTGCCGGTAATCTTCCAGCACGGCCCGGCTGTCCGGGGGCAGGGGAGACTGGCAGAATAGAGATGCAGCCTGGAGGAAAAACAGCAGGATCCCAACTACGATCGACATAACTACGGTCCAGGATATCGAGGGTAAAAAAGCATTGCAATATAGCCGCCGATATTTTATCATGGTGATGTTATCATGGCACTATTGGCAGAAATACTGAATCGCAGAAGTATCAAGCAGTTCAAATCCAAACCGATCGAAAAAGACAAGCTGGACCGTGTTCTGGAGGCGGGACGATTGGCCCCATCCGCAAAGAATCGCCAGGAGTGGCGCTTCATAGTCATACAGAAAGAACAGTTACGGGAGAAGGTAAAAGAAGCGGCCTTCGGGGATGAAAAGGTAGGACAGGCTCCGGCGATTGTTGCCCTCTGTACCACCAACGTGGAGTACATCATGCCCAATGGACAGCTGTCCTACCCCATCGATCTTGCCTTTGCCGCCGCCTTTATGGTTCTTCAGGCGGTCTCTGAAGGGCTAGGAACCTGCTGTCTCAGCACTTTCGATGAGCAGATGATCCGAGACTTGATCACCGTCCCCTATTCTATGCGGGTCGTGCTGCTCCTTCTTCTCGGCTACCCTGAAGCGATGCCCGAACCAGCACCGAGGAAACCCATAAAGAGGATCGTCGCCTTCGATCACTGGTAGCAAGAGACTCTACGCGTAGTACTTGAACAGCTCTCCAAGCCTTTCTTCACTCTCTTCGTCCGTCACCGGGGCGATGATAGCCCCCACTAAAAAATACACCGGGTCGGTTCGCGTCCACACAATCTCGACGGTCAATGAGAAACGAAGTATTCCCATCTCTTCCGCCGGTAGCACCGACAGGGTCAGAGAATCGCCTTTCTGCATCGACAGCGGCCTGGTCAGGGCGAGTTGACATCCGTCTCGACTCAGGTCTCGAAGGTATCCGGGTGTACTGCTGTCCTCGAGAAATACCTTCGCGTATATTTTGTTTCTCGGACTCTTGCGTTGTTCTTTTCCCATCTCATCTACCCGTGGGTCGAAACTCGGATCATCGTTCCGTTCACCCTTCCCTGCCCCCACTCGACGGGCTGTTCGTCTTCATCGAAAAAAACGAGCTGAAAAAGGGGGAAGGTCTTCTTTGTTATCAGCAGTCCCATCCCGAAGCGGAGGAAGTTGTGCTTTTTCTGATACTTCTCGAACTCGTCCGAGGTTTGATCGATCTTCTCTACGGGAGCTTCCAGGGAGTATGGAAGCCGTTGTGGATCAAAGCCGCCGCCGAAGTCCTTCACCTCGACGTCAATCCTGGTATCCACGGCACGGAATACCGCCATGACCTGTTTGTCCACCTTCTTCTCCCTGTGCGCTCGCAATGAATTGCTGAGCAACTCCAATACGGCATACTTGATATTGTCGGCATTCCCAACAAAGTCCGGGAATTGAATCGATTCCAGGATCTGAAGCACTTCTCGAAAATCAGCGTCGGCATGAATATTCAGGGTAACTTGATCGCTTTTCTTGCTCTGGAAGTCGAAATAATTGCCCATGCGCTGACTTTTTCCCTTTGAAAAACCCTTCGATGTGGTGTTAAATAACTTTAATGCTGTATCTGCTGGTTTCCCTCGACTACTATAAACAATTGAAGGCTATTGACCAAGAACTTATCGCTGGAATTCATGGCGAGCTTTCCTCCCTCGAAGCGCTGTATGGATATAAAAGGATGTACGAGCGGGAGGGAAACCTTCTGTATCTGTTCGGTCAAGAATACGGTTTGGATCCCCGACGCACCCTGGAGTTCGTCTTTCGTGTCTACGATATTCTGTACTCCCGAGAGCAAGAGCTGTTTGGCTTCAATCTGATTATTGCCCGCGGAGACGAAGCCGGTCCGGAGAACACCGTGAAGGCCATGCAGAAATCTCTCCTGTCCATTGAAGAGGAGCAGCAAATCCTGGTTGAACCAGACTGCCGTCCTCTGTTTTCCGATTTGGTACGAACCAAGAAAGTAGCCGGGATTTTCAAGATCATCCCGAGAGATCTGAGCGCAGTCCCGGAATCGAGGCGAAGGAAGGAGTACTGGAAGCAAACCCGGCTTGCCCGGCAGGTGGTACGAAAGATCAACACCCAGTACAAGGCCAGAACAAAAAATCGGGGTATTCTCATCCAGGGTCCGGTGAATCCGGATCGACGGTTGATGCTGGATGCTGTCCAGGGTTTGCTGTTTCAGGATTTTGCCGTACCCAGGGCGCCTCGCCTGCACACGTTGTTCAAACGACGCTCTACCTTTCACCCTTTTCTAAACAGCATCGATCCCTTCTTTCTCAGGGCGGTTCCTCAGTATTTGACGAGCTGGGAACAGCAGGTGTGGGTGGATCTGGAGAGCATCCTCTGGTCCATGAAACCCTCCGCCCGGAACGCTCAAGGTGTTTTCTATCGCTGGCCCAAGGGTGTACCCGACTCGCTGCGCAGGAATGGGATTTCAGACAAAGATGAGGAAGGGTCCGTGAGTGAGCCTGCCGGAGCTGTCTGTCCGGATCATCTATATAGAGATTTTTATCTGGTTTTTCACCTCTACCTGACCGCGTATTTTCGCATGCTCGAGGAGAACTTCCTGCCTGCAGTCCTGTTCTGCGAAGATATCGATACATATCATCCCCGCAGCCTGGAGATGCTGTCCGATCTGTTGAAGGATTTCTACCAAATCCCAACATTCATTCCCGTGTTCACGGCAAAGATATCGGAGCTGCCCGTCGACCTGGGCGGCCGGGTTCTCGAAATCGTTTCAATGCGCCCGCTAAGCCGCGAGGAGATGTCCAGGTTGGCGAACAGGCTGTACAGGAGCTGCAAGCTGCCCGGGGATACGCTGATCACGCTGCGCAAATATGTACGGGGGAAGCTGATCGGTTTCTATCACTGTATGCGTTTTCTGGAAAGACAAGGCTTTCTGGTCAAAGAGAAGGGGGGTTACAGCTGGCAGGAAGGAGAACCCCTCGAGAAAGTGCTACCGGCCCGAAACCTATCCCTTGCCTGGGAGATGATTTCCTCTCTCTCATTTTCCCTGAAGCGTCTACTATTCATCGTGTATCTGCAAGCGGGACTCCTGGATCTGTGGGGGCTTATTGACTTTTTGCATGACCAGGGAATGGCAAGGGAAGACGCCTTGACCCTGCTGCGGGATCTGGAAACTGAAGGATTGATTCACATCGGAAACCATGCCGTTGCCCTGTTCCCCTACTTCCGTAAAAGGCTGCGCAGCGCTGTGCTGCTCAAGGAACCGGAGCTGGAAGAACAGTTTATCGATCATCTGTTGGAGCGCTGGCGGCAAGGAAGGTATCCCCATCTGGTGCTGCTTTTTTTTCTCCTTTCCAAAACACGACGGCTGTCTGAAGGTTTTCAGGTGCTCTATCAGCTTCTCAAACAGAAGCTGGACGAGCTGGATTTTCATGGCGTACGGATCTTTCTCGATCCTAAGCATTTCCGGTTGGGAAGCTCTCTGGAAGGGGAAGAGCAGAAGCATCTCCAGCGCCTGCTTGCCGCTGTGCGGCTCCGCTACCTCTTGCTTCAAGGAAAGCTCAAGGAGGCGGAAAGCATCTATCTGAAGTCAATGGAGTCTGGAGACGATTTTGAAGTGAATCCGGCCAAGGGAACCTTGTTCCTGCAGATGAGTCGCTACCTGCTTGTCCGGGGCGAGACCAGCATGGCCCTGCAGTGGGTAAAAAAAGGGGTGATCCAGTTCCAAAACTCAGGGGATACGGCGGGGGAGCGGGAGGCGACAATCGGTCTGGGCTCGATTCTTTTGGCTGACGGAAAGTTCGACGAAGCCCTGGACTACTTTGCGATGTCCGACACGGCGGTTGGCGAGCGTAAGGGGTTGGAGGATATCGTATCCCACGGCCTGCGGGGGATCGCTCTGTTCATCCAAGGCAACCTCTCGCGAGCGGCGGCTGAGACGTGGGCCGGGTTGAGGGTTTGCCGCGCGTTGAAACGGCGGGAGTGGGAGCTGTTTTTGGAGTTTCTTGCCGCTCGGATCTCCTATGAACTTGGCTTTTACGATCGAGCGCTCCTAGGGTTTCAAAAGGCTTTGGCTATAGAGACACTGTATGAAAACCCGCAGGCCGGAAAAGTGTTGAACACCTGGTTGGCTCGCAGCTTTGCCTACAGCGGGAACGTGGGGACGGCTGTGCGGATACTCGGGAAGGTCGAGGACAGTTGGGAGAAGTACTTTTTCCTCTCCGAGTGTTCTTTTTTTGCCGGGGAGTACAGCAGGGCTTTGGAGAACTGCGACCGGGCGATAACCCTTGACCACGGCTCGGCGAATGACGTGTTTCCCGGTGAACGCATTCGCTGGGTTGACGGTTTCTGGGATATTGAGGGACGCTGTTTCGAGCTGTTGAGGGAAAATGCTCTCATCCGGCGCTTGACTCAATCCTTCCAGGCCTATCTCTGGAGCCTGGCCGGAAGCAGCGAGAGGGGAATCGAGCAGCTCCATACGATTACCCGGGGCGGGAAGATTCCAGGTTCCGACCCCTATCAGAGCCTCTACACCTACTTCTACGCCTGCACGCTTCCCGAGGTCCGCAAAAGCGACCTGGATGACAGCCTTACGGTTTTGAGCAAGGCCTTGAAGTTGCTGCAGCAGCGGGCCAGCAAGATCGATGACTCGACCGAACGCTGGCACTATTTGAGCAACAACTACTGGAATAGCCTGCTCTTCGCCGAAGCCCGAAAGAAAAAGATGATCTGAACCTTTCCGATACTATGTGCGTTTGGACTTGCATATAGTTATACTATGTGTCAAACTACCTGCATATGGTAAGACGCGATTTCTGGCTGACAAAGATAGAAGAGGCCTGGAAGCATCGGAATATCGCCTGGCTCTCCGGTGTCAGGCGCGCGGGCAAGACCTTTTTGAGCCAATCCCTGGACAATATATCCTATTTCGATTGTGAACGTCCCAGTACCCGACGGATGTTGGAAGATCCTGAAACTTTTTTAGACGATCAACGGGGTAAACGTATTGTTCTGGATGAGATCCATCGCCTACCGGATCCGTCTGAACTGCTGAAAATCGCTTCTGATCACTATCCTTCAGTCAAAGTGCTGGCTACCGGATCGTCCAGTCTCGGCGCTTCGGCCCGGTTTCGCGATACCCTTACGGGCAGGAAGCGAGACATATGGCTTTCCCCTATGATTGCGGTAGATATGGAATATTTCGGTAACACCTCTCTCCGGCACCGTTTACTACGAGGCGGATTGCCTCCGTTTTTCATGACAAAAAGCCACCCTGATAAGGAATATCAGGAATGGCTCGACAATTTTTGGGCAAAAGACACCCTCGAGCTGTTCAGGCTTGAAAGGCGCTTTTCATTCCTTCGTTTTGCCGAGCTTCTCTTTATCCAAAGTGGAGGGATGTTCGAGGCTACCCGTTTTGCAGCCCCTTGCGAAGTAAGCAGGTCAACCATTAGCAACTATCTGAGTGTTCTGGAAGCGACCTACGTCGTACACGTGCTGCGGCCCTTTAGCACCCGACGTGCTTCAGAGATCGTCTCAGCTCCTAAGGTGTACGGCTTCGATTCCGGTTTCGTGTGTTACTACAAAGGATGGGGCGAACTGAGGGATAGCGATCTTGGTCTGCTCTGGGAGCACTTCGTTCTCAACGAGCTTCAGGCTCAGCTGCAAGTAAGGACCTTTTCATACTGGCGCGACAAGAGCGGACATGAAGTAGACTTAATTTTACCTGGAAGATCCGGCACACCCACGGCAATCGAGTGCAAGTGGGCCTCTACCAATTTTAATCCAGCAAACATAATATCCTTTAGATCGCGTTATCCGAAGGGGAAGAGCTACCTGGTTGCCCGGGACGTTCAAAGACCATATTCCCGCAGCTACCGTGACGTGAAAGTTGAATTCGTGGATTTGAGTCGATTGGTGGAAGAGCTGTGCACCTGAAACGATAGGCAGTCCTGTCGTCCTGTCAACCGGGCCTGTTGACGCCCGGTCGGGCATAGCCTATACTTGTCAGGTTATTCACTGGGAGGGGATATGGCCGAACAGCTTATCCTTAAAAGTCTGCCTTTTATCCGAATTCTACCCAACTGGGCCCAGGAACTCGCCTACAAGTACTGCTCCAAGACCGCCAATCTGTACATCGTTCACGGCAACATCCGGGATTTCCTGCCCCACAAGATGAAGGACAACGAGTTCAACTTCGTCCGCATCCAGGATTACATCGGCGAGGTGCTCTTCGGCAACAGGGACATCATCGTCTTTTACGACCGCTCTTCCGGAGTCAATTTCTGCACACCGGAAATGCGCCGGGACTACCTCTCATCCTTGAGTGAATCGAACGGCGAGACCCGGGAACATGCTCTTTCCCGGGACCCGATGGACGCCTTTCCCTCGATGGAGAGGTACTTCTATCAGAATATCTCGAACAAGCGCCGGATCGTGCTGATAATCGACTATTCCGAGACCATCGTGCCCAATACGGATATCTCCCGCTACACCGACGAGGACCGCTACTGCCTGGTCACGCTGAACCGCTGGGCCAACGATCCGATCTTCACCGAGGGGGATATCTCGATCATCCTGCTCACAGAAAACCTGGCCGATCTGAACACCAGGCTGGTCCGCTCTCCCAGCACCATCAAGGTCAACATCCCTCTTCCCGATGAAACGGTGCGTCAGCGCTTCCTCGTGTTCCTCGAACAGCAGGACAAGCTCCTGATGGAACGGCGTCTCTCCCCCGAAAAGGTGGCCCAGATCTGCAGCGGGTTGAACCTGGTCAACATCTACCAGCTGGCTGCGGAGAGCTTCCAGGAGGACAAGGAGATCACTCTGGAGTATCTGCGCAAGAAGAAGAAGGAGATGATCGAAACCGAGGCTAGCGGTCTGCTGGAGTTCATCGAGGCGGAGTTCGACCTGTCCATGGTCTCCGGGCACGACTACGTGAAGAAGCGCTTCAAGAGCGCCTCCAAGGCGATCAAGATGGCCCGCCTGGACATTCTGCCGATGGGGTATCTGGTTGCCGGACCTGTAGGTACGGGCAAGAGCTTCATGGTCACCGCCTTTGCCGGGGAGATCGGCATCCCCATCGTCAAGTTCCGCAACTTCCGCTCAAAATGGCAGGGGGTGACCGAGGCAAATCTGGAGAAGGTGCTCAACATTCTGACGGCCATGGCCCCGGTCGGGGTTATGATCGATGAAGCCGACGCCTTCCTCGGCGACAGGAATCAGGATGGGGATTCGGGAACCTCGAATCGCATCTTCGCCCAGATCGCCTCGTTCATGGGAAACACGGAGTATCGGGGAAAGATTATCTGGTTTCTCATTACCTGCCGCCCTGACCTTTTACCTATTGACCTCAAGCGGCAGGGCAGGGCGGAGGAGCACCTGGCCCTGTTCTACCCGGAAACGATCGAGGAGAAGGAAGCCCTGTTCCAGACCCTGATCCGCAAGCTGAAGCTCAAAGTCCAGAAGGTCAACATCAACGAGCTGCTCCGCAAGTACGAGTTTGACTTCTCCGGTGCGGATCTGGAGAGCATCCTGATTCGGGCCAAGCTGCTGGCGGCGATGAACAATCACGTGATTATCACCGCTGCTGACCTGGAGGAGACGATCCGGGATTTCAACCCGCCGAGCTACCCTCACGAGATCGAGCTTCAAAACCTGGTGGCCGTCCTGGAGTGTACCAGCCGGGAGATGCTTCCCAAGCGCTTCCAGAATCTCGATCGCAGCACTCTGGTCTCGGACATCAAGCAGCTGAAGATCCTGCTTGGCGAGCGGGAATGATCTTCGGAAGTTGTGTTTCGGGGGAGATAAAATGGTTGAAAA
>Ga0307379_10007981_pt1 | contig 14325 bp, 7 predicted proteins | sample UN2MG_FD_202237 | JGI IMG/M metagenome (GOLD analysis project Ga0307379, IMG submission 202237) | Soil microbial communities from Risofladan, Vaasa, Finland - UN-2 | ecosystem: Environmental > Terrestrial > Soil > Coastal area > Acid sulfate soil | place: Finland: Risofladan, Vaasa | collected... | reverse complement strand
GATCACCGCCTGACTTAGCCCACTCACAACTCGATCACGAGCCATGAGGTTCGGGCCGCTGGGTGGAGCGCCGGGATGGAACTCGGAAAGCAGAGCGCCATGGTTCATGATGTCCTCGGCAAGCGAGGAGTTCTCACGCGGATGAATGACTCGCAGACCCGAACCGAGGACCGCCAGAGTACGCCCTCCATCAGCCTGGAGTGCTCCCAGATGAGCGGCCGTGTCTATGCCGAGCGCCAGCCCACTTACGATGGCCAGCCCTCGCTCCGCCAGTCCGCGAGCGAGGGTTTCCGCGAGTGCGGCTGATGCCGTGGCGGGTTCGCGAGTGCCGACTATGGCAACGGCATTCTCATCAGCGGCAGACAGCCCTCCGCGAACGAAAAGCAAGGGTGGCGAATCACTTGCACGGCGCAGATTCGCCGGATAATCATCATCGTCCCAGGTCAGCACTGATACGCCTTCGTCATCCATTGACGTCAACTCATACTCCAGCGCCTCGAGCGAGACGGCGTGAAGGCCCTCGACGATTGCAGCAGTGACGCGCGGGATCTGGAGCAACTCCTCGTCGGGCGCATCGAAGGCCGCTTCTATGCTGCCGAAGCTCTCGACGAGTTTGCGGGCGGTCGCGCCGCCGATGCCGGGCGTCATGCTCAGTGCCAGCCAGTGTACCTTGCTCATACTATCCTTTCATGCATCCGAATGAATCGTCCGAGTGAGGGTCAGGACGCATATGCGCCCCGCACCTGCCTTAGTCAGCATATTTGCCGCCTCTTCAAGCGTCGCCCCCGAATCAAAGAGGTCATCCAGGAGCAGGAGTCGTTTCCCAGTGATCTCCCCCTGCACTGCAAACGCCTTAGCCACATTTGCGCGCTTCTGCGCCAGAGTATTCATCTGCTTCTGCGGCAATGCTCGGCGATTCCTGGTCAGAGCCGGCGCAACCGGTACCCGAAGATGCCTGCTCAAAGCATCAGCCATGATCTTAACAGGATCAAAGGGCCGAGCCGTGGAGGGCGGGACCGGAACAAGGGCGTCCACGTCCTTCAATTCAGGGTGTTCGGCAAACAGGGCCATGATCTCCTTCACGAGGGGCTGCACTGCGGCAAAATCGCTCTTGTACTTCAAGCGGAAAGCCAGGTCGCCCACCCCACTGCGGCTCCAATCTGAACCGGCAAACCGGCTATGGAATCCGAGCGCCCACCCGGCATGCCAGGGACCGGATAGAGGCTTGGGATGTGAGCGACCCATCCACACGGCGATCTCGTCGTTGCCCTTGGTCTGTATGAGAACAGACCGCTTGAGAGGAATGGCGGTTCTCGCCCGAACAGCCTCCTCCCCCTTGGGCGTCAGGCTGAGGACGGGCAGACTGCCGCCGATGGTCTTGATATAGCTCTGTTTGGTCAACTGGTCAATCATGTTCTTAATCTCGTCCAGCGAGAGATCCTTCAGCCGCCCATAGTGGCGGTTTTTGTCATAGCCAAAGCGGCTGATATCCTGCGCCTTCGAGCCTTTCAATATCTGGGCCAGCTTGATCCGGCCGACCTCCCATTTGATGCGGCGCAAGCAATCGAGGATGAAGAGGGCGGTCAGATCGGATTTCGGGAGAGTTTGCGGCTCGGCGGTGGAGCGCTGAACCATACAATTGTCACAGCACTGTTCGGCGTCAGCGGGGCTGCGATCGCCGAAGTAATCGAGCATTATGCGTCGCCGGCAATCATTCGATTCGGCGTATGCGACCATCTGATCGAGCTGGCGGAATCGGTAGCGCTGACGCCTTTCCAGGCCAAGGATGGTCTTGGTGACTGCAGCCTGGTCCCAATCGTTGACGCGAACCAGCATCCGCTGGCCTTCATCTCCTAGTCGCTCGATGACGCCTGCACGTTCCAATTGGGAAAGACCCACCTTCGCCCTCACCTGTTCCAGGCCGGTCGAGAGCGAAAGCCCATCGGTTGTCGTCCATCCCTCGGCTTTGCTGCCGGTCTGCAAGGCCCTGTAGATCTCACGCATTTCGTCCTCGTCGGGCGCATCATTGCCTATGAAGAACTCCTGGAGCGCGCGGTCTTTCGGCGAGTAGATGAGCGCTGCTCGAGCGGGCTGACCGTCCCGACCTGCTCGGCCCGCCTCCTGGTAGTAAGCCTCCAGGGTGGCGGGAAGCGAGTAATGTGCCACCAGTCGAACGTCCGGGCGATCAATCCCCATCCCAAAGGCATTGGTGGCGACAACAACGGGCAATTTCCCGGAGATGAACTTGTCTTGAACCCGATTTCGAATCTCGGGGTCGAGGCCTGCGTGATAATGACTTGATTCTATGCCGATCACATCTCGGATGAAATCAGATGTCTCCTCGGCCTCGCGCCTGGTGCCGACGTAGACGATACTGCCTCCGTCGGGTACAGACTTAAGAAGGTCTCTCAGTGCCTGCAGCTTGCCGATGTCTTCACGGGCGTAAAGCACCCGAAAGCTGAGGTTCGGGCGGTTGAAGCCGGTGACGATGCGTTCGGCTGAGGTCAACCCCAGCAGCCGCACAATCTCGTCCTGGACCTGGACAGTCGCCGTGGCGGTGAGGGCTGTAGTGACGGGCCGGCCTATCTGCTCCCAAAACGCTACGATATGCAGGTAGTCCGGGCGAAAATCGTGCCCCCACTCCGAGATGCAGTGCGCTTCGTCCACGGCCAGCAGGCCAACGGAGATGCGACTGACGGCTTGCTGAAAAGACACGCTGCGCAGACGCTCGGGAGCAACATAGGCGAGACGATATTCCCCTTTGGCGAGTTCCTGGAGCCGCCGGGTCTGCTCGGCAGGTTGAAGAGCGCTGTTGATGTAGGTCGCCGGAATCCGATGCCGGTCCAGGCTCTCGACCTGATCCTTCATCAGGGCGATGAGAGGAGAGATCACGAGGGTGACGCCGGGCTGATGGAGGGCGGCAAATTGGTAGACCAGCGATTTCCCCGCGCCGGTCGGCATGACGACCAAGGCATTCTTTCCATCCATGATGCTTTGGATGGCTTCCTCCTGCCCAGGCCGGAAGGAATGGAAACCGAAGTTGGCAGAAAGGGAGGATTTGAGGTCCGAACCCATGGTAGATTCCTCTATTGAGAGGTTCTCCGAGAAGCGCTAACTTCCTTCTTGGGCGGCCGTGATCCGTTTCTTTCTGAAAAGAGCAACCTTCGCGTAGAATCTAACCGCCGAGTTCGGGTCGTTGTCGGCGAGGTCGGCGAGTATTCGGAAAGCCGCTTCGTCGCACACGCCCGCGAAGACGAACGGCCTTGTCGCCGCATTTCGGGTTACCGGATCCACGCTTCTGAGAGCCTCGCGCAGAGCATCAAGGCCCGGCTCGCCAAGCCTAGCGAGTGCATACGCGGCCTCGATTCGGGAGTTGCCTGCCATCAAGTTCCGGGTGAGGATATCCAATCCTCGGATGTCCCCAATCCTGCCAAGGGCCTCGATCAGACGGGCGTTGCCGGGCTGCTTTTCCAGTTCGGAGACGATCTGCGGAACATGCCTTTCATCCGCCGCTTTCGCCAGAATACCTGCCCAGTGCCCCCAAATCGGCTTGTCCGGCATCCGCTCTTCCAGGCGTTCGACCGCCGCCCCGATTTCGGTCAGATATTCAGTTGGGCTGACGCTCTCAATCGCCCTCATAGTGAAGACCACGAGAGTGTAATCCGTTGTCCGGTCCAAGATGGAGATCAACTCGGGAACCGCGACCGGATCTCCAATCTCGCCGAGTGCCGCGACTACGCTCTGGAGCATTATCCTATCGTCTGAGTCCCGGGCAATTCTCGCCAGCGCCGAAACCGCGGACTTGCCCTTTAGCTTTCCGAGGACCTGCGCAGCCGCCTGCCGGATGCCCGGGGACGGATCGGCGAGGAGTTTCACGATCATTGGGACTGCGCGCTTATCGCCCAGTTCGCCGAGCGCCCTGAGTGCCCGCGTACGGACCTGCGGTTGAGGATCGAGTAACGCAGCTTTGAGTCGGATAAGGAGTTCGAGGCGCGACTTCCTGTCAACAGCAGCGATCGAGATGTCCTTCCGAAGCGCGCCGACTTTGTCCGGGCCTGGAGGCTCCGATTTCTCCAACTGCCTGAGCGCAGATTTCGCCGCGAACCCGACATCCCTGGGAGTCTCCGGCGACTCCATCACTTGCCGAAGATACGAGATCACCGATGGATCCTGCTGTGCTACCAAGGCGCTTGCGGCCTTTATCCTGTTCTCCTCCCACTCGTCATTCAGGAGGACGTGGACGAGGGCATCGCGCACCCTCGGCGAATGGATTCTCCGCGACCGCCGGATGAAGAACGAGCGCTCCATCGGATCGGGTTGCGTCAGGCGCGACACCATCCATTCTGCTCTATCCATCCCAAGCGCCGCATTCAACTCCCTGGCCGCCAAGGCCCTTTCGGATGCTGTGCCGTTTTTGAGTCTCTCAAGTCTCTCAATCACGCGCGCCGTGAACGCGCTCTTCTCGCCTCGCGACATGTCTGCCATCTCCTCTCTCAAGAGTGTTCTGGCGCGATGCAGCCGATTCCTAACGGAGCCAACCGAGATGCCGAGCGCCTCCGCGATTTCCCTGTAGCTCAGGTGGCGGAGGTAGAATAGTTCAACGCAGACGCGGGACTCGTCTGGCAGCACGTCCAAATGGGGGATGAGATCGCCTGCAAGGACATTGCTCTCGCCAGGATCGGGAACAATCTCCCAGGCGGATTCGCGCCTCATTGGACTGCGCACGAACTCCCTGCAAACATTGGCCGCGATTTTCCGCAGCCAGTTCGGGAAACGCTCGGGATCCTGGAGCTGACTGAGCTTGAGATAGGCGCGGATGAATGTCTCTTGTGCGAGGTCTTCTGCGTAATGCGGATCGTGGACGAAGCTGCGGCACTGCCTGCATATGGAGGCACGGTAGCGCTCGACTAACTCACCGAACGCGTCGAGATCGTGTAACGCCCGTTTTACCAACTCGGATTCGGAATGGCTGTTCGCGTTCATCTCATGAGATAAGATGCACCTGGACGACGAAGAATCTCACATTGCGAAGCTACGTGCGCACCTCGAACCGCACCGTGAACTTGCCGGTGAGGCCCGTTAGGTCAGCTGCACCAGTCGAGTCCACCGGGAGTTTTTTGCTGCCGACCGTCATGGAGGTGACTTTCCAACCCTGGGGGAGACGGGCGCGGAGGAGGAAGTGCTTGGGTGCGCGTGATGGGGCAGAGACATCGGCGATGACTTCACCTTTCTTGAGGTTCGAGCGCATGGTGACGGAGACTTCCCCGAAGGCGGTCGGGGCACGGACGATTTTGATGGTCTTGCCGTCCTCGAGCCAGCGCCTCGGGGTGGCGAACATCAGGCGGAGGGTCTCGGGCGTGCCGTCGCTATTCATATCCCAGTCCTGAACGAGCACATTCCGCAGCATGTTCAGGAAGAAGGCATTGGCGGCGCTATTCGGCGGGAGGTACATCTGGCGGCCGAACTCATCCAGCGGCATGGGGCACGAGCCTTCCCCATCAATGAAGGTATCCCTCGTGAGCCCCTGAGCGAGCTTGCCGTAGAAGCTGACCAGCGCCCGATCAACCTGGTCGCGCTGGAGGGTCACCTGCACATAGCGCAGGGTATAGAGGTCATCAATATCCTGAGGGACGGCCCACAGGTCGGACTGCGGGTGGGTGCGGACCATGCCCATCATGAGGCCGCCGTTTGTCTCAAGGTAGTCGGTGATCCAGCGGGCTTCCTGTGAATCATAGGGGAAGAAGCCGCATGCCAGAACATAGGGCGCGACCAGGTCCCAATAGCCGCCGAGATTGCATGAGGTCAGGGGCTCATAGGGCTGCTCCTCGCCAAAGAGAGCCATGGGAACGAACGGCGGATTGGCATCCTTGCGCACGCTCTTATTGACAGCTTCTTGCAGGCTAGGCTTCCATTCGTTCGCCGCCGCCGTGAGCCGCTGAGCCTCGGCGTGATTGCCCATATCATCGAGCGCCGCCGCGAAATGGTGAAGCCCCGACCAGCCGTTCGCGTTGGAATTGAGCGAGTAGACCTGGGTATGGATATCGCCGCAGTAGCTCTCCCTGGGCGCAAGCTTGGTATCCTTCTCGCGGCCATCCACAAGGCGGTTTACCTGCACCGCCATGCGGTTCTTCTGCTCTTTGAACCAGCCGGCGTCATGAGTGAGCCAGTAGTAATCTGAAAGGAGTTGAAGCTTCTTGCCCGCCTGATGAAAAAGCAGGTCATTACGCTTGTAGTCCATCAGCGGGACGAGCAGTCGGCGGGCGTCGGACTCATAGCCCCAGAGCGCGAGCGCCTTGATGGCGTCACCGCCCTCGCCGACATACATCTTCGCGTACTGGTTGCCCGCGCTGTAGTGGACCTCATTGCCGCTCAGGAGCATGAACGTTCCGACGATGAGCGAGCGCCAGGCATTATTGACGACTGGCTCGGGGGTCTCGACCTGCATGCCGCCATTGAGGAGCGCCTGCCAGGTCTGGATGCACTTAGCACGCTGGGCGTCGTAGATCGAGGCATCGAGCTTCGGGAGGTCGCCCGTGATGGGCTTGGTGGGGATGGCGAGATAGACGGGTTTGTCGGGCGAAAGAGTCGTCAATACCCTTTGTGCGGCCACAGTCCACTTCCAATTCTCATCGAACCAGAGGAGAGCGTGGCCCTGGGAGTCCTTTACAAGCCCGTTCGCCCCGGTGAGCGGCGCAGGCACGGTGACTGATATCTGGGCGATCAGCTTGCCCTTGCCTGTGAATCGCACGAACACCATGCCGCTATCCGCATAGTCTACAGGCGCAAAGGCCTCCTGGGCCGCGACGGCGTCTCCTCGGCAATAGGTATTCTGGACGATGGGAAGGTAGCCTTGCTCGTATTTCGGGCCTTGGAGATCACTCAGGTCAGCGCCGAAGACCGAGCCCCATTCGCCGAGGTAGAATGTCACGGGATTGCCGGTTTCCCCCCTCCAATTGATCTGCCGAGCGAGGGCATTGACCGCACTGCCGTTGCTGATGAACCGGGCCTTGACTTTGGCGGATGGGGCGCTGAGAACGATGGGATAGTGGAAGAAGGACGTATCCACATAGCGAAGTGGCGGCATGAGCTTCTCGAAGAACTCGTAACTCGGGCCGTTCGGCTGGGCCATCGCCTTCTCGCCCCAGTAATCGGTGTTCGAGGCGTTGGCCTTCGTGACTTCGCTTTTGATATCGGCGTTCGCCCGGATTGAGATCACAAGCATAATAATGATAAGCACTCTAAGCATATGGTCCTCCCGCCTATTCCTTCTCCACACTCGGAGATTACTCCTTCGGCGGCAAAATGAGTATAATGGGCTCATGATGAGAGCGATCTGTCTGCTGGGGTTGGTGTTGATGGTTCAATTGGCTTCGTCAGGCGATGAGCCTCTTCCCTCTCATCTCACCAATCCCAAGCAGATCCGCCGTTTTCCCGCGGAGCTGGGAATTCCCAAGATCGTGTCACGGCCGGAAGGCGAAGGGCAATCGGTGACGTTATCGAATGCCGCGCTGGCCATGAGTGTAAGCATTGACGAATCGGGCCTGGCGACGATCACGAGTATTCGAGACGTCCTGACCGGAGAGGAACTGCTATCCGCTGCGAGCGAGGTCTTCTACGTAAGCGGCAAGGAACAGTGTTCATCCGATGACTTCCGGGTCGCTCGATGGGATGCTTACCAGTATCCGGACTATGCGGAACTGGAGGTCGAGTTCAGGGGTGAAGGGGTTCCGGCAGCGATTACTTGGCATGCACGCCTGTACCGGAGTCGCCCGCAACTCGAGCAGGATTTCGAAGCACAATTGGGTGATGCAGTCCTCGGCCAGGTGCTGAGAGTGAAACCGTCGTTTTCGCCCATCATGCCGGCGAATCTCTTCGGAAGAGGATTTGCGAACGGAAAGCCGAACATCGCCGATCGCCATCGGTTCGAGATCACTGCGGAATCGGATCATCTCTGCTACGACCCAAAGACCGAAACCGGGATGTGGGGGTTTGTGGCTGAGATCGGCGGTCAGGAACGAATCGCCAAAGGGCAGTTCGCTCTGGTCCAGAATCCGTCATTCCGAACGCGACGAAGCGGCCGATTGGGACCATTCGTTATCCAAACCTTCCACGGGCCGGTGGAGATAGGTTTCCTGGACCTGCGACGGTTCATTCAGGAGCGCTACTCAGTTCAGAAGGATACGCCGTCGCTCTATGAGTGGAATCAGTTTTGGCTGTGGCAGGGAGGGCCGACTCGTGTGGACAACCGAGTGGTCACCCAGCAGCGACTGTTCGACGTGCTGCCAAGACAGGTGAAAATGGGCCTGGAGGAGTTCCATCTCGACGCCGGCTGGCAGTGGCATGATGGCGATTGGCAGTTGGCGCCGGATCGCTTCCCGGGCGGATGGGCGGCCCTGAGGGACTTCAACCGGGCAAACGGCCTCGCATTTCACCTATGGATGAACGACGGGACGACGGACAACGCGGAGTTCCTTCTGGACTTGATCGAGAAGAGCAACATCGGGCGGCTGTTCATGGACCGGCAAGTGACCGAGAAAACCATCGAGGCCGTGGAGAAAGTGAGAGCCAGGTACTCCGGCTTCTCCACCAGTTGCCACAACAGCATCTCGCGAAGCGCCTATTGGCCCTGGGGGAATATCCATTTCCTGAGCGATTTCAACCAGGTCTACTTCGGGGAAGGGCAGTTCTGGGCCTGGAGCAATATCCTCCCTGAGGCGAAGATCGAACCCCGCGAGGACCCGCTGTTCCCCCAGCGCGCTGAAGCGGAACGTTTCTTCAGCAGGCACGACATCTATGCGGGAGACCTCATCACTCGCTCGGCCGCATACCAGGCGGAGTGGGTATGGCCGTTCGCCTGCATATCGCCTCCACACAACGGATGGGCGTGGTTCGAAAACCGCCCGGTGGAGCAATTACGGGACAGGATCCACACGTACCTGGCCTGCCGATTCAACTACCAATGGGGATTCGACCCCGCCATGTTGAAGCGGGAAGCGCTCGATTTGCATCTTTCCTGCACAGCCTGGTTCAAAGCCAATCGAACCTACCTCGTGACCTACCAGCACGTCCTCGATCCGCCCGATGGGAAGGCCATAGACGGCGCGGGGCACATTGTGGACGGGAGGGGGTTCATTTTCCTTTTCAACCCATCCGATCGCGAGCAGGGAGTGGAGTGGCGCACGATCCTGTGGGAACCGGAGATCGAGCTTTCCGGCGATTCGGTGACACTTAGCGACTGGACCGAGATGATCGGCTACAAGCCGCTCGGCATGCAAACGTTAGAGCGTCCAACGGGTGAGATCAGAATCGGGCCGCGAGGCGTGAAGGTGCTGGGGATCAATCTGAATGACGAGGAAGTGCTTGCCAGGGTCCGGGCGGAACGTGCGAAGATCGGTATCTGAAGGGAGCGGAGACGGTGAAAATGATCTGTTTGCTGGGGTTGGTGTTGATAGCTCAATCAGTTTCGGCGAAGGAAGTGAAGTTGACCGGGGAGTGGCGAATCTACGTCTCCCCCAATGCCGGTGTCACTGAGCGGTTCGCCCGCGACGAACTGAGGAAGTACGTCGAGAAGATTTCGGGCACAAGGTTGGCCGATGCCGAGGTCAAAGGACCTCATACGATCTCGCTGGGCCTGAAGAAGGGCCTGGGGCATGATGGGTATTCCATCTCGATCTCCACTGAGTCAATCGTCATCGAGGGCGAGAATCCTCGGGGGGTGCTCTATGGGGTCTACGACCTGTTGGAGCGCCTGGGATGCAGGTGGTACTATCCTGCGATTGATCCCAAGGACCCAGAGGTCGTGCCGAAGAAGTCGGACCTTGTTCTTGCGACCGGCAAGTGGTCGGAATCGGCGAAGATCGAAGACCGCATCTACTGGATCAGCGGGCTGGGGTTTAAGGTCAGGCCGGAGACCCTCGCGCAGCTCGATTGGGCGGCGAAGAATCGGTACAACTGCCTGAGCTGGCAGTGTGTTCCGGAGAACGTTGACAAAGACCTGGCGCAGATGAAGGCGCTCGGCATCCTGGACGCCATGGATAAGCGCGGGTTGATGCTCCATGGGCCGGGGCACTCGTTCCCCTACTTCCTGCCGACGGACAAGTACTTCGATGCGCACCCGGAGTGGTTCGGGTTCAGGGATGGGAAGCACCAGCCTCATGGAGGCAAGTGGCCGCCGACGAACTACTGCCTGAGCAATCCTGAGGCGAATGAGGAGTTCATCCGTAATGTCGAGGCGTTTGTGACGAAGTATCCGCAGATTCGGATACTGGACACTCTCCCGATTGACGGCGGGCTTCCATGCCAGTGCGAGGAGTGCCTGAAGAGCACTCCGACCGACCTGCTGATCGCTCAGTACAACAGGCTGGCTGAGCGGTTGAAGAAGGCTGCGCCGAATGTGGTGGTGGACTGCGTACCGGGATACGGGCAGTTGAGCGATCCCCCGAGCGAGGTATTCCCGAGCGACGATCTGGCGGCGGTGTATGCGCATTGGGGGCGGAATCATGCCGAGAGTTATGACGACCCGAACTACGGGCGCAAGGGGAATCTGATGACCTGGCAGTCGTACTACAAGCGGTTCATGATCTGTTCCTACTACGCCGCCAACTCGCATCAGCCGTTTACCGGACCGCCGTACCTGCACGCGATCGAGGGCGACACGAAGTACATGGTCGAGCATGGGGTCAAGGGGGCGCTGGTGCTGGAGTATCCGTTCGGGTTCTGGTGGGAGAATGCGTTCAACGTGCGGATGGGTGGGATTCATCCCTATTACTATCCGAACCGCGATCCGAAGTCGGAGCTTCGGGACTTTGCGCTGAAATACTATGGCCCGAAGGCAGGGCCGCTCCTCGCCGAGTACTACGAGATCATTGGGGACAACGCCAATTTGGAAAAGACGTATCGCGCGAGCAGGGGCGAATCGGACGATTGGGAGGTCGGGTGGCTGAAGGGCATGCAGGGGATGATCCGCCGGGCGGCACAGCTTGCCGCGGATGACCCGGTCTGCTTCTATCGAATCTCGAAGTTGGACTCGGCGATGGATATGCTCATCCAACTGGCCCCGTCTCGGCGGAAGATCACCGACATCGAGAAGGCGGTTGCGGACGGTGCAAAGAAGGAAGATCTCGAAAGGCAGATAACCGAAGCGCGGACGATGATTGCCGACCTCATCTCGCATGCCGAGGAACTCGGTGCCCGGAACGACGGCGTCATGGACGAGGCGTGGATGAAGGGCTGGACGATCAACCGCATCTTTACCGATCCGCTGAATGCGGCGGAGAAGAAGCTGAACCCATAACAGAGCGAACGATGTCCTTGTGGTCGGCGGCGTTGACCTGGGTCTTGGTGACGCTCTCGTTGAGATTCGCGGCTTCCTTGGGTGGGGCGGGCGGCGCGTTCTTGGGGTGCATATAGAGGTGGAACCAGTGCTCGGCATACATCTTGATGATGTCTCTGGGCAGGTTGTGGCCCGCGCCGTCATAGATCACCAGGCGAAGGCGCTCAGGATCGGCCTTGTAGTAGGGCCTGGCTGCCTCGACGAATGATTTGGCAGTTTTGGCGTCCACGACCAGGTCTGCGCCCCCGTCAACGATCAGCACGGCGGTCGGGAACATCTTGTCCACATGCAGGATGGGATCGTATGTCTTCAGAAGCTCCTCGGTTTCGGGCCAGAGGGCGTCTGTTTTGCCCTTCCACAAACCGTTCGTCTTCCAGGACGCAAGCCATTCCCGATAAGCGCCCGTGCTGACGAAGCCGACAATCGCCGCCAGTCGAGGCCCTTGCGTGACCGCCGACAGCCCGATTATGCCGGTGGTGCTGCTCCCCAGCCAGCCGATCTTCGAGGGATTGACATCCTTGCGGGAGTTGAGATAGTCAACCACCCGCCGTGAATCCGCCTGCACTCGGTAGCCTTGGAGCGGATAGCTGTGGGCAAAGCGCTCGTCGAAGTAGAGCCATTGCGGGCGGCGGGCAGGATCGGGATCGGGCGGGTAGGCGACGGTGAACGCGGCGAGCATGTAGCCCTCGTTGACGAGATCGGTCGCCCAGTCGGGGACTTTGCCATCCAATGCGCCGAGCATGAGGATGACCGGCCGGCGCTCGATGGCATTCGGCGCGTAGGCGAGTTGGATCGTCGCCTCGGGCCCGCCTTCCTTGAGAGTGACGGTCTCGAACTTCACCTCTGCGTGTGCCGTAGAGGCAATCAACAACACGAGTATGAGTGCCCTAATCAACTTTGCCCTTCGACCTCTTCTTAATGTCGGCCTTGATCGTCTGGGTATCAAACGGGTCGTGCGCCTTCTTGAGGAGGGTCTGCATGGTCGCCTCCATCTCGTCCTGGAGCTTCTTATGCGCCGGATCGTTCACCAGGTTCTTCATCTGCTGAGGGTCATTCTTGTTATCATAGAGCAGCCACGGCCCGCCATCCGCAAGCCGGCAATATGTGTGAGTCTTGGTTCGGACGCCTCGCCATTCGGTAGCGGCATTGATGATCCACGGGTTGCCGCCGGGGAGCATCTTCATGATGAGAAGAGCATCCTGCTGGTCGGAGCGCTTGCCGAGCGCGGCGTCGGCGAGGCTGATGCCCTCGACCGAACTGGGGATCGGCGCTCCCACGAGGCCCAGCAAGGTCGGCATGATGTCAATCGGTGAGAGGAGGGCGTCGGTCTTCTTGCCCTTCAGAACGCGCTGAGGGTAGCGAACGATGAACGGGATGGAGATTGATTCCTCGAACGGCTCCTGCTTGTGGGACATCCGATGAGAGCCGAGCATGTCGCCGTGATCCGAGCTGAATACAAGGATCGTGTCGTCGGCCATCCCCGCCTCTTCGAGCGTCTTCATGATCCGGCCCATGCAGACGTCCAGGCCGTGGGTTGCGGCGTAGTAGCCTTGCATATTCTTCCGAACGCCGTCATCGGAATCGATGCGCTCCCGCCATTCAGCCCTCTTTGTGGCCCCATCGCCGCCTTCCTTGATGGGATGCTTGGTCAGCTCGATCTTCACCAATTCCTTCTCAGCGGTGTTCTCCTCGAGCTTCATCTTCTCAGGCGGGAAGAGCTTCATGTACTTATCGGGCGCGATGTAGGGATCGTGTGGCGGATTCCAGGACATGAAAAGGCAAAACGGCTTGTCTTTATGGGCCTCGATGTACTCGATGGCCTTATCCGTCTGAACGTCCGGCCGCCAGGTTTGAGTGCCGTCGGGATGAGTGGTAAGCATTTCCACCTGAAGAGGTTCCCAGAAGTCGAAGCCGAAGTGGTCTTTCACACTGGGCTGGTTCTTCCCGCCGGCCAGATGCCACTTGCCGATGTAGCCGGTCTGGTAGCCCTCTGATTTCAAGACAGTCGCGATGCTTTGCTGGCCCTTCCAGAGCGGAAAATCGTTATACACGACGCCGTTTGACATGGGATAGCGGCCGGTGAGCAGCATTCCTCGGAATGGCGAGCATACCGGCCAGGTGCTGACGGCGTTCGTGAAAAGCATGCCCTCCGATGCCATCTTGTCCAGGTTCGGGGTCTTCGCCTGCTTGTCACCATAGCAGCCGAGGGACATGGACCTCAGTTGATCGGCGAATATGAACACGACATTCGGCTTCTTTCGCGCCTCATCGGCAAGGATGGGCAGGCCGCCGAGGGCCACTCCCGCCGCCACTGCGCCTGCGTTCTTTAGGAATTCACGTCTGGTTTGCATTAGGTACCTCCAAGTCTGAAAGCCATTCTTCTGTAATGCGTTTGCCTAGCAAAAAGAACTTCCTGTCCGGATGCCACAGGATGAAGTTGCCCTTGCGATTTGTGACGCTGGGATAAACTCCGATGTCCAGCCGATTGAGCGGACCGATGCCGACGCCGTCATTGTCCATGAGCTGCTTGGAGTCGCTGAACCAGATCGGCTGCTTGGCATTCGGGCGATACTCCCCCAGGGCTATGAATGCCGGATGCCGGTTGAATTTCGTCTCCTCGGGCTGGTGGCCGTCTACTCGGCCGTCATTGTTATGGTGAAGCAGGATGTACCGACCCTCCGAAAACTCATAGATCGGGCAGCAGCAGAGCGGTTCGAGAATCGGCAAGCCGTGATCCCGCCGCAGCAAGGGACGAGGATTACACCAGGTGAGGCCATCATCCTCCGATAAACTATACCAGATGAATCCGCTCATTGTTCGCATGACGCAGAAGAGCCGCTTGTCCGGGAGGCACACCAGGCTCGGTTCCTGGGCCACGCTGAGGAGAGGATTGCTGTAGTGAGGGACTCGCAAGGCCTTGTCTCCCCAGGCGGAATACGAGATCTCGATATCCTTCGGCTCGGGATTCGAGTCGAGGTTCTCGAAGCGCATGA
>Ga0307379_10007978_pt1 | contig 14326 bp, 16 predicted proteins | sample UN2MG_FD_202237 | JGI IMG/M metagenome (GOLD analysis project Ga0307379, IMG submission 202237) | Soil microbial communities from Risofladan, Vaasa, Finland - UN-2 | ecosystem: Environmental > Terrestrial > Soil > Coastal area > Acid sulfate soil | place: Finland: Risofladan, Vaasa | collected... | reverse complement strand
ACACTTGGCAAAGCGGATCTGTGCCTGTGTGAAGCCATGAAAGGACGCACTGCCAAAGAATCAAATTGCCTTCGGCAGCTCAGGAGGGATCTTTTCTCTTGACAGGCTTTTCCATAGACGGAGGTTGGCCAACTCCCCGAAATAACGAGGGCTGTGTGACCTCCGTCCCTATGTTTCTCATGTGAGCGCGTATTACGTAAATCTTCAAGCCCAAGCCGACCGCACGAAACAGGAATGAAGAAGCCTCAACGGGACTACTTGCCTTTTTTCTCTTCCGAACCGGATGACCTGAGCACGAACGGGTAAGTCACGGTCACCCGGCCGCCGCCGGTGGGGGCCTTAATCTTCAATGTGTACATGGTTTCGCGGAAGCACTCGTTGATTGTCGGATTGGCGGCCAATTCGGTATCATCCAGCACCTGGCTGTCTTCAATCAGGCCGCCGTATTCTTCGTCCGCGATGATTGTGAAGCGCACCTTTATCTTTCCGCTCAGACCCGGGGTCTCCATCAGGGCAACTTCGAAGCATTCCTTGAGCAAGGGCAAGATTTCCCGGATGGACTCCTGGATGTATTCCCTGGAGAGCGAGCCTTGAACCGGCTGTTGCCCGGCCGCGGCGGCATTCGCGCTTTTTACCGAACCCGCCGGTGAGAGCTTGGCTACGAGCTCGGCAAGAAGCTTCAAGCGGGCCGCGCGATCGATCGCATTGGCCGGGCGAGGGTAGTCTTTTGGATTGCCGGTCAGCTTTTGGCCGGGTGCCCGGTCGGAGTTGGTCGGGCGAACATGGTCAGCGCTTCTTGCGGTTGCCTGGGGTGGTTGGTTCGGGCTCGATTCGGATTTCAGTTGATCGCCGGCCGGCGGATTCTCATCTTTTTCTTGCAGGAAAAAGTAGCCTGCCGAGGCGGCCATCAAGGCCAGGAGGGACAACAATACCCAGGGCGAATTTTGATCTTTGTCTTGTTTCATCCAGTACTGGGTTTCATAACTAGCATGGCGGCGGGTCCTGGTAAAGAGCGGCACACCCAGGTGGAACGGTGAACGCCCGTAATCTTTTGAGATCGGGTTGGATCAAGAACCTCCATCGATGGCAGGGCCGGACCAGGACTCAAGGCAGGTTCTCCTTGACGTCATGCGGACAACCGGATATACGTATGTTCGCGTATCGCCATGGAGGTGGTATTGAAAGACGTCGCCCAGTTCCTGAAGGTCCTCGCCGACGAGGCTCGCCTCCAGATGCTCTGGCTCCTGTTCAACCACACGGAGCTCTGTGTCTGCGACATCATGGAGGCCCTCGGCATCACTCAGTCCAAGGCCTCGCGGCACCTCGCCACCCTGCGCCACGCGGGCCTGGTGGTCGACCGCAAGGAAGCGGCCTGGTCTTACTACTCGATCTGCCCGACCGACAACGAGCTCGAGCGCGGCCTGCTCGACGGGCTGCGGGTGAAGCTAGCCGACCACCCCGGCGCCGTGCGGGTTCTCCAAAACCTTCACGAGTGGATGGAGCGCAAGGAACGTGACGGTGCCTGCGGCCCCTCGACCAACAGCAAACCGGCGGACCGCGCGCGCGTCGCTGGCAGGAGGTAGCCGATGAGCAACCAGTCCCCGGCAGGAAGCATCGCGGGCGCGGAGCCTGGCGTGGCAAAGCGCCTGTCCTTCCTTGACCGCTACCTCACCCTCTGGATCTTCATCGCCATGGCGATCGGGGTCGGTGCCGGCTACCTGGTCCCCGGCGTCGTCCCGTTCATCAACCAGTTCAACGTCGGGACCACCAACATCCCGATCGCCATCGGACTCATCCTCATGATGTACCCGCCGCTGGCGAAGGTCCGCTACGAGGAGATGGGGCCGGTCTTTCGCAACACCAAGGTCCTGGGGCTGTCGCTCGTCCAGAACTGGGTCGTCGGCCCGATCCTGATGTTCGGCTTGGCCGTGCTCTTCCTGCGCGACAAGCCCGAGTACATGGTCGGGCTCATCATGATCGGCCTCGCCCGCTGCATCGCCATGGTCATCGTATGGAACGATCTGGCCAAGGGCGACTCCGAGTACTGCGCGGGGCTGGTCGCGTTCAACTCGATCTTCCAGGTGCTCTTCTTCTCGGTCTATGCCTACGTCTTCATCACCGTCCTGCCGACCTGGTTCGGCCTCACGGGCGTGGCGGTTAATATCACCATCGGCGAGATCGCCAAGAGCGTCTTCATCTACCTCGGCATTCCGTTCCTGGCCGGCATCATCACGCGCTTCTCGCTCATCAAGCTCAAGAGTAAGGACTGGTACCACACGAAGTTCATCCCGAAGATCAGCCCCATCACGCTCATCGCGCTGCTCTTCACCATCATCGTGATGTTCTCGCTCAAGGGCGAGAAGATCGTGGAGCTGCCGTTCGACGTGGTCCGCATCGCCATCCCGCTGCTGATCTACTTCGTGGTGATGTTCTTGATCTCCTTCTTCATGTCGAAGAAGGTCGGGGCGACCTACGGGCAGGCAACGACGCTGTCCTTCACCGCAGCCTCGAACAACTTCGAGCTGGCCATCGCGGTCGCGGTCGCCACCTTCACCATCGGGCACGGCGCCGCGTTCGCGGCCGTGATCGGACCCCTGGTCGAGGTGCCGGTCATGATCGGGCTCGTCAACGTCGCGCTCTGGCTCGGGCGCAAGTACTACCGCACGCAGGAGGCCAAGGCATGAACCGCCCCGACGACATCCGAAAGACCGTCTCGAAGACATACGCCGGCGCCGTCGAGCAGACCAAGCCAACCGGCGGCTCCTGCTGCTCGGGCCCCGCGCCCGAGGGCGTCCTCACCACGCTCGCGGGCTACAGCCGAGAGGCGTTGGCCTCGCTCCCCGCCGACGCCGTGGCCAACTCGTTCGGCTGCGGGAACCCGGTTGCCCTCGCCGAGATCCGCGAAGGCGACACCGTGCTGGACCTCGGTTCGGGCGCGGGCATCGACCTCTTGCTCGCGGCCAAGCTCGCCGGGCCGAAGGGCAAGGTGATCGGCGTCGACATGACCTCGGCTATGATCGAGCGTGCGAGAGCGAACGCGGCCGCCGCCGGGCTCACGAACGTCGAGGTGCTCGAGGGCATCATCGAGGACCTGCCCGTCGAGTCGGACTCGATCGACCTTGTGGTCTCCAACTGCGTCATCAACCTCTCGCCTGAGAAGAAGCGCGTCTTCGCCGAGCTCCATCGGGTTCTCAAGGTCGGCGGTCACATCTCCATCTCGGACATCGTGGCCGAGCCGATGCCGGCCTGGATTACCGAGGTGAGCGTGCTCTACTCGGCCTGCATATCCGGGGCGATTCCCGAAGCGGAATACCTCCAGGGTCTCCGGGATGCGGGGCTAGCGGATGTCGCCGTTCGCGACCGCCTGACCTACGACAAGGACCAACTCGGAGCCCTGCTCGGCGCCGACGAGGGAGGCTCCTGCTGTTGCGGGTCCGGCGGATTGCCCAAAGCGGCGATCCAGCGGATGGTTAACGAGCTTGCGGGCAAGGTGGCGAGCATCCGAGTCGTGGGCCGCAAGGCAGAAGAGATCCTGCCATGAAGTCAAAGCTACGCATCGATGTCCCAGGAGTGGGGCGACATACCAACAAGCCCCGATTTCCTAATCGTGCTTGCGGGCGCCTTTTCTCTTGCCCTTGTGGCGGCACTTCTCGCCGTCCCAGTAGTGGCTCGGCTTGCATTTCTTGGCCTTGACCGCATGCCGGCCGTGCCTGTAGGGGTGGACGAAGCAGGAACTCGTGGTGGCTCCCAGAAAGGCGGAAAGAATTATTATAGATAGTAGTCTTCTGGACATGATTTCACCTCTGTGACGGATTGATTAGGCAATGTAAGGGATCCCTCTACAGAATACAAGCTTCTTTGGAGAATACCGGGGACGGCCCAATTTTAAATGCGCGCCTTTCAGTAAAGCATCTTCACCGCCAGATTTTTCTCGAGAAGCTCCTGATTCAGAAAGCGGCCTTTTTCAAATATTGCGTCCTTGTCTTCAAGGGCCGGGTCGTAGAACAAGTCGGCCACGTAGCGGGCGTAAATGTCCGTCTTGTAGGTTTTCACGACCACCTGTGACAGCTCCTTGAAGATTGCATCGACGTACTTCTTAGATGTTTTGCCGCCGGGGGAATCGAGGGACGGAGGCCAGATTCATCTGTGCGATCCGTCTTCCTTCCCTAGGCCTCCTCGACCATGTCGTCCACGATCAGCAGGTCGAGCAGGTAGGTCGTTCCGTAGGGCTTCAGCGGGTTGAAGACGTTTAATCGCGCCGGGAAGGCATTGAAGATGTTGACTCGGTAGATCTCGCCGCTACCCGGGCCGTTCAGATTGTAGTCGATGACCGAACAAGTGCGAGGGTCAAGATACCCCTCGGTCACGGAGTACATCCATTCAAAGATTATCAGCCCAGCCCTCGGCACATTCGGCAAATAGAGCGGGTCGCTGCTGTCTAGCGCGGGGATGTCGAGCTCACCCATTGGCCAACCGGGCTCCTCCGGGGCCCACGTGACGCCGTCGATCTGCAGCAGTTGCCCGGGGGCGGGGTACTGGGGGTAGGCCCCTCCGTAGGGTTGCACGTAGCTCACCTTCGCGATCAGGGGCAGGCCCGGGGCCACGCCATAACCGAGGCCAAAGACGAGCTCGGCCATGCGGTCCCCCGACACATCGGCCGTCACCGTGGTGTCGGCCGAGATGGGCAACGCGCCCCGCAGATTCACGGTGATGCTCTCGCCCCCGAGGCCGACCAGGGTCACCGTGATCTGGTGGGGGGCCGCTCCCCCCACACCCGCGTTGCTCCAGGTCACGAGGTTGGAGACGTCGTCCGCGCTGCCCCGCAGGCCGCGCATGGTGATGTCCGGGTAATGCACCAGGCCGAGCTCCTTGTGGGTGCGTCCCCCGGGCAGGGGCGTTTCGATGATGTCGAAGCTCCAGCCGATGCGCGACAGGCCGTCGATGTCGAAGGTGCCCACTCCGGCGATCACGACCTGGATGGGGTTCGATGACACGTCAGCGACCATCTCGTCGAGGAGGGCGCAGGTCGACCCGTCTCCCATGTAGCCGGCGTTGCACGCGCAGGTGTACCCGCCGATGGTGTTGGTGCAGGTCGCGTTGGCATCGCAGTCGTCGAGGCCCAGCGCACACTCGTCATCGTCTACACAGGTCATCCCGTCGCCGGAGAATCCATCATTGCAGGCGCAGCCGTACCCGCCGATCGAGTTGATGCACGTGGCGTTGGGAGCGCAGGCTGCCAAACCGGTCGCACACTCGTCGATGTCGACGCAGCCGCTGCCGGTGTACTCGAGGCCCGTGGCGCAGTGGGTCCCGCAGTCGCAGGCCGACCAGGCACCACTGCCATCACAGGTCTGCACCCCCTCGACGCCACCCGAGCACAGACAAGGCTGCGTCTCGTTCTCGACGCAGGAGGGGTCGGCGGGCGTGCAATCGCAGGCCGACCAGGCACCACTGCCATCACAGATCTGCACCCCCTCGGCGCCACCCAAGCACAGGCAAGACTGCGTCTCGTTCTCGGCGCAGGCGGGGGCAACTGGCGTGCAATCGCAGGCCGACCAGGCACCACTGCCATCACAGATCTGTACCCCCTCGGCGCCACCCAGGCACAGGCAAGACTGCGTCTCGTTCTCGGCGCAGGAGGGGTCAGCGGGCGTGCAATCGCAGGCCGACCAGGCGCCACTGCCATCACAGGCCTGCACCCCCTCGGCGCCGCCCAAGCACAGGCAAGACTGCGTCTCGTTCTCGATACAGGAGGGGGCAGCGTCGTCAGAGGACGTACACCCGGCCGCGGTGATGACAACGAAACAGACCATGACGATATTCAGACGAAGCATCAAATCACCGCCTTAAAGTACGTAAAAGGACTCATACTGTGTTTTCGATTCCGAGACGATTATCCGCCGCCTGCGTTCCGGTGTCAATCGGGATGCACCAAGAGCTAGGATCGATCCGAGATGCCGCCGAGCCGAGGTGCCGCTATTCATAAACCGGGTCCGGCAAAACCTAAATACCTGAGACCGTCCCCGGTTTACTCTCTTATGAACAACGGGAATAGCCCGGGCTCGTCCAACGTTGATAATAAGCTTGGAATTTACTGCAAAGAACCGTGTAAGGGAGGGAGAATAGTATGCTGGATAATAGCGGGTTGCCGGCAAGGGCAGCCAAAAGTCTCCATGTCCGGCAAGTCACTGGATCCGCGCAAGAACTGACCGCCGAGGTGCTCAGGCTACTGGTTCTTTATCCCCACGACGAAGTGACCTTACTGTCACTGGGCATCAACAGGGAAGAAATGGCGGCCCATCTTTGCGGCACGCTTCCCGAGCCCGGGGGTGTAATGCTGGTTGCTGACGACGGCTGTCGACTTAAAGGGCTTTTGTACATCGAGCCCATGCCGGTTCAAAGCGTCATGTTGAACGTGCATGTATGGAATCTGCGACTGCTGATAGTCGCTCCCGATGCGCCGTCGGACGTCGTGGATTCACTGATGGATTACGTTAACAAATCCATCGAGGCGACGATCGATTTCATCTACAGCAGTATTCCCGCTTCGGACGGCCAGGCAATCGGGGGATTGCAACGTTCGGGCTTCAAGGTGGTTTCCGGCGAGGCCGTGGCCGTGATGGCGAATCCGAAGCACTGTAAACTTCGATCCAATAACGTCAAGATCGTGCCCCTGGATGCCGCCAAGATCGACGAGGCGGTCAAAGTTGCCTGCGAATGCAGGCACTGCAATCCTTACCTGTACGATGCCTCGTTTGATCCGGGCCGGGTATGCGATCTTACCAGGCACAAGCTCGAGAATGCATTGTCCAACGAGGACGGGCATGCTTTAGTGGCTCTGGGGGCCGACGAAAGTATATCGGGAGTCGCCGCATTCAGCCTCGACAGGGCGCTTCATGAGCTTACCAGCCGTCGTATCGCCACGATCGACAACCTGTGCATCGCGGCCGGCAGAAAACCGAAAACCATAGAAAGACTTCTCGGGAGGAGCGTCATTGGCGAGTTGGCCGAGCGCAAAATCGAAGGGGTGATAGCGAGAATCCTTATGAACGGCTCTCCAAGCTGCGCCAGGGTCGAATCCATGAAGAAAATGGGCTTTGAGATAACCCAGTCGAACTTGCTGATGCAGCGTTGGAACAACAGAGCCGCTAGTTGATGGATTTGAATATGACGTTCTATCGTGTCGTCTCAAGCGATCTGGCGAGGCGGAAGCCCAGTGTGTAGAAGCGGCTGTCGGGAACGCTCCCGCCGCGACGAGCCGACCGGCAGTAACTGGCGTCGAAGTTCCAACTACCGCCGCCGCCATTGACCCGCTCGGAGCCTCCAACAGGGCCCGTGGGATCTGTCGCGCTTCCAGAATAATTCTTCTCGTACCAGTCGTTCGTCCACTCCCAGACGTTGCCGATCATGTCGTACAGCCCCCAGGCATTCGGTTGCTTCTTTCCCACCGGGTGGGTCTTGCCCCCACTGTTACTCCTATACCACGCAATCGCGTCCAGATTTCCATGACGCGCCCCGGTGCTCCCCGCCCGCGCCGCGTACTCCCACTCCGCCTCGGTCGGCAGGCGATAGCCCTTGCATGACAACCCCTTGAATTCGTCACCAGTGTAACACTCTGGAAGACCATCCATGCGCGAGAGGGCGTTGGCGTAGGCCGCGGCCTCGCGCCAGCTCACCTGCTCCACCGGGCAGTCGTCGCCGCAGGAGGAAAATTTTGAAGGGTTAATACTCATGAGAGCGCGGTACTGCCCCTGGGTTACCTCGGTGACTTGAAGCGAGAAGGGCCTGGTGATGGTCACCCGGTGCAGACTCTCGTTGTCACTGCGGCCGGCCTCGCCCGCAGGCGAGCCCATCATGAAGCTGCCGGGCTCGATGCGAACGAACCCCTCGAATCTTTTGTGCTTGGAGGCAACCTCGTTGCTCACCGGCCGATCATTCTTTCCGCAAAGCTTGTTGACAACCTTGTCCAGGGAGTTGACCAGGTCTTCCTCTCCGCACTTCCCTCGCACCGTCGCGGCAATCTCAGTTGCGGCCTTTTTCAGATCGTACAACGTCGAAGTCAACATGCAGCGAGTTCCAAACTTGATCACCCTCGTTGCGATTGTCTTGTCCGCGGCCATCTCTCTTCCCATCTCGATCTGGCACGAGCGGTCGTAGCATTGCTTGTAGCTTTTCGCCTTCTGACCGAGAAGCCTCTTCTTGAGATCGTCCCTGGGTATCACCATGAACCGGCCCGTCTCGGCCAATCTGGAGGAGAGGTAATCGCTTAGCCTTTCCAGCAAGCTCACAGACAGCTTTATACCCTTCGCCTCTACGTCGAACACGGCAACGATCGGACGCCGCTCGGCCGCCTGGGCGGCAGCCGGAAGAAGAATCGTTGACGCAACCAGGAATGTCGAAAACCTTGACCTCATTGCCGGATCTCCTTCGTGTTCGATGCGCTTGGCTGATGATATCCAAGTTGACTCAGAACGGAAACCCTAATTAGAAGCGGCACTGTAACAGGGGCACCTGCGGACGGAGAATCCAGAGGCGGCGGCCCGGCAGGCGTATGGGGCCTGTGCGGCCAGTAGGATTTTAATGTAGCTGCCTTGTCTGCTACTCGCTTTTCATTGGCGTCGAATACATACAAATATTCGCCTTAGTTCAAGCTTGCTGTGCTAGAATCCTCGCATACTTCTGAAAATGCAGGTTGAGAGATTGTGATCACCCACTGGCAAGCCAAGGAATACTGCGTTGAGGGCGAGCCAGGTCAGCCATACTGCGCCAACCCGTGCACAAGCAACGCCTCATGTGCACTATCTTACTGGTGCGTGCCTCTTCGGGACGAGGGTACTCCATGGGCGACCGACGGCCTCGATATGCGCTGGGTTTGCATGCCTGACCACTACTTCACTGGCTTAAACCGTGTCTTTTACTGGGGCGAGACATCCTGCGCTTCAGCCGTCGAAGACGAATGCCCAATCGACATGCGGTGCATTGATTACGAAACAGATACGAAGCACGAGTATTTCTGCTCGGACACATGTACGACCAACGACAGTTGCATCGGCGGGTGCTGCTACGAAATGATTAGCAATTCATACTGCCTTCCGCGTGATTCGTTTTGCAATTAGGACACAGAGGGCTCGAAAACAGCACATTGAGTTTTTTCAAGGTTGAATCTTAACTGCCCGTCCTTGACACGAGGGAAATTGGATCTCATGAGAATCGATCTTCGAATCGGAAAGTCGGACATCAATCGTGTCAAGGACTTCCACGACGCCCGACACCTTTGACCAGAAAATGTCGCTGGAGTACAGTCACACAATTATGAGCGACAAAGTCGAAGGTAGCGGTGGGGCAGGGGAGGCCTCCTGTCCATTTTGCAATCCAGATGGCGACAGGATCCTCGCCAGCCGGGAACATGCGATGGCCGTTTACGATGGCTTTCCTTGCACCGAGGGTCACACGCTAATCGTACCCAGGCGACACCTGGCCAGTCTCTTCGAAGCCAGCGAGGAAGAACTTCGGGATATCTGGGGCCTTATCGGCGAGGTCAGGAAGCTTCTCATCGACAAGTATCATACCGATGGTTTTAACATCGGCGTCAACGAGGGCGAGGCAGCCGGCCAGACGGTCATGCATTGCCATTTGCACGTGATCCCGCGCAGAAAGGGTGACGTGCCGGACCCCCGGGGAGGTATCCGCTGGGTGATTCCGGAGAAGGTGAAGTATTGGTAGGGGGAAAGGTGCCGCACGAACCGCCGCCACACAGCGAGCAGGTCGAATTCCTGGTCAACATCCAGCGATTGCTCGACGAGGGGGGATTCGTCGCAACGTACAAGTATGCCCTGTTACATGCGTTGGCCGACTTGGCACTGATCAAGGGCGACGACACCGGCGCCGCGTTGGTGTTGTCAACGCGGGACATCGCGGAGAAGTTCATCGAGTTATATTGGAAGCAGGTCAAGCCATTCAAGCTGCACGGCAAGCACGAACTGGTCATCCTGAAGCAGAACACGGGCAAGCAGGCCGCGGTGATCAACAGGCTCATGGAAGCGCATGAGACTTCTGGCATGTCCATGGCCAAATTCCGGAAAGACAGCAAGGCCTGGCGCAAGCTCGTGGGCAAGGTGGATCAGACTGTCAAGGTGATGCCCTTGTGGAAACTGCAGACTGTGGGCCGGGAGACTTCCGAGTTTCTCTACAAGAATACCGGCAAGGGAAAATCCATCACTCTGTTCCCCGGCGTGGCATATTGCTTCAGGAAGTTCTACAACATGCTGATTAGCATGATACGTGGCTCTTGGGTGGCCTACATTCGCAGGTTCAATCTGAAGGAGTTGGGCCAGGTCACGGACCTGTCATCTTTCCTGTTTGGCAGCGAGCGGGCGCCGATATCGGTGTACAGGGACCTGTTGATGGACATCCAACGAGGTTCGTGTTTCTACTGCCGAGGAAATCTGAAAAAGGAAGATGTCGAGGTAGATCATTTCGTGCCCTGGTCGAAGTATCCGGTGGATTTGGGGCACAATTTCGTGCTGGCCCACAAGAAGTGCAACTTGGCCAAATCGGACAGCCTGGCCGGCGAAGGGCATCTCGAGCGCTGGTGTTTGCGTAACATAGATTACAAGGAAGACCTTGTATCACGGTTCGAGAGCAAAGAAGTGGTTCACGATCTTGGCAACACAAATGCAATAACACACTGGGCGTATGCGCAAACGGAGGGTGTCGGAGGGTATGTCTGGATAACAGGGAAGGAATTCAGGCAACTCTCCACGAGTTGGCGGCACTGGATTTCAGATTGATTCTTCTGACCTGTTCCCCTTAAACTGGACCAGTTTTTGGGGCAACGTCAAAGCCTATGGAACTCTCGTTGGAAATGGTCCAATTATTGGGGGCAACGTCAGTCAAAATATCGTCAGTGGTTTCTGCCCACGGATCGATGACGGCCGCTCATTTTGCTTACCGACTGTCTAGGGCAAACAGCCCAAGCCACAGATCAAAGACAAACTCGGCCGACTCAGCGCATTCATACTGAGCGCTCCTCTCAACCTGCGCTTGCCCGCCCGCTTAACCTGTGGTATTCGTCTCGTGGATCGTATAGAGGACCCTAGGTGACGATGCCACACTGGATGGCAATGCAGGGGTAAACAACTAACCACGATGCCAAAGAGGTGCTGCATGCCACGTGCCGCCTAAACAATGAATAGCTGTCTGAGAATCATGGCTTCTGGATGCTCGATGCGCCCGGTGTCATTCGCAACCTCCAGACGCGCTTCAACGAAGAGGCAGCCATATGGCGTTTCGAGGGCGCTACGCGGCCATTGTTGAATACTTATATCACAGTATGGGGATTGAAATGTCAGACGGATCGGATATCAAGGAAGAGTACTTCGAGAATCAAGCGACTGATGTCGAGGTTGAAAACGTTACCGAGGAAGGTGGTCCAGACGAACCTAAGCCATGGGATCCAGACCTCATCCGTATCCACGCGAGGACCTTCTCTCTTCGGCAGATAGTGGACATGATCGAAGACGCCGACATCGACCTCGCGCCGGATTTTCAGCGCTACTTCGTCTGGAAACAATGGCAGAAGTCGCGGCTGATCGAGTCAATCCTGCTCGGGATTCCGATGCCCTCCTTTTATTTCACAGAAGACAATCACGCAAAGATGCAAGTTGTCGATGGACTGCAACGCCTATCAACTGTCTTTGGCTATGCGCGCAAAAAGGACTTCACGCTCACCGATGTCGAATACCTCGATGAGGTTAGGGGGCTAGGGTTCGATGATTTGAGTCCAGCGTTCCGACGGCGCTTCAACAACACTCAGATTATGGCGCACGTCATTGATCCCCAGACTCCTTATCCGGTTAAGTTCGACGTGTTCAAGCGCATCAACACTGGTGGTAGTCCTCTAAACTCCCAGGAGATTCGCCACTGCATGAGTGGTCCTAAAGCGCGAGAGCTACTAAAGCAATGCACAGACCTTGAGGAATTCCACAAAGCTACTGGCGACAAGCTCCGGAACCACATTCGCATGGCTGATCGTGAGGTTGTACTTCGCTTCTTTGCCTTTCGAATAATGGATTTGGAGGAATACAAGCAGCACCTCAGTTTCGACAGCTTTCTCGGTGCAGCTATTGACCGGATTGAACGCACTTCGGATGAAGAGCGGCACAATCTGGTCAGCTCGCTGAAATCCAGCATGTTGACGGCCTACGCAGTATTTGGAGACCACGCTTTTCGAAAGTGGCCTAATGGCGACGACCGACGCCATCCGGTGAATCGAGCTTTGTTCGAAACATGGGCAGTTACATTCGCAGATCGGGACCGAGCTCAGATTATGCACGCTAGAGACACAATTATTTCACACGCACGCGCAGCAATGAAAGATTGCGAGGAATTTATTGCTGCAATCAGCCAGGGCACTGGGACGATCGGAAAGGTGGAATACCGGTTCAATAAAGTCCGAGAAATTGTTGAGGATGCGCTGCAATGATCACCGATCTTCTCTTGAGGCGCTTCAAACGTTTTGTTCATCTCCGCCTGCCACTGCATAACCTGACTGTGCTGACCGGTGCGAACGGCACAGGAAAGACCACCGTCATCCAGGCGATGTTGCTCGCTCGACAAGCATCGGAGGTAAGCGCTGGGTTCGGCGTGGTGAAGCTCAATGGACCGTACGGCTTGGAACTAGGCGAAGGAATCGATGTGCTTTTCCGCGAAGCAGAGCAACCCAAGATCGAACTCGAACTGACTGATTCATCAAGTTACGTCCACCGCTGGTGTTTTAGCGTTTCCGAGGAACGGTGTCTGTACCTTTCGGTGGATGAGAGACCAGAGGACCCACCTTCAGTGTTTACAGGCACCGATCGACAGTTTACCTACTTGGGTGCTAATCGTCTAGGCCCACGAGATACGCTTCCTGCGGCGTATGAGGATTTGTCGCATCTCGGAGTTGGAGTACGTGGTGAGAATATTGCGCATGTTCTGACCACGCACGGTCGCGATGAAGTTGCAGGACCCAGGCGCTTTCAAGATTCTGAGGTTGTGACCTTGCTGCATCAGACTGAAAGATGGATCAGCAAGATTGTTGGCCCAATCGAAATCATGGCGGAGTGGTTCCCGAAATCAACGGTAACACGACTGCTCTTCAAGACCCCCGGCATTCGGAGCGAGTGGATGCGCCCGGCAAATGTCGGCTTCGGTATTTCTTATTCATTGCCCATCATCGTGGCAGGTCTCCTTGCCCCGGAGGACGGATTGCTTATCGTTGAGAACCCCGAGGCACATCTGCATCCAGCTGGCCAATCGGCCATTGGGACATTCCTTGCACGTGTTGCCTCCGACGGCGTACAGGTGATTGTCGAGACTCACAGCGATCATGTGCTCAACGGTATCCGGATGGCTGCGGCGATACAACCGCCCATCCTTCGTCATGACAACATCATCGTTCATTTTTTCCATCAAGAGGGTTCGGTAGGACCGGAGACAACTCCGATCAGGATATCAGCGGTCGGTAAGCTATCTGCCTGGCCTCGCGGGTTCTTCGACCAGTTCGAGCGAGACCTGGGCGCCCTGGCCAAGCCTAACTCTCGGAGGTCTGGATAGCTGATGCGGTTTGTGGTGGACGAAGCGAGCTGGAATCTCGAAGGTCACCAGCTCGATGAAGTGACTCAGGTGCTGGAGGGCTTCATCGAACGACTGGACGTTGCTCGATCGCGCACAGAAGTTGTTGGTTGCTCGAAGGATATCTATGAGTTCTACGTTACGAGTGAACTGAGAATATACCAGATACTCTTCGAAGAAACCTATCTCGTGAGTGATCGCGACATGCAGCGTCGGCTGATCGTTGCGTTGGACCGCCTATCCTACTGGGATGATGACGACGAGCAGATCGCACTCGAAGTGCTCAGAGATCCCCTCATTTATCACTTGAACTATAACTCGTAAGTGATCGAATTGATCCAACAATTGAAGCCGCCATATATAGAAACTTGTTTCTCGTTGTCGAATGGGTATTCTTTTCAGCCAAGGAGGATACCCATGAATAAGAAGCGGAAGTTCAGATCCGGCCCTGTCAGGCAATTCCTCGAATTTCTTCTTGCCAATGATTATCATGCCAAGAGAGTCACATCTCTGGCCGATGCAACACTCGGCGTTTTGCAGGCCAACGCCCTTGGCATCCACGCCATCGGCCACGGTTTGGCATACGTGTTAGCGCCAACATTATTTCGTAAGCGATTTCAGTCGCAGATTTGACCGATGGGTGGGTATGAGCGGGGGTTCGCGACAGTAAGGTACTGCGGGTTTGTACAGTTTCGGACAGCGTTGTTTTGAC
>Ga0307379_10007977_pt1 | contig 14327 bp, 12 predicted proteins | sample UN2MG_FD_202237 | JGI IMG/M metagenome (GOLD analysis project Ga0307379, IMG submission 202237) | Soil microbial communities from Risofladan, Vaasa, Finland - UN-2 | ecosystem: Environmental > Terrestrial > Soil > Coastal area > Acid sulfate soil | place: Finland: Risofladan, Vaasa | collected... | reverse complement strand
GGCTACCTGCACTTCTTTTGGCATGGTCTCGCTCATTTTCGCGTAATCTTTTTTGTAGGTGTTACCAGCCTTTGCAGTGTCGCCGGTAGCCTTAGACTTATCCCCTGTTTTCCCACCGCTAGTGCCTTGGATTCCACCGTTGGGATCCTTTGCTGGTGTCGTCGCCTTGGGTGTCATGCTATCGTACATATCTTTCTTGTATGCACGAGAGTCCATCATTTGACGATAATCCGGGCTACCCGGCAGAAAGATCTCTTCAGACTTCCCGCGACCAGCCGACCCCTTCCCGTAGTCTCCATTACTTGGCATGTTACTTCTCCTTATTAGTTAATATTACGCTGACGATCTATATCACGCATAATTTCGGTCATTGCTCTTGGCGTTACACCGCCCGCACCAACTGGAAGCCCATGCCCCAAGGTTTCACCTATTTGCCTTGCTCCAGGAATACCCTTAGCCATGTTTGATCTTCCAAACGCACCTGCGGCGTCTGTCATAGGCCCTAGCCTGGATAGGTATTTTATGAGGTCGGTCGCATCCATTGCAGTGCGAATAACTCTTGGAGAGGTTGCACCCAGTACCCCAGCATGTACCGCTGTGCCAATTGCGTATGGCCATATCCCAGCTCCACCACCTTTTCCACCAGACATCACATTCATCGCATCCATCGCTAACGCTGGGGCGTATGCTGCCAATGATGCTGCTCTAGCTAATGTTCTGCGCTTGCCAATTGTACTTGGTTCTTGTAACTGTTTAAGCTTAGGTATTGGCTGCCCCAGACGTTTTCCCCATATCTTGTACGCTTGCAGAAATTTCGCACCTTCTAGTGCGGATGGCGAAGCTTTTTCTAGCTCGTACAGCGCCTTGGGATTAGAGAAAATATTCGCTAGGAATTTAACAGGATCCTTATTTATTCCGTTCAATGCTTTTCTAGCTAGTCTGTTTTGCCGCATAAGGTTGTTATAGTAAGAGTAAGGATCTTCACCCTTGGTAAACCTCTCCCATCCGGCTTTTTTCCCCGCCGCGTTGAACTCGTTAACTACTGATTTTCTAGCCTCTCCCAACTTATACATAGCGTCTTTTACTTTTGGGTGTATCTTCATGTCTGTTTTTGCTTGCCATGACTTACTGATAAAGTCTAACTTTTCTTTTAGGTACTGAGCTTCATCGGGAGACACCGTTCTAGAGACTATCTCCCCGTTTTTACCTATGTTATCCGTTCCCCGAAGAGATAGTGTAGATTTCCCATCAACATGCCCCGTGTCTATCAAAAAATTCTTAAGGTTATCCATACCGGGTGCATCTACAAGTGCTTCCTTTGGTATGTCCCTAGAGGACGGAACAGTTGACCTCTCAAACGATTGATCTTTCAGGTTGTAGTAGGTGTCGCCAAACTGTTTCCCATGTGGGATTTCCGTTGGGGTTTCTATAAAAAGGTTTTCTTTTATATCGTTCATTACCCCGTCTACTATCTTCTTATCTGCGATATCCATGTTGTGATACTCGGAGTAAACATCTATTAATGAGTCGTCCAGGTCCTTAGATAGTGGCAGAATATCTATTTGATCCATGTTTTCTAGTAGTGATATCCTCTCTTCAGCAAGCCTCTCATAGTCAGAGTTTATAGACTTCTTCACCTTATATGCCATGTTCTCGCCTAAGAAGTTTGCCTTAGCTGTATCTGTTGAAACGCCCGCCTTTTTAGCGGCGATGGCTGCGTTTTCATCAACTGCCATCTTCCGCATCAGATCGGTATTATTTACAGCAATCTCCAGCAGCTCTCTATCTGTTCCAGTAGAAAAGGACACTCCGCTTTTTAAAGCGTTATTGATAACTTGTCCGGGTATCCCGCTTTGGGCCGCGTATAGGCGGGCCACATCTTGGGCCGATGTTTTTCCGAATGATTTTGCCACTGACTTGACCATGGGCTTTGTTGCACCACTCCCGAATATTGCCGGTACCGCTGCGCCCCATTTCGCCGCTGTTTTTGTTTGCTCTGGGTCGTACTGTTTTCGTATTCCCCTAGACATACTCATTTGCTGGTTTACGTAGTCTGATACTGCCGATGAGCCGCCTCCACCTATAGCTGCGCCCAGGGTTGCTAGTACAGGAACAGCTACAGGTGCGGCTGGCCCAGTTAGTAATCCCAATGCCCCTAGACCTGCTCCACCCACACCAGACCCTACTGTTTCAGCAAGGCCGGATGCTATGTCAGATTTTACGTCAGAAGCATCACGCTTAAACTCTTTCCAATCTGAGAAAAATCCGGTATCCGGGTCTAGCGTGTAGTAATCTTTTGTTCCCTTTTTCTTAGCTAAAATTCTTCCCCTTGATGAAAAGCTCCAGTCATATCCTGGTGCCTTCTCTTTCGCCCATGCAACCTGATCGCCTACATCAGCGCTAAAGTTTTTAAGATTGTCCCGAATGTTGGCGAGTTCATCCGGCATCTCTTCTTTTACCCTTGGGCCGAAGGTATTTACAATGGTCCCACTGATTGATGGGTCACGGCGCAGCATTTCCTTGCGCTGTTCGGGGGTGCGAGTTTCCCACACGTCGCGTAGACGCTGCTCATCTTCGCTAATGCGCTTCATGCCCTGGGGGAAAAGTTCCTCTGGCTGCTCCGTTATATATTTTTCTAGTCCAAGTAACTCAGCCATGGTCTTACTTTCCTTTTTTCGTAGGCATATTTATAAGGTCTTGCAAACTTGGGTTATTTAGTACATCTCCTGCGGATGGTGCCGTAAGTTTATTTGGAGTAGCCTCGTTGGTGATCGGGCTATACTCAAAGTTCATGTCACTAAGGGATTTCGTGGTCCAGTCACGCTGGCCCCAAAAAGTCTCTCCAACTATAGGTCGATAGTTTTTTGTGACTGCATTTGTTTGGGTAGCAATTTCCTTTGATAAAATCCTCAACGCTTCTCTTAGTTCGGCATCAGACGCAAAGGTACTATCCCCAACTAACTTGCCGAGCAATGATCGTTCGCGATCACTTGCCGCCGCACCTGATATTTTTCTGATGTACTCCACGTTCAACCTACCAAGCGTGTTATTTAGGGTGATAACATCCGCTAGTTGTTCCTTATTCAGGTGCTTGACAAAAGGGAGATCCTTCAGTGCGGATGTCGCCATCTCAGGATGTTTAAACAGTCTGTTATAAAAGTCGGCCCCCCACCCAGGGATATCCTTGTACTTGCGAACTATCGGACCGATTATATCTAGTTTCTCCTTAGTGCCGGTTGCTGGTCCTATTTGTGCCTCTTTCCCTAATTTAGCCACTTCATCCCAAAGTCTTTTGTCGTCTGCGATATCCACCTTCTCCCTTGGGGATACATATCCAGGTTTTTGGGTAGCATCTGCACTTCCGCCACCACCGATCTTATACTCTGCACCGCCTTTGAGCTTAGACGAGTCAGTTTGAACTACTTTATCTCTGTACTGGTCGCCCGCTACATGGGTAGACATCTGCGCCATGCGATCCATAACATCGCGCTTGTACCCAGCGAGTTTTTCCAAGACGCCCACTTTATCTTTTTCCGTGAAGCTAGCTGCCTGCATTTGATTATGTGCATCGGTTGCCGTGGTAGTATCGGTGAAGCGTCCACGGGTATCGTGGGCGTTCATGATGCTGTCAATTACTGCGGGAGCCATTAGTGGTTGGCCGCGCACTGGGTACTTTGCGACAAGGGCCATACCTTTGTCTAAGTCGTTGCCTGCCTTTTTTAAGTCCCGCCAACTTTGCATAGACTCCAGGATAGTGTTGGTATTCTTAGCTGCCTGCTGGACTACTTCGGGACCCATCGCTACCGTTTCGGTGTAAGCAGTTTTATTGCCTAACTCACCGCCCAAGGTGTCTTTCCTGGATTCGGGGATGCTTTTCCCCTCAGGAACGAAATCTTCCCGTATTTGGTCGCCCGATCGCATATTCTTAGAGTTTTGTAAGAGATTGGCCGCTTGCTCGGCGGTAAAGCCGTACTTCTCCGTAAGTAGCTTTAGCACCCCAAATTGATCCTTTTGCGCCGCAGGGGGTTGCCCCGCCAATGCTGCCGACGATACCGTCCTGCCGCCGCCTGGGGCCGCCTGTGCTCCGAAGTTTGCTGCCATTACCGTCGTCCTCCCCATCCCATGTTTGCTAGTTGTCGCGCCACGGGGCCTTGTGGGCCGGGCCTACTATCATAGTATGCATCTTGCTCATCCCAAAAACGCTGGTTTGGGTCTATCCCACCAGATTGGGCGTATGGGTCGCCGCCAACAGCGCCACGCGACATTACTTGATTGCTACCAGATCCCATGGAAGGCTTAGATAGTCCAGATAGTAGGGCTGCTGTCTGGGGCTTATCGCTGTAATACTTGTCCTGGTCGGCAAAGAATTGATCTTGGTAGCCTGGATTTTCGGTCAGACCGGCGCCCATCATCATAGGGCCGCCTCCGCCTCCGCCTCCGCCTCCTCCAGCCGCACCGCCTCCAGCCGCACCGCCTCCAGCCGCACCGCCTCCCATACCAGGCAGAGACATACCACTCGTAGTTGCCCCAAGTATCTCCGCCCAAGGATCCTTGGCCTCAGGCTCGGCCTTCATGGCTAGGTCACGGTTGCCAATATATGCGAGAGTTGCCGCAGTTTGGCGGTCCTTACGCTCCTGCTCCTGTACCCTCGGTACCATGATAGCCTTACTAACGCCTTGAATTAACGGTGCTAACCACCACATAATATGCTCTCCTTAAAAATTCCTACCACCTACTTACCTGTGAACCATTCCCATGGGTTGCCTTGCAAGAAATTCGAAGGTAGCTGCGAGCTAGACCCAGACCCACCAAGGGCTTTGGCAAGCTCCGCATCGCCATACACTTGTTGCATTGCCTTCCATTTGGCAAAGTCAGCTCCATACTTATAGCGCTCATCTGCCCCTGCCTGGGACGCATACGATGGCTCCAGTCCAGCTACTTTACCGGATGCGCCAAGACGCTGCTGGAGATCAGTCGAGCCCACACCCGACATGAAATCCATATGGTCGCCCCTTGCACCCTGTCCCGCCTGCATTCCCGCACGACTCGCTGTTTGGCTGATCCTGGCTGCTGATGCCGGGTCCAAGCCGCCTCTCGCCGATACGTCACCCATCATTTGCTTTGATTGCCCTAATGCCTGGGTGTCTATCTGCCCAAGGTTTCTACTAAGCTGACGCTCGCCCAACTGTTGCTGCATCTTCGCCCAAGGGCTTTGCTGGTCTAGTGGCTGCGTCCCATAGCCCTTTAGGAAGTCTAATGCCTCCCGATTTGGGGTACTTACCCCACTGGGATTATACGTTGGGGGTGCGCCATATGGTAAGAACGGTTGATTAAACTGGTTGGTATCTATGCTGCCGCCCCTGCGTTTTTGGCCGAGGTACCCGCCTTGCATGTTATCGTATGTTGTCATAGTGGCCGCACCCCAGGGGCCAACCCCCACCAGGTATTTAGCATTACCGCCTGTAGCTTCGTTTGCTTTCTCTTCTGCGTCTTGCCACCATCCCATTAGCTCATCTCCTCATACATAGTGAAATCAGGCTCTATGTTATTTTCGGCGTCTGGGACCATTGCAGCGAGCGTCGTCACCATCAACATGCGTTCCTGCTCTAGTGACGCCACACCTTGCTGCAACATAGGGTTTTGCTCTTTTTCCCATACCCGGTTTTTCATAAATCTTAGCACAAAGTTCGCGGCCTCAGGTATGTCTAATATATCGGAATCCACCTCTAAGCGGTTTGCTTGTCGCATATACCAACAAGTTACCCTAGCCCCAAGCACTTCATAAATACCAGTATACTGGAGAAGTCCGGCCAGGTCGGTTGCGCCAAAGCCGAAGGCTGCGCGGGAGTTTGTAGCGAAACTTGGGCCTGTGGCCCACGGCAAAGACAGCACCGCCCCAGACAGGTTGGCAAACGTGAACTTCATAGTTTGCGCGTCATACGATACCAAGTGTGTCTGGGTAGTACCCGATGTATTCATGACAAAGGTTGCCGCCGCAGCTAGTGCCACGGGGTCCGTATACGTGCCTACAGGTAACGCCACGATCCATGCAGCATCGTCATCGATAAAATCGATAGCGCTGTTTGCCGCAGAAATAGTCACAGAAAAGGATGTGTCATGTGACTTAGGGACAAGGTTTATCTGCGGTTTGCCCTGGGAGTCATTGACTAGGAACCAATCATATAGCGTCGAGCTGCTATGAATGCCCTCAATAGCCTTGCGCTCAAACTTCTTCCAATCTCCGATACGAGTAACTTTGTAGACCCGACTTCCATCTTCGAAGACAAGACGTCTAATCTTGTGAGCGTATATTTTCCCCGGTAAGTCATACTTTTCTACCCCACTGACGAGAGGGATTTTTACGTCGGTAAGGAAGTAATCCTCATATAGTGTATGAACCTCTTGCTCGGCCTGGTCGATTGCTTCATTCGCTACCGAGTTTAGTTCATTGTCAGATATGAATGTTTCTTCCTGGAGATCCATGTCCTCGCGGACCTTATCTCGTAATTCTAGGAGCGTCCAATATTTCGCAGATACGGTCATGTGATAAATCTCCCTAGAAGAAAGCGAAGCTCGGTAGCACCGCTCACAGTAATCGTGAAGCTATCCTCGGTGGATGCACCCTGCGTTACCGTAGCGTTTGTTGTGTTCCTAGTTATGAGAAAGTCGGATGGCCTAAAGTTAAGACCATGTGAGATGACCAGGGTATCGGCTGCCTTAGCGGTTCTATTGTACACCCTGCCCTGGAAGTCTACAAACGGGTTATCCACAGTAAGTACCTTATCGGCCACACGCTGTATAAGCTCAAAATTATCCCGATGTGCGTTACTATCAAATGGCTCTTTTCGTAGATCTACCTGTTTGGTCATACGACACCTACCTTGGAGTCTATAGTCTCACCGAGCATTGTGTAATCTATGTTTACGGCCTCAAGCTTGAATATGTCGCCGATGCTTTGTCCTCGGATTTCCCATAAGAAGTCACCAAGGGGTATTTGATTTTCCGTATCTCGTACACGTATAGTGTCCGATGTATTGGTATGGTTGGTTATTAGGTAGCCTTCCTGGTAGTTATTGAACTCAAAGAACACATATTTCCCCACCAGATCAGTGAACGGCCATGCCGTGGGAGTTCCTGTTACGATCCGTTGTATGTTTTTTCTAGTGGAACTTGCCACGGTGGTCTGACCTATATCTGTTGGCGTAGAGGATTCCCCGAACTTTACGGGGGTATCATTCGATAGACGAAGTTGCTTGTAATTACAGCGTAGCGTTCTAGCCGGAAACCACCGCTTGAACTCAAACAGTCCACCTGGGTTCCCCAGATCGGTTTCTGAGATTAATACCGGCCTCATCCTGCGAGGATCTTCCTGTTTATCGTCATTTATAGACGACGGCTGTATGGTAAGGGTGTTTGTAAGCTTCTTACAGAAGATAGTTGCCTTAGTAACCCACTTAGTTAAGCCCTCCATACCAAAGGAAAGGGCCGCAGATTGCCATGCCCAAACCACAGCTTGTGTGGCAAATGGAAACCTAGTTAGGGTATCTGTAGCTAGGTCGGGTGAATACTTGCTAATGTATCCCTGCGTGTCAAACTGAAAGTGTTCCCCGTCAATGAACATATTGGCTGATGGGTAGCTTCCCCAGTCGTCTGCGTTAGTGCCCGTTGTGTCGCGGTCGTCAACAGTTAGCTCATCGTCATACGCATACTCTGTTATGGTTGATGTGTCGCCTTCCATTGGAAAGTTTAGATCAACTACCCAAGTGGTAGTTTTTGCTGGGCGCACTAATTGACTGGTAGGATCTACAACATTATTAAAGCTGAAGTATACTCTCCTGCCTATCTGGTCGTATCTCGCCTCTATAGACCTTTCTTGGGACAAAGTTTGCACAAGTTTATAGTACCGTTTGTTCAAGTGAGAGGATATTTTCTGTACCCGGAAACCATCTGTTCTGTATAATCCATCATGTGACGCGAAGTATATGTCGGTGTCTACCTCAACTAGCGCATCCGACCCTACGCATCCTACTTCATCAGATATAGTTCGCTTGTCTACAGTGCCCCTTCCTAAGTCATCGACGCTACCCTCTAGGCGAGAGCATCTATATCGCTCAAAGGCTACTGCATAATTTCGGATAGACCCCAAGGCTACGGTATTCGTATCGAACTCTTTAAAGAATAGTACAGGCACAGCATCCGGGGCGGATTGTTTAGAATGATATACCCGGTTATCACCTTTAGAGTAGAACGCTACGTTATCGTCGGTAAGAGTCATCAACCTAAAATCTTTGTCTGGCTGATCGGAATCAAGCTCGCCGCCTGCTGTGTATGGTGGCGGCCTTCCGAGTATCACCCCAGTATCAGACGTTACATCCCTAAATTTCTTAGATGCAGCATCAACTACTATTGCTTCTCCAGCAGCATTGAATGTAAACGTAGAAAGGGGTGCGTACCCGTAAATCTCCCTGAAATCCTGCCCGTTCGCCAAGGTTCGGAATACCCTAAGCACTATTTCTACATATGCTACGTTTACACCGTAGTAGTTATCGGAGCCGGATGACGTTGCTATATTAGTCATGTCCGCCGTTATCTCTACAACCGCCCCAAATATGAGATCTATTGAATCAATATCCTCAACCTCTATCTGTGTAGTGGGGCCGCGATCTGAGTATTGCTCACCTGTGTATGTGGTATATCGCCTCTCATAGTGTGCAACATACAAATATGTATTAGCTCCGGCTGCCGGTACGTTAGTCACTGATATCGCTGGTGCTGGCAAACCAACCCGTATAAGATTGCTAGGCACTATGTCTGACCCAGTATCCCGAAGGAATATCTTCGATAATCTTACATTATCAGTATTACCAGTAAATTGCCCCTGTCCGAGATATACATGATCATTAGTCCGGACGAAATGATCAAACGGTGCTATAGGGCTATACTTTAATGGGTACCCTTTTTCGGATGCGACAACATCCCAACTAGCATCAATCGCACCAACTTCTCCGGCTGAAATATGCTCTACTTTTCCTGTAGTTGGACTGTTTTGTAATCGAACAAATCTAAGATCTAGTGCAGTCTGGGCAAAAGCATAGTAGTTTGTGTACTCTTCCTCTAGGTCTACGTTACTTAACACAAAGGGTGAGATAGCCTTGATGGTGGGCACACCAGCAAAAGATACAGGAAATTCTGTGCCTAGTAACCCTACCCCAAACAATCCTCGACCAGGCCGTTGGTACGGTTTACCGTTACGATCGATCAATAGATTCTTATAGTATTGACCAATATGGGTTTCACCGCCGATATATAAATCGGACATACCACCATGGAATCTGTCAATCCTAAGCTGGGCCATTACACATCCGTAGCCGTAGAAAAATCTATGGGTGTTGTCTCTGCTTTTATCTTTACGTAGGCACGTTCCTGCGGGTTTTGGTTCACAACGTCTAATGTCGCTGCATCAAACCAACCTGTAAAATCAGCTCCCATCCAATTCCATTCCATATTGTAAATAGGTGCCTTATCCGCAGCACTTGCGGCTGCATCTTTAAAAAGACACAAGTTGCAAAATGCTTCGCCACGGTTGTAGTCCACTTCTACCTGGAAGATCTTCCAGTAGTTGCCAGTGAAACCGTTTGGAGCTTCATAGCTAAGTTGTAAGGCCATCAGTGTCCTCCTTCAAGGGCAGCAACCCTATTTAAAATGTCATTTATTTGGTCTTCTTGGTCGGATACTTTTTTCTTTAATCGTTTGATCTCTGCGAAGGCAATGGCTACCATCGACGAATATCGAACACCCTGTATTTTTCCTTTGAAGTGTGTAACCATCGTTGGCATTATCTCGTTAACTTCTTCTGCGATAAATCCGATATCTTCGGTACCATCAGACTTCCACTTGAAGGCGACTGGCCTAAGCATATCAACATTGTAGTTATCTGTAAGGTCTACAATGTCCTTCTTGTAGCGTTTTGATGAACTACAGTTACCTGTAACTTGCATACCATCACCGTCTACCGCCCCGATACACGCACCTGTCGCGCCAACTGATCCGCGAAGCTGCCGTAGCCCCGATCCTGTAAGTTTAGCTGTTTTTGTAGCGTCCCTGTAAAATTGCATTTCCCCATTAATGAACCCGACACCATGCTCATATATTATTCGTCCAACAGCATTGTTAGACACATCTCCAAATTCAATTTTGGATGATCCTGTATCAGCGCTAGCATCTATACGAAGGGTTGGGATAGGGTTAGAAGCTCCCCCAATAGTAAGAAGTCCTGCTGACGTGAGGGACAGTAAGTCCAATCCTCCAGCCCTAAAAACCAGTACATTTGCGCCATCATCGTAGAGTATTCGTCCTTGGGCAGGGTCGCTTAGTGGACCCATCTCTATTACTGAATCGGTTGACGTAGAATCTGTAGATAAAAGCTGAAAAGTAGCTATCCCGTTAGACAAAAAGGAATACTGGTTTGCATCGAAGTAGTGCGTTTGCAGACCGGCAATTCCGATAACTGCCCCGGCCACCGTAGGGAAATATAGGCCAGTATCAGGATCTTTATCGCTAGAGTATGCTGGCTTACAGCCGACTGTTGGGCAACTATCATCCTCATCTACCTTCAATGGTGATGAGAAAGTAACTAATGATGAGCTAAACGCGCCGATAGCTGCGCCGCCTGCTGTAAGACTTATCTCATTGGCTGCGCTGCGGTACACACCTGTATCTGGGTCGTCCTTAAATGATATAGTCGGGGCTGCTGCCGTACCAGTATTTAGTAGAACCTTATCGCCGGATAAAGTTGCCGTACCAAGTAAAAGGAGCGCCGCTAGTAATGTAAACAATTTCATCTGTACTCCTATGATGGGATAGAACTTGTTTTAACCCAAACCGATACATCACCCTGCGTCAGGGTGTTGGTATTTACGTCAGATGTTAGCCTTATTCGTATAGCCGTTACCGCAGCACTAACATAGTCAAGTACGCTTGTAGTCTCAAATGCGGTATCACTAACTGCCTGGGAAGCTACAAAGTCGTTCGTAAACCTATTATCATCTGCTGCTATACCTATCCGTAAATTTACAAAAGTAGAGCCGCCACCAGAAAACGATGTTGAATGTTTTACATTTATTCCCTCTATCACCTCGTTTACGCCCAAAGAGAATATATCAATTTGTAGTGTCGTTGCGGCTGCGGCAAAATCTGTATAACTGAACGTGTATTTTGTCCATACCCCAGTGCTGCCTGCGACTGCTGCGGCCACCCACACACCGCCATCATCCACATATACTGTGTTGGAGTCGTCCACCCATGCTGTTCTTCCCTTATTAGACACAGAAGGCGCGGGAAGGCTGGCAAAGTTCGCAGCGTTTTCCAGTCTAAATCCAATGCCCTCTCCCGACATGTATAGGTCTTTGACCCGGAAAGAGGCTGTGCCGATGTCAGTAGTATCATCAACATCAGGGCGAAGCGTGTCACGGAATATTACACTCCCTTTGGTGGCGTCGGACGTAGACTCAAGGGTTAGGTTGTTGGAGGCAACTGTGCCGCCAATGAGAACTTGGCCACCTGCCCTGCCTGCGAGTAGTGCATACTGCGTATGGTCATCATCGCCAAGACCACTGATAGACCCATGATCGATCTCTGTGTCAGGGGCCGATGCTACCCACTTAGACCCATCCCAAAAGATAGAATCCCCTAGTGCTACTCCCGTTAAAATACTTCTTAACGATTGAACTGTGGCCGACGATACAGAGGTTACGCCATCCGATAGTACGCCGTCGAAGTATATAGAGTCCCAAACACTTCCAGTAAACCCCAGATGGAACGCGCTATTTACCGAAGGTAGTATGCTGGTTTGTGGCCGGATAAACCCAGTACCATTCGCAGCAATGTTTAGGTCCGTATTGACTGTACTCACAGATAGGGTGTTACCATCTATTCGCACGTCATCGACGTCTAACTGACCTGTAATGTCCACAATACCAGTAACCGTCTGGTCAATGGTGGTCATGGCGCTTTGCATATCTATGACGCCGGTACCATTGGCCGCTAGCGTAAGATCAGTATCCACGGGTATTATGGATATGGCGTTTCTATTAATTTGTATATTTTGCGAGAAAGTAACCGGCTTATTTTCGTTAGCGAAGAAAAAGTTAGCGGAATTTGTTGCCTGAATGTTAACTTTACCTGTTACCGCTAAAAGCGCCTCTATCGTGACGTTCCCGCCTACGATATTCATTGAGCTGACGCGCGGCCCCGCTAGCCCATCAGTGCCAATAAACATCGCAGCGGTAGTAGTAATAGTTCCAAGAGGTCCAGCGTCGGCAATCTTTGTGGCACCTATCTGCGCAAATCCCGTAGTAGACAGGTTCTCATTTCCGAAATCTATTGCGCCGGATGTGTCGGTGATCGACCCACCCTGGATAAGCATGGTATCTACGGTTACGGTACCAGTTGTCGAAAGATCTTCGTCATCGAAGTCAATAGCTCCGGTTGAATCTGTAATACTGCCTGTAGCAAGGCCCATAGTGTTAACAGTAGCAAGCATCGTATAAATATGGCTCCACCTGTAAGTAGGTGTGCCAGAAGTGTATGTGTCATCGACCTTTGGTCGGAAATTATCACCCACCTGAACATATCCAGTCCCAGCACCAACACCATCGCCGCTATTAGCATAGAGACTAAGGTGGGTGTTAGCGGTTTGCCCACCGTAAATGGACTGCCCTGCATCATCGCCAGTAAGAGCCACGCCTGTATCGTCAAGATCGTCAATACCGTATTTATAAACATATACGTCCTGAGTCTTTAAAAGAAAGTTAGATAGGATGGACGATTCGCCCCAATCCATGTCGTATATTTTATACCATTTCGCAAGTGCATCGCCTTCGCGCTTTTCCCAGCGATATGCCGCTGCTTTACCATCACCGTCGTCCAGCACGACCCGATAATCATTTATAGTGTTACCGGCTGCTGGTAGCGCCGCAGGTGTGGCCACTGACGGCTGTGTTTGTGGATATATTACTGCGAACAGCCAATTCATCGCCGATTCCGCATTCTGCGGCTGGCCGGTTGGTAACGCAGGATTTGTATAGTCTAATTCAGCTAGGGAGTGGCGGTACGGATGCTGCGCGGTACTCCAGACCTGAAATCTGTGATGCTGTGGATACATTGTCTACCGCCTATATGTCGTATGCAGACTGCCATACAGCGTTATCTTCTTTCATCTTTTCCACCATAGTAGTAGTCGGATTGAAGTATGTGTACTGCACGACTGTACAGAACTCACCTTGCTTGGCATCGCGATGAGCTGTGTATATGAACTCGACTCTGCCTTGGGCGTCTATCGTCGAAAATTGTTTTATTAGCTCGTTGCCCTGGGTAACTAGACCCATTTGGCGTGAACTGTTATCTACACCACCTGCCATGGCTTACCTCTAGGGAAAAGGGGGCCGAAGCCCCCCGCAAATTAAGGGGCTATTGCTGTGTCTGCGGTATCGAAGAGTACCACTAGGTCATCTTGCATCCCCTGGTTTAGCGTTGCAATACGCGCCTTGTAGCCTTGAGCCAAAGCAGAAGAAAGCGTATTGGTTGGCCAATCTGTACCATCAGCAAGAACAAAATATTTGTTCCGGAGGGCATCAACTTGAGCCTGTGTCGTTAAAGCTGCCATGAGTAACCTCCTTTAGTAGCTGATTTTGTCAATGATTGCCGAGTGGCCAGGTTTCTTGTATTCCATCTCTCCGAAGAGCATGCAATCCACGACGTACTGGTACCCGTTTGCGTTACGAACTTCGAAATACTCACGATTGTCTGGAGAAATCCTTTTTCGGAAGTATCCATTAGAACGGAACGTGATAGAGCGCCAATCCACAAGTGGAATGATGTCATCGTCCATTTCCTGGATACCAACGAATTTGGTGACTTGACCAGTTACGTTAGCAATCTTCATTTCCATCCAACCGAACAAAGACTCTTTTGGATCTTCAACAACTCGGAACTCACCTTTTTGAAGCTCTAATTGCTTCATAACGGAGCCGTAGTTTTTGAGAGACATAAGATACTCAGTTGCGCGACCTTTGGAGCGGCGACGAACTTCGGTGTATGCGTCAAACAACTTATTAAGGATGTTTGATGCAGTAATCGCTGTACCGTCGATATTTACCGCCTGGAGGATCGGATACTTCAATTTCTCAACACCGTGGATTTTTTGCAATCCACCGTTTGCGAAGCTCAAAAGAGCTTGGCGCATTGAGATGAATGTATCGTGATTTCCCGCAGCATCGTAGACGCCTGGGTGGTATGCCTTCGCGTCATCCGCTACGAGATACGCAGCA
>Ga0307379_10007975_pt1 | contig 14331 bp, 12 predicted proteins | sample UN2MG_FD_202237 | JGI IMG/M metagenome (GOLD analysis project Ga0307379, IMG submission 202237) | Soil microbial communities from Risofladan, Vaasa, Finland - UN-2 | ecosystem: Environmental > Terrestrial > Soil > Coastal area > Acid sulfate soil | place: Finland: Risofladan, Vaasa | collected... | reverse complement strand
CAGCCCAATCCGTAGTCTCTCAATTAAGCACACTTAAATCAGTAATTGAGCCGGTGGAAGAAATCCAGCACGAGGTCGAAGACATGAGAGAGCTGTTCGAGCTGGCTGAGGCTGAGTCAGATGAGGATGAGCTGATACAATTAGAAGATGGCCTGGCAAACCTGATAAAAAAGTGTGAGCAAATCGAATTGTCGGGGCTGCTGTCCCGGCCGGACGATATGAAGAACTGCTTCTTCAGTATTCACGCGGGGGCCGGTGGGACGGAGAGCTGCGATTGGGCCAATATGCTACTTCGAATGTACAGCCGACACTTTGAAAAAAACAAATACAAGTTCCGGGAGCTCGATATTACGCCGGGAGAAGAGACGGGAATACGGTCAATAACACTGCGGGTGAGCGGGCCTTTTGCATACGGGAAACTGTCGTGCGAGACAGGTGTGCATCGGCTTGTACGGATAAGTCCGTTCGATTCAAATAAGCGGCGACATACGAGTTTTGCGGCGGTAGATTGCATTCCTGAATTCGATGACGATGTCGATATTGAAATAAAAGAAGACGATTTGCGGGTTGACTTTTACCGTGCCAGCGGGGCCGGTGGGCAGCATGTAAATAAGGTAAGCTCAGCAGTGCGGATTACACATCAGCCGACCGGTATCGTAGTGCAATGTCAGAACGAACGAAGCCAGCATAAAAACCGGGCCCAGGCGATGAAGGTACTCAAGGCAAAATTATATATGCTGGAGCAGCAAAAACGCGACGCTGAGCTGGCGAGACTGTATAGCGAGAAGGGCGAAATCGCCTGGGGAAACCAGATACGAAGCTATGTCCTTCAGCCGTACAAAATGGTTAAAGACCATCGCACTAACTTTCAGACGGGCAACGTGGACGCGGTATTAGACGGCGAACTCAACGACTTTATCGAAAGCTATCTAAGATATAGAGCTAAGAGCAAGTAAAAAAGCCATAGATGAATACAGATTAACACTGTTAGAAACTAAAAAAGAAAAAAATGGGTTCCTGCATCTGCTTTCGCAGGCACAGGATTGCGCAGGAATGACATAAAAAAGGCAAAGTAAATTAAGGCAAAAAAGATGAAAGAGATTATTGAAGTCGAGGTAAGGGCGCGAACGGTTGATTTTGGCAAATGCGAAACAGAGCTGCTTGCGTTGGGTCAATTCAGCGACGCCAAAAGATTAGACAAAGTGAGCGCAGAACTGGACAGGAAACTCGATGGTGCGATTGAGCGATTGATTAAATTAGGCGATTTCAAGGGAAAAGAAGGAACCAGCGCAGTTGTTTACGGCAATGGTAATGTAGGCGCCAAGCGCATATTGCTGGTCGGCTTAGGAGAAAGGAAAAAGGCGACGCCGGATACCATCCGCAAGGCGGCGGCCAACACGGCTAATAAGGCGGTATCAATGAAAGCGGAAACCGTCAGCCTGGGGCTGCACAGGGCCTTCGGTGGGCGGTTTGACTTGGGGACGATGGGACAGGCTTGCGCCGAAGGGACATATTTCGGCAGCTATCGGTATGATGAGTACGTTACCGAGAGCGAGGACGGGCGATTGGGCCGGCTCGGCGTTGAGGTGATAGATTCCGATTCGTCTAAAACAAGACAATTAAACAAGGGACTTTCTCGCGGGACCGTTATCGGCAAAGCGCAAAGCTACGCAAGGACATTGATGAACCGGCCGGCGAACGTAATAAATCCGGCTAAATTGGCAACGGCTGCGAAAGAGCTGGCCCTCGGGTGCAAGAGCTTAAGCTGTACGGTTTTTGACGAAAAACAATTGGCAGCAAAAGGGATGAACGGGATATTAGCAGTAGGTTCCGGCTCGCAAAATAAGCCTCGGCTGATAGTGCTGAGATATACTCCCGCTCAGCGAGTCGGCTCGCAAGTGCCCACGGTTGGCCTGGTCGGCAAAGCGATAACATTCGATTCCGGCGGGATAAGTATTAAGCCCGCAGATAATATGGACCAGATGAAATTAGATAAAACGGGCGGCATCGCGGTATTGGGCACAATGAAGACAGTGGCAGGACTGGGATTGGGCGCCAGAGTCATCGGGATAATTCCCGCTGCGGAGAATTTGCCGAGCGGGACAAGCTATCGGCCGGGCGACATTATTACGACGTTCAGCGGTAAAACGGTTGAGGTCCAGAATACCGACGCCGAGGGAAGGATGATAATGTGCGACGCGCTCCACTACGCTGTTAAGGAAAACTGCGACGTTATCATTGATATAGCAACATTGACCGGCTCGTGCAAGGTCGCGCTTGGCAGCTATATGGCAGGCCTGATGGGTAACGATAAAAGACTGATAAAACAACTGCAAAAGGCAGCAGATGACAGCGGCGAGCAGGTCTGGCCTATGCCGAGCGGCGATGAGTATGCAAAAGAGATGAAGAGCAAGATAGCAGACCTGAAAAATATCGGCAGCAAGTGGGGCGGCGCGTGCACGGCAGCGGCGTTTTTGAGGCAGTTTGTAGGCGAGAAAAAATGGGCACATCTGGATATCGCAGGTACGGAGGTTTTTGAGAGGGCGACGGAATATTCAGTCGAAGGCTCAAGCGGATTCGGAGTGCGTGTGTTGACGAGTTATCTTATGAGTGTGGCGGGGAAGTGAGCCACGAATTTTTATGAGTTTTGAAATTAGGCAGGTTAGATGAACGATAAAGGCAAAATGAGTGTAGATAACAAACGGATTGAGAAGGCGGTCAGTGAAATACTTCTGGCGGTCGGTGAAGACACTAAGCGTGATGGATTAAAGGAGACGCCGGAGCGGGTGGCAAGGATGTATGCCGAGCTGCTGGCGGGGATGCATGAAAATCCTCAAGAGCATCTTAGCAGCGTTTTTACCGAGAACTATAACGAAATCGTTCTTCTGCGTGACATCCCTTTTTACAGTATTTGTGAGCATCATCTTATGCCGTTTATCGGCTCTGCGAACGTTGCATACCTGCCCTCGGGGGCGATTCTCGGGATAAGCAAATTGGCTCGAATTGTGGACTGTTTTGCCCGCCGACTTCAGGCCCAGGAAAGACTTACGTACCAGATAGCTGATTTTATAATGAACGGCTTAAAGCCACAAGGCGTTGCAGTGGTGCTGGAGGCTTCGCATAGCTGTATGACGATTCGTGGTATAAAGAAGCCGGGCTCGGTAATGGTGACATCGGCACTTCGCGGGATATTTATGAGAGACCCAAGGAGCCGCAACGAGGTTATGAGCCTGATGCAAAAGTAGCAATTAACAGCAGAGAACGCTGAGAGCGCAAAGAAAGAAATTCAAGAGGGATCTTGTTTATGCATAAAACGGGGAGGCAGGTACGATTTTCGATTAATCCTTTTTTGGCGAAGGACATTGAAGGCTCTAATTCATTTGCATCGCGGCCAACGGGGGAAGGATTGTCAATATTTTTCGAATTATTTGTAGAGGTGGCCGGCGAAGTTGAGCCTGCTACCGGATTTGTTGTTAACGTTCTCGATATCGACAGGAAAGTCCGCGCATTTGTGGTGCCGATTTTCGCCGAGCGAATAAGAGAAGAATTTCGGCAAGGCAAACATATCGGGTTTTTCGAGATAGCTGAACTTTTGAAATCCGGCTGGGGACAATTGTCTGATAAGTTTGGAACGGCGAGGATAAGCCAATTGAGCCTGAGGCTGAATCCTTTCAGGAAAGTGACGATAGAGTCGAAGGACTGCAAAATGATTTACTTTAGCGAGAAGTTTGAATTTGCGGCGACGCATAAGCTCTGGAACGAAGATTTTTCCGATGAACGTAATTTTGAGGTTTTCGGCAAATGCGCAAACCCTTCCGGGCACGGGCATAACTATATTGTTGAGGTTACGATAAAGGCACCAGAGGACAAAGAGGTTTTCCTCGTGGGTGATTTTGAAAGAACAGTGGATGAGGGGCTTATAAAGATTGTGGACCACAAGAACCTGAATGTGGACGTTGCTGAGTTTGGCAAGACGAATCCGACGGTAGAAAATATTGCGGTTTTTGCGTGGAACAAACTTGCTGGTAAATTCGGCGAGGTCCGGCAAAATGCCGGACTGCACTGCGTTACGGTCTGGGAAACTGATAAGACGTATAGCTCGTATTATGGGCAGTGACCCGTCGCTCGCGGCTCGCGACTTGTGTTCCGGGGCCCAGTATATAAGGACAGCCAGCCGGCATAGAGTCCGGGGAAATTGATTATTCGTGATTGATAATTGGTTAATAGTTGTTATTCTTTTCAGATACAGAGTTTTTTAGACAGGTTTTATATGAGAACACTGGTTACAGGCGGGGCGGGGTTTATAGGGTCGCACCTGGCGGAGCGGCTGCTGGAAGAGGGTAACGACGTAGTCGTTGTTGATAATCTCAGTACCGGCAGTCTAAAAAACATTGAAAGTTTCAAAGACAAGGTTGGTTTTAATTTTGTGGAGGGTGACATCCGGAACGTTGAGCTGATGGACGCTGTGGTGGAACAGAGCGAGGTGGTCTTTCATTTGGCTGCGGCTGTAGGTGTCAAGCTGATAGCCGAGAGGCCCGTGCATACGATAGAGACGAATATCAGCGGTACTGAGGTGGTATTGGATGCCTCCAATAAGTTCCATAAAAAGATTTTTATTGCTTCCAGCAGCGAAATCTACGGCAAAAGCGAGGCGATCCCATTCCATGAAGATGACGATATTGTGTTAGGCAGCACGAGAGTCCCGCGGTGGTCCTACGCGTGTAGTAAGGCGATAGATGAGTTCCTTGCCCTTGCTTTTCATCAACAATACGGTCTGAGCGCCGTGGTTGGCAGGTTCTTTAACACGATTGGGCCAAGACAGACAGGACAATACGGTATGGTGGTGCCTCGGTTTGTTCAATGGTCGTTGGCCGGTGAGCCGGTATCGATATACGGCAGCGGCCAGCAGAGGCGATGCTTTTGTTATGTTGGGGACGTTGTTGATGCGATCATCGGCTTGATGAACTGCGAGCAGGCAGCAGGGGACGTATATAACATCGGCTCTGCTGAAGAGATTGCTATCGAGGCACTTGCTGATAAAATTATTGAAATGGCGGGCAGCAAGAGTGAAAAGAAATTTGTTCCGTATGACGTGGCTTATGGAAGACCTATGGAGGACATGATGCGACGTGTGCCGAGCCTGGAACGAATCAAAAAGACGACCGGCTGGGAGCCGAAAACGAGCCTGACGGAGATGCTACAGGTAATTATTGAAAGTGAAAAACATAAACTGTAAAACATACAACGATAGAGTAAAATCCAAAAAGAATTTTTGGTCAGGACCAAGAACGACGTAAGAGATAGATTCCCGCCTTGGCGGGAATGACACAAACAGATGTAAGGGACATTATGAAGAAGGCATTGATTACGGGTATTACGGGCCAGGACGGCTCATATCTTGTTGAGCTGCTGCTGAAAAAAGATTACGAGGTCCTGGGCATCCTGCGGCGAAGCTCATCTTTTCATACGAGCAGGATCGACCACTTGTATAAGGACCCACACGAGCAGCCCCGGCTTAGATTGGTTTACGGAGATTTGACCGACGGGAGTAATCTGTCACGCATTGTGAACGAGGTCAAGCCTGATGAGGTTTATAACCTGGGTGCGCAAAGTCACGTTCGCGTAAGTTTTGATACGCCTATCTATACGGTTGATACAGATGCGCTTGGGACGCTTCGGCTGCTTGAGGCGATTCGGGGGATGGAAAAACCGGCAAAGTTCTACCAGGCCTCGAGCAGCGAAATGTACGGCAAGGCAGTTGAAACACCGCAAACAGAGAATACGCCATTTTATCCGCGGAGTCCGTATGGCTGTGCGAAGGTGTACAGCTACTGGCAGACGATAAATTATCGGGAAGCATACGGGCTGTTTGCGTGTAACGGGATTTTGTTTAATCACGAATCGCCGAGGCGAGGTGAGACGTTTGTTACAAGAAAAATAACGCGAGCGGCGACGCGAATCAAACTGGGTCTACAGAACATACTTTATTTGGGCAATGTGGACGCCAAACGGGACTGGGGATTTGCGGGTGATTACGTGGAGATGATGTGGCTGATGCTTCAGCACGACAAACCCGACGACTACGTGATAGCTACGGGCGAGAGTCATTCGGTGCGTGAGTTTCTGGATGAGGTATTCGGCTATCTTGATCTGGACTGGCAGAAGTATGTTGAAATCGACCGGCATTATTTTCGGCCGACGGAAGTTGACTGTTTGTTGGGTGACGCCAGCAAAGCAAAAAGGGTCCTTGGGTGGGAGCCAAAGGTGACTTTCAAAGAGCTTGCGAAAATAATGACGGACGCCGATATGGAAATCGCCAGGCGCGAAAAGATAATTAAAGAGCATGAGGAAGCAAAATAAAATGACCGGTTTTTTCAGTAACAGGGAATCTGTGAATAGAAGCAGCCCTTTTTATTCGGAAGGTATTGTTTTTGGCACGCTTTGGAAACGCAGTTGACCGAAGGATTAAGGCGCATATGAAACAGCCCCACAAACCAAGTATAGCCGTGCTTATTCCGTGCCAGAACGAGCAAACGACCATAGGCAAAGTTGTAGATGACTTTCGCCGACAGCTTCCCTCCGCGACAATATATGTTTTCGACAACTGCTCAACAGATGCAAGCGCTGCGATAGCTGCCAAACACGGCGCGGTAGTAATAAAGGAGCCTCGTCAAGGCAAAGGTTTCGTTGTCGAAAGTATGTTTGACCGTATCGATGCAGATTTTTACGTGATGGTCGATGGTGACGATACCTACCCGGCTGATTATGTTCATAAACTACTTGAGCCGGTCTTATGCGGAGATGCAGATATGAGTGTTGGCTCACGGCTCTCAGATTACTCAGGGAAGTCTTTTCGCCCGCTGCATGTTTTAGGCAACAACCTTGTTCGATTTCTTGTCAACTGGGCCGCCAAAACACAACTTACAGATATTTTGAGTGGGTACCGGGTGTTTAATCACAGGGTTGTGAAATATATTCCGGTGCTTTCGTCAGGGTTTGAAGTCGAGACAGAGATGACTATTCAGACGCTCTATTATCGGCTGAAGATTGTCGAAGTTTCGATTCCATATCAGGCCAGACCTACTGGCAGTGAGAGTAAACTGAGAACTTTTAGCGATGGTTTTCGAGTGTTGTGGAAAATCTTCAGCCTTTTCAGGTCATTCAAACCTTTAACCTTTTTTGGAGGTCTTGGATTATTGTTTTTGATTTTGGGGATCCTGGCGGGAATTCCGCCAGTTCACGATTATCTCACTAATCCTAATCACTACGTGCATCACGTTCCGCTGGCAATTTTAGCAGTAGGTTTGGTAATTCTATCCGGTATATTTACTTTTCTTGGTATATTGCTTCACTCACTCAACTGGAGATTCAAAGAACTGCACAATGTTCTCACGAGAAAGGCCATGTCTGATTAGAAAGGGGATTTTCCGTGAAAGCACCACATGTAGTTAGAGGATATGGTCCCCTTGACTTGTTTTTGGCAAAACAAAGATGTAAGGCAGCCAAGAGGCAGATAAAATTAGCTGGAAAGCACGGCCGTATATTGGATATCGGCTGTGGTGCCTATCCTTTGTTTCTTGTTACTATAGATTTTTCAGAAAAATATGGTTTGGACAAAATAGCTCAAAACGATCATGTTAGTAAAGTAAAAGAACGGGGAATTACTCTTGTCAGTTGTGAAATTGAAAAAGAAGAGAGAATTCCTTTCGAGAATGATTACTTCGATGTAGTGAGCATGCTTGCAGTATTCGAACACATTGAGGTCGAGAGATTGGTTAAAATACACAAGGAAATATACAGAATATTAAAGCCAGGCGGGATGTACATTATGACTACTCCTGCATTTTGGAGTGGCCGGTTGCTTAGATTCTTAGCAAAGATACGTTTAATAAGCGAAGTCGAAATTAAAGAACATAAGGGCAGCTACAACTTCTCAAAGATTTCATCTGTGCTTCAACAGGCCTGTTTTGAGAAAGACAGATTACGATTTGGATATTTTGAAATTTTCATGAATACTTGGGTGACAGCAACCAAATGATGATATCTAAGTACCAAATGTATGCAAAGAAGTATTGTTCTTTTAAGTTCTGTCTTTGATAACCTGAATTAATTTATTTGCGGCAACAAAGCTTTTTGTTCCAGGCTTATCCGTCGGAACGATTTGTGCATAATTGCTGAGGAGTAGCACATGACAAAGAAGGCTTTCTTCAAATTATTGCCCATTTTCCTGTTATATTTTGCAATATTTCTGCTGACTGCCGAAGATTCGCTTGATTATGGTGATGAGCCAAGGTATGCGAAGTACGCCGAAAATCTCACTAAAGGTTTCTATGCTCCCACAGATACGCTGTTTCTATGGAATGGGCCAGGCTATCCGCTTCTGCTCACACCCTATGCGTTTTTCGGTGTTCCCTGGTACTGGGCGAAAATGCTAAATCCGGTCTTTATGTTTCTGGCAGTCTGTTTCATTTACAGTTCTATCAGAAATTATATGTCGGAAAAAACAGCTTTATTTTTTTCATATTTATTTGGTCTTTATCCACCCTTTTATGCCGAGCTTTGGTTTTTGTTGACAGAGCCTTTTGTTTTGATGTTAGTAAGTCTGTTTGCATTACTTATCATAAAATGGTTTGGCAGTGGTAAGTATCGTTACATGCTCCTTGCCGCTGTTATTTGCGCACTTACAATTTTGACAAAAGTTTTTGTGGCTTATGTGGCAACGTCAATGTTGCTGTTCAGTTTAATACTATGGAAATGGAGTTCGATCTGTCGAAGAAGCATTCCTGTATACGCTGTTTCCCTTTTGCTTTGCACGCCCTACTTATTATATACTTACTCTGTCACCGGCAAGATTTTCTATTGGGCTAATTCCGGTGGTCAAGTTCTCTATTGGTTGTATAATCCCCATCCTGAAGAATTCGGTGATTGGAAATCCTCGGTAGCAGTGATGACTCAAGCCGAGCTGGCCCACCACAAGCCTCTTTTTAACAAGCTTGCAGAGCTTAACTTTGTGCAGCAGGATGAGCTGTTGAAAAAGATAGCAGTGAGGAACATCATTAATAATCCTGGCAAGATGTTTCTTAACTGGGTTTCAAATCTCGGCCGCTTGTGGCTAAATCTCCCGTATTCCTACAAGTACCAGCACCCGCGCCAACTAGTATATCTCGTACCTAATTCATTGTTGTTGGCTGCTACATTATTGTGTCTCTATCCCCTGATAAGATTTTGCAGACAGCTCCCAACACCAATCACCCACGCGCTTGGTCTTTCCGTAGTATTCCTGCTCGGCCATTCTCTGGTGTACGCAAATGCAAGATACCTTTGCACTATAGTGCCATTTATCTTTATAATAATTGCCTACACCGCAACAAACCTGGTAAAATTACAACACCCTTTGAGTGAGGAATAAATGATAATGAGCGGTTTTTTTGAGGACAGGCGGGTTGTCGTTACCGGCGGCGCGGGTTTTCTGGGCAGTTATTGTTTAGAAGGGCTGGAAAAACGCGGCTGTAAGAATATCCTCGTGCCCAAAATCGAAGAGTATGACCTGGTACAGATGGACAATATTGTCCGGATGTATGAGGATATGAAGCCGGACATTGTCATTCATCTTGCGGCGGTTGTCGGGGGCATCGGTGCCAATCGTGAGCATCCGGGCGAGTTCTTCTACAAAAATCTGATGATGGGAGTTCAACTTATAGAGCAAGGACGTCTGCGTAATATTGAAAAATTTGTTGCAATTGGTACGATTTGTGCGTATCCGAAATTTACGCCAATACCGTTTAAGGAAGATGAGCTTTGGAACGGCTATCCGGAGGAAACCAACGCACCTTACGGACTGGCCAAGAAGATGCTGCTGGTCCAATCGCAATCATACAGGGCGGAATATGGTTTTAATTCAATATTTCTGCTGCCGGTAAATCTATACGGCCCCGGTGATAATTTTGACCCTGCGAGCAGTCACGTGATACCTGCGCTGATAAAGAAGTGTATCGATGCAAATGAAAGCGGTGCCGACTATATTGAATGCTGGGGGACGGGCAACGTGTCACGCGAGTTTATCTATGCGGCTGATGCTGCTGAGGGTATTCTATTAGCGACTGAACATTACAATGGTGCCGAGCCGGTCAATATCGGCGCGGGGTTTGAAATAACGATTAAGGAACTTGCTGAAAAGATTGTCAAGTTAACGGGCTTTGGCGGCGAGCTTCGCTGGGACCCCTCGAAGCCGGACGGTCAGCCGAGACGGTGCCTGGATGTATCGCAAGCCAAAAAACTTTTTGGTTTTGAGGCAAAGACGACTTTTGAAGAAGGACTCAAAGCTACAATTGAGTGGTATAAGCAAAAACGGCAAGAGTAAGTTAGCAGCCGGGATTATCAAAAAATTATAGTTGGAGATGTTTTTAATGCAGATACCTCTATTAGACTTGAAAGCACAGTACGCGAACATAAAAAAAGAGATTTTAGCGGCAGTTTCGGAGGTGCTGGAATCGCAGCGCTGCATCGGCGGCCCGAAAGTGGCTGAATTAGAGGAGAAAATAGCGGCGATAAGCGACAGCAGGTTCGCGGTGGGAGTTTCCAGCGGTACGGATGCACTTTTGAACAGCCTGATGAGTCTGGATGTCAGCGATGGAGACGAGGTCATTACTACGCCGTTTACGTTTTTCGCCACGGTCGGTTGTATTATCCGCGCCGGTGCAAAGCCGGTATTCGTGGATATTGAGCCTAAGACATTTAATATTAATCCGGAGCTTATTGAGTCGGTGGTAACAAAGAAGACCAAAGCGATAATGCCGGTCCATTTGTTCGGGCAGATGGCAGATATGGACCCGATTATGGAGATTGCGAATAAATATAATCTGGCGGTTATTGAAGATGCGGCGCAGTCGATTACGAGCAGCTACAAAGGCAGGAAGGCAGGCAGTATCGGGACAACGGGGTGTTTTAGCTTTTTCCCGAGCAAGAATTTGGGCGGTATTGGCGACGGCGGTATGATTGTAACGAATGATGAGCAGCTTTATGACCGGCTTTTTATTATGCGCAATCACGGCAGCAAGCCAAAATACTATCATAAACACATTGGCGGCAATTTTCGTCTCGATACGATTCAAGCGGTGGCGCTTTTGGTGAAGCTGCCGCATCTGGATGAGTGGTCTGAAGCCCGGCGTCGGAACGCGGCCTATTACGATAAAAGATTTGCGGGGACATTCGTTACGAGCCCTTACGTCAGTCCTGAATGCGTGTCGGTTTATAACCAGTATTGTATTCGCGTACCGAAGCGGGACGAGGTCTTGGCACATTTGAGAGAGAAGAATATCGGCTGTGAGATATATTATCCCGTGCCGTTACACCTGCAGGAGTGTTTCAGGAGTCTCGGATACAAGGAAGGAGATTTGCCGGAAGCAGAAAAGGCGGCAAAGGAAGTTATTGCGCTGCCGATTTATCCGGAGCTGACGGACGAGATGAAGGACTATGTAGTTGACGTGGCCCTGGAGGTTGAGGGTAACTAACGAAAGGATTTTCAGGATATTGTTATTTTTGCACCTACCTTTATGTTTAGTTTATCGTTGGCATTTCCATTTTTCAGGCTAATCTCCAGTGTGCTGCATGAGCCCTCGAGCAGGAACACTTCATCGTCTTTTGCCGTATCATAATTGGGACAGTAATTCATCACGTATTTGTTGCCGGCTATCTGTACAGCATATTTATCTTTATCCTGCCTTGCGAGATTAGTTATTATATTTCCGAACCTGTCGATTCTGACGACAATTCCCTCTTTTTGATTTTGATAAAGCTCCAATCTCTCGATTTGTCTTGTTTTTTCCCCTATGCCGTCGAAATTTCCGAGGTCGATATTCGCGGCTGCCTTTGCGAATACATCTCTGCCGTGAAAAGTTCGGCTTGAATCTGCGGGGATGGGAATTTGCCTTATGTCAATTATTTTCTTATCTTTTAGCGTTTCCCAGAGCAAGCCGTTGTCCGGGGCTACAAAAAAGAAATCTTCTGTTTTTACTGCCAGCGCTTTTCTTTCAGTCCCGACGCCAGGGTCAACTACACAGCAAAAAGTAGTACCTTCCGGGAAGTATTTGTAATTGTTTTTGAGGAGCCATGAGGCTTCGGTGATACTTTGAGGTGAGATATCGTGGCATAAATCAACTATTTTTGCATCGCGGGCGATGCTGTAAATAACCCCCTTCATTACGCCTACATATTCGCTTTGGCCGAAGTCTGTCAACAAAACTATCATATCAAGCTCGATATAGATCAGTTATCGTAGCTCAGGTCACCTCCTTTGAGGCGCTGCAATTGTTTGAATCGCTTTGGTCGTTTGAATTTGGGTACCTGAGCGATGGTCTTATCATACAGGTCTTTGAGGCGTTTAACAATGTCGGGGTGCTGCCTGCTAAGGTCGTGCTGCTCTGCGGGGTCGGCGTCAATGTCGAAGAGCATCATATCCCTGGGGCCATCGCCGCCGATAACGCCTGGGTAAGCATTGGGTCGGGCCTGCTCGTATGGAGCGATAATGGTGACGCCATCGGGACCGCGAGGGTCGACCCAGTCGTCGCCTCGCTTTGGCGGACGGCCGGGTGAGCGGACGTGCAGTCTCCATTTGCCGCTGCGGACGGTCATCAGGTTTGTTCCCTGCATTGCAAAAAGCGCTTCGTGGGGACTCTTGGCACGTGCGGAGGTCAATAGCGGCCAGATGTCTTTGCCATCTATAATCATAATGCGGTCTTTGGGCACATTGACACCTGCGGCATTAAGGATGGTTGGGAAAACGTCAATTGTTCCGGCTGGTGAATTATTGACTATACCGGCAGGGATTTTGACCGGCCAACGTGCAATCATTGGCACGCGGAGGCCACCTTCCCAGGTCTTTCCTTTCATACCGCGCAGGCCACCTGTGCTGCCGCCATACCAAGGTCCATTATCTGAAGTGAATATAACCAGCGTGTTATTGTCGAGTCGGAGCTTCTTGAGCTTGCTAAGGAGCTGGCCGACTGACCAGTCCAGTTCTCTGATGACATCGGCGTAGAGGTCATCGGGTGTGTCCGGGGTGTAGAATTCTTCAGACGCAGCCAGCGGTTTGTGCGGCATTGCGTGTGCTAAGTAAAGGAAGAAGGGGCGATTGCGTGCGGAGCTGCGTTCGATGAAATCAAGCGCCCTCTGTGTGTAGCGTTTGGTCAGTGTCGCCTGCATGACTGGGTACTCGACGACTTTCTCATTTTCGATGAGCTGCACGGGGCGCATGTCGTTTGAGTAGAGGATTCCATAATACTCATCGAAGCCGTGTCGGCGGGGCAGGTACTGGAGTGTGTGGCCGAGGTGCCACTTGCCGATGCAGATGCTGGCGTAGCCGGCGTCCTTGAGCGCTTCTGCAATTGTAATCTCGGAGTGGGGCAGAGCTACATCGTTTATGCCGGCGTCGGGAGCGGGATTAAACACGACGCCGTTACGGAACGGGTATCGTCCGGTCAGAATTGTTGCCCGCGACGGAGCACAATAAGGGGTGGGTACATAAAAGCTGGTCAGCTTTGCGCCCTCGGCAGCCATGCGTTCGAGATTGGGCGTCTTGAAGGGTGACTTTTTCAGGCCGAAACCGGAGATGTCTCCGTAGCCTAAGTCATCGGCGAAGATGAGGATAAAATTCGGCTTTTTGCCCCTGCTACATCTGCCTACTGATTCGGGCAGCGTTACGGTTGCAATACCCGTACCTATCAATCCAAGAAAATCACGGCGACTCAGATTTTTGTCCATAACTAAGCCACTTTTCCACTTTTGTAAGTTTTTTTGCAAAATAACTGAGATTTTCCCTATAAAACCGGCTGCAGCTACGCTGCTAAGCCTTTCGTTAATATAATACCATAGCACTGAGGGCAATCCAAAAGACAAAAGGATGTTGACAAGCCTGCATGGTTATGGTAAGTGTACGAAATGAAGTGTTATTTAAGTTAAGTTGTTTATGGAAAAGAGAATATAGCTATTGGCTGTTATGGTGTGCAGGGTCGAAAGGAGAATATATTATGCAAAAAGGTAAACGAGTAACGCGTCGTCAGTTCCTGAAAGGCTCGATTGGAGCGGCAGCGGCTTTCACGATAGTGCCGAGACGCGTCTTAGGCGGTCCGGGCCAGACGCCTCCGAGCGAAACTTTTGGCGGCGCTCTGATTGGCTGCGGCGGCCGGGGCAATGGGACATTCAACGGACTCGGGCCAAACGTCGAAAAGCTTGCTATATGCGACGTAAAGTTTCTCAATCATGCCGACAACAAAAAGGTCTACACGGACTTTCGGCGCGTGTTAGAGCGCAAGGATATCGACGTGGTGGCGATCG
>Ga0307379_10007974_pt1 | contig 14332 bp, 13 predicted proteins | sample UN2MG_FD_202237 | JGI IMG/M metagenome (GOLD analysis project Ga0307379, IMG submission 202237) | Soil microbial communities from Risofladan, Vaasa, Finland - UN-2 | ecosystem: Environmental > Terrestrial > Soil > Coastal area > Acid sulfate soil | place: Finland: Risofladan, Vaasa | collected... | reverse complement strand
TTTTGGAACGTTTTGCTATCTGTTTAATCACTCGATGGATACCAGCTCTTGTATATTGTTTGTCCCATGAACTCAACCATAGAGCAGCGTTCCTATCATCTTTATTTGGGTGTGTCTCCAGATACTATTGCAAGTAAAGAAGAGAACCATTCAATGGAATTTTCCTAGTACCTGTTTTACCATTCACAACGATGAATGTCTCATCTCCCTGAATGATGTCTCCTATCTTTAGTTTGGTGAACTCAGCGATTCTCGCAGCAGAGTCGTATAACACAGCCATCATAGCTTGTTCCTGAATCGACTGACAATGTTGAATCAACAATTCTACCTCTTTTTCAGTGAAGATGTCTGATTCTGTTTTGTAATTGTAGTTCTTTAATCGATTCACTTTTATCCATGACACCAACTCTGGTTTCTGCATCCACTTAAAGAATTTTCGAAGAGTAATTTTATATAAGTCTCGAGTGGTTTCAGCAACATCGAGAGAACGAATATACATTAAAATGTCCTCTTTTGTGATTTCATTTACAGGTTTATTCGTGACACGCAAAAACTTTGAAATTACTCTCCTATCAGTAGTTTCTGTAGATTTTTTGTTGCCGTTGTTTGCTTCAATTAGAAACTGCTGTAAGAACACATCGTTAGCGTTCATATGTAGGGAGGTAGAAACTCCTTTATTAATCTGTCGTGTTTTTGGGGTTGTGACGTGAAATATATCACTTTTCTGGTCTTGGTTAATCCAGGTATATTTGATTTTGGTGATGAGCGGTACACATGGTCTAAGATTTATAAAACTTTATATACAGAGATTGTTATTATTTTTAAAAACAATGGCAAAAACCCTGATCCTTAATATCGATCGTGACGATGATTTTGGTAGAAAGGCTCAGGCAAAAAGCCCGATAATCGGATTCCAGAACAACTTAGATGCTGCAAATAAACTAGGACGTATCGATGCGGAAGACTCAGATTTAAACGCGATTTTTTTTGCAATTTCAATCTACGAATCATTAAAAAAAGAAGCAAAGGATGTCGAGATAGCGACCTTATGCGGAGACATCAATGTTGGGGTAAAATCAGATCAAAAACTCTCCGAGCAACTTGATATAGTCATTAAAGAGACCAGTGCAGAGAACGCGATTTTAATCAGTGATGGGGCTGAAGATGAATATATTCTTCCCATCATCCAATCTCGATTAAAGATTAATTCGATTCAACGGGTGAACGTAAAACAAAGCAAACAGCTTGAAGACACCTATTATCGGATCATCAAACTCCTTGATGAAGACAAAGTAAAAAAACAATTTTTTCTTCCCATCGCATTGATATTAATCGTCTGGGCGTTTTTCGCTATCTTTGGGGTGGCAGTCAGCGGGTTTGGTGCCATATTATTTACATTAGGGATCTATCTTTTGATTAGAACGTTTAACTCAGAGAAAAAAATAGCAGTCGTCTGGCATGAATTAAGAGCGGGCTTACTCACCGGAAGGCCATCGTTTTACACCTTCATCATTGCTTTAGTAATCATCTCTGTCAGTCTGTTCTATGCGTATAACAACACCTTTAACCAGTATCAACGTTTTCTCGATGTCCTTGTCCTTAAATTTCTTGCCGCGATTACCTGGGGAATCGTCGCTGCCGGTTTACTTACGGCGTTTGGGCGTGTCACTGACCTCTACATCCGAGAAAAAAAGATACTATGGTCGTACTGGAGTGTTCCGTTTTCTTTGTTCGCCTTTGGATTCATCGGTTCTAGTCTTTTTGACACCTTCGGTCAGGTCATCTGGGAGTTTCGTAACAATCGAGGGTTTCTCATAGAACCATTCTACACCTTATCATTCTGGGGATATATCACCGTTGGTATCATCATTGTCTTTATCGGAACGGTAAGCTACCACTATATCAAAGAGGAATTTATCGATGAGACCTACGAAATCAGCATCGAAGAACAAACACAAAAACTGCTTAAAAACCATACGAAATAACCATGGTAGCATTACTTTAAGTACCCCTGATATATTCAGCGCGAGAGAGTATGTCAATTATTGAAAGCATCTTGATTTTTCTCATCATCCTTGCAGTGTACGCAGGAATCATATTTGTTTTTTATAAAAAGGGCATCCTGAAAAAACATAACATCTCTTTTTATGGACCAGCCCTCATGTGGCGAACCGAAAAAGGAATTCAGTTTTTAAAAAACCGTGCGAAACATATACGATTCTGGACGATCTACGGAAACATCAGTATTATCTTTTGTTTCATCACAATGGTGTTAATGACCATCCTTATGATCATGACCGCATGGCTCGTATTTGGTTTTACTCCTGCACAGCGGAACGCGCTCCCTGGGCCTGAACTTGCCCTTGTCATCCCTGGTGTTAATCCACTTCTTCCTCTTGAATTCCTAGGGTATGTTCTTCTTGGACTTGTCGTCGCAATCATCGTTCATGAGTTCTCCCATGGGATTCTTGCCTTGGTTGATAAAATTAAAGTAAAATCACTAGGCATTCTGTATTTAATTGTTCCAATTGGGGCGTTCTGCGAGCCTGATGATGAGGAAGTAAAAAAAGCAAGGATTCCGTCACGGATGAGGATTTATGCAGCAGGACCTGCCGCGAATTTCGTTGTCGTCCTTCTTTCAATCTTGCTATTCTCTGGCGTCTTTCTGTCAGCAGTACAACCCACAACGGAAGGAGCGATCGTCTTTACGGTTGATACGGATTCCCCTGCGTCACAAATCGGGTTTGAAACAGGGACTATTATCACCAGTGTAAACAACACGGTAACCCACACCGGTGATGAATATTTCATCGCGTGGAACAACACCCGGGCTAATCAAACCATCACTATCAGTTATATTCAAAGCGGTACTTTACACACCACGCAAGTCACCCTTGGTGATAAATACATTGAATACGCGAAACGACCTACGATTTATTTAAAAAATAATGAATCCTACAAAGGGAAAGGTTACCTGGGGGTTCAATCGCTGCTTCGCGACTCTGTCTATCAAGAGTATGTCACTATCTTGAAAAACCCGTTTTATGATTTTCCACGAGGACTGCTTACGTTCTATAGTCTTCCCTTATTAGGATATTTCGCAGGATACAACCCTATCGTTTCACCCTTCACCAACACGTATAGTATTACAGGACCCCTGGGTGCTCTACCTGTTCCTCTTTTTTGGATCATCGTAAATGCAATCTACTGGATTTTCTGGTTAAACCTTGCCGTCTCATTGTTCAACGTCCTTCCGATGGTGCCACTTGATGGAGGCTTCCTCTTCAATGACGGCGTACGAGCAGTCATCGTACGACTGAAAAAAGGAATCAAAGAAGAAACAAAAGAAAAAATCGTTAAAAATGTTTCACTGGCAATCTCAGTAATGATCTTAGGTTTAATCCTTATCCCCTTTGTCATTAAATATATCTAAAAAGAAGCGATTAATGAATCAGCTTCGCGCCTTTAACGATATTGATGGTGCAAGGGGTTGATAACTTCATCCCTGCTTTCCGCAACGCTTCTCGTGCGGGAAGAAAGAACTGTTCTGTGGTATCCAACGTCATTAAAATTTGATTCACTTTAACACGAGCAGCAGTACCTACTGGTTTCCCATATGCCCGTCGCATCCCCTGGGAGACACGGTCGGCTCCTGCCCCGGTTGCTTGTTTATTTTCTCGGATAACAATATGAGGATAGACTCGGATGTGTAACCGATAGTTGGCAGAACCAATATGTTTCTCAAGGGATTTATTCGCAGAAATACGGGCGGATTCTAATGAATTGTGCCGTAACTGACATTTCTCATCTGCATTTAATGACAATTGAACAGGAAACTTTGCAGTTTTATTACCGATGACAAACTGCATAAGGCGAGACGCAGGGACTCCACCCATGTACTCTCTTCGAGTTGTTGCCATACTTCTTACAGAACGGATCATTCGTGCTGGTTTCCGTGACATAGCTTTTCACCTAATGTTAAACTGGTTAGATAGGAAAATCGAAATAAGTATGGCATTTATAACACTTTTTACTCGAGGCTCAACACCACTGCATTAGAAGGATAGCCTGACCATAACCTTTAAAACATAGATTAGCTTGCCTATTTGGAATTGGTTGAAAACATGAAACAAAAATTAGTCATGCCTGGTGATCAACTCTCTACATCTGAAGAATTATTACCTGGTGACGGCACATTTGAAGAAAATGGAATCATCCGTGCTGCACGAATAGGAACCTATGTCGTTGATGAAAAACATCGCACCGCAGAGGTCAAACCAGCGTCGAGTACACCAGTACTTCTTAAGAGAGGAGATATCGTCATCGCAAAAGTAACGATGGCAAAATCAACAATGATTATCGTTGAGGTCGTTCATGTCACAGGAAAAAACAGGTCTATTTCCAGTGACACCGATGCAACCATCCACGTCAAGGAAATCGCCCAAGGTTTCATTAAAGAGGCTTCCTCTGAATACAAAGCTGAGGATTACATCCGTGCAAAAGTTATTCAAGTAACGCCTAGTGTGCAGCTTGAAACAAAAGAACGTAATTTTGGGGCTATCAAGGCACTCTGTTCTAAATGCCGACACCCGCTCATTAAGAAAAGCCATGGCCTGGAATGCGAGAACTGTGGCAATAAAGAGCACCGACGCATCGCAGACGACTATGGGAATCTTGATTTGCAAAAATTTTAAAATAAAAATGAAGTAAGGTCTGTGAAACCATGGATTTAAAAACCATCCGAAAGACAAAAACCGAACTGGAACTTGAAATCACCGGTGAAGACGAAACCATCCTTCATCCCCTTACTCATATCTTACTACAGAATGATGATGTCGAATATGCTGCTTGTATGGCAGATAACCCCCTTGCACCTAAAAAACGTTTATTCATCCGTGTAAAAAAAGGATCTCCAGAGGACATCCTGAAAAAAGCAGTGAAATACCTTGAGGATGAGATTAAACAATTCGGTAAGAATTTTGAGAAATAACAGAGCAGCACGTTGATGAAAACCCCTGATTTTGAACACGAGATTGGTATTGACACGTACTGCACAAACACACCTGGCATTGGGGGAAAACTTCGTGTTCGTATTGATGATTTCCATGTCACTGAATTATTCTTATTTCCACCAGAAAAAGAAAAGGGTAATTTTACGATCGCGGAGGTCTCCTGCAGAAATTGGGAGAACCATACGCTTGTTCATGAAATAGCGAATCGTTTACATGTCTCACAAAGACGAATCAGCTTTGCGGGAACAAAAGATAAACGAGCCTGGACGACACAGCTTATGTCTTTTGACCATGTTTCCCCCGTGCAGCTCTCCGATTTGTCTATCAAAGACGTTTCCATTGAACATATCTATCAATCAAATGTTCCGGTGCGCATTGGGGATTTACAGGGAAACTCCTTTGAAATAATTATACGCAATCTACAAGAAACAGTTACCACAGAACAAATCAATGCCCTGCTGTCTCCTTTTCAAAGATGGGGTGGGTTTCCAAATTATTATGGGATCCAGCGGTTTGGAATTATTCGACCAATCACCCATCGAGTTGGACACCTCATCATCCAAGGAGATTTTGAAAAAGCAGCAATGACGTATATCGCCTATCCCATGGCTAGCGAGCATGAGGAGACCTATAAGTTACGGGAGGAGCTTGAAAAAACACGAAATTACTCAAAAGCATTTCATTCCTATCCTGATGCATTGAACTTTGAAAAAGCGATGCTAAATAAACTCATCCAGAACCCTACTGATTTCATTGGTGCATTCAAGGAACTGCCCAAGAACCTTCTTCTGATGTTTGTGAATGCGTACGAGTCGTTTTTATTTAATAAAATACAGAGTGAACGAATACGGCGGAAAATACCGATTCATCAAGCGATAGTCGGCGATATCATTTTCCCCGTAAGAAAGAACAGCATCAGCACTGAAATCATCCCTGTCACAGAGACAAACATCGATAAAGTCAATGTACAAATTTCCAAAAAAAAGGCGGTCGTAACCGGCCTTCTCGTTGGAAATGATACCGTGTTTGCAAATGGTGAAATGGGTGAGATCGAACACGCGGTTATTGACGGACAAAAAATAGACCCACGGGATTTTATTATCCCTGAGATTCCGTTTCTCTCTTCTTCCGGAACTCGACGGCCTTTGCTTGCGTTACTCCCTAGTCTTGAATCAACAGTTTTACTCGATGAACTCACCAAAGAACATCAGGCTCTTATGTTGCGATTCGAACTTCAAAAAGGATGTTACGCAACCTCTCTTTTACGAGAGATAATGAAATCAAAAGAGCCAAGAAATTACTAGGGGAATCTTCGAAGGGAAACGGTTTTAATAACGTTGTGCCATTACCTGACAACTTTAACCTATCATAACCATGTTTGGTGCATAGAGATGATTCAATCCCCTCAACAGAAATACAACCCAAAGGAAGTCGAAGAGCGTATACAAACATTCTGGCGAAAAAACACTATTTTTAAAAAATCGATTGAACAACGAAAAGGATGTAAGCCGTACGTGTTTTTAGAAGGTCCACCAACAGCAAATGGACTCCCTCACCCAGGTCATGTCCTTACGAGAGTAATGAAAGACCTGATTCTTCGATATGAGACAATGAATGGCCATTATATTCTGCGAAAAGCAGGGTGGGACACGCATGGCCTGCCCGTTGAGATAGAGGTGGAAAAAAAACTGGGTCTTGAGAATAAACAAGCCATAGAAACATATGGTGTTTCACGATTTAACGAAGAATGTAAGAAAAGCGTTTTCCGGTATGAACATGCCTGGGTGGAAATGACCCAGCGTATCGCTTTCTGGCTTGATATGGACAATCCGTACATCACCTTGAAAAACGAATACATCGAATCGGTCTGGTGGTCGTTGCAACAGGCTTGGAAAAAAAAGTTATTGTACCGCGGGCATAAGGTCGTCCCCTATTGCCCTCGTTGTGGTACCGCACTCTCAACCCATGAGATATCCCAGGGGTATAAAGTCATCGAGGACCCCTCCATTTTTGTGAAATTCAAATTGAAAAATGACGAAGGATACTTCCTTGCGTGGACGACGACCCCCTGGACGTTAATTTCCAATGTCGCACTTGCGGTTCACCCAAAGGAACCCTATATTAAAATACGATTGAAAGGAGAAATACTCATCTTTGCAGAACAACGAGCAGCAACCCTGCTGAAAGGTCAGGAATATGAGATGCTTGACCGGTTCATGGGTAAAGATCTGGAACATAAGGAATATGAGCCTCTTTTTTCCTATGCCGCTCCAGAGAAGAAAGCATGGTATGTTGTTCTGGCTGATTTTGTTACGATGGAGGATGGTACCGGCATCGTTCATATCGCTCCTGCCTTTGGTGAAGATGATTACAACATTGGTCGCGCCTATGACCTCCCTGTCGTTCAACTCGTAAAACTCGATGGGACCTTCCCTGAGGAGGTCACGCTGTGGCGGGGGCAATTCGTTAAAGACGCAGACCCCAGCATCATACAATATCTTGAGGAACGCGGCTTACTTGCAGGCACCAAGAAACATTCCCATGAGTACCCCTTCTGCTGGCGATGCGATTCACCACTCTTGTATTATGCCATGGAATCCTGGTTTATAGCAATGTCAAAAATCCAAGAATCCTTGGTGAAAAACAACAATCAAATCGCCTGGTACCCGCCTCATCTGCAACAAGGACGATTTGGTGATTTCATCAGGGTAGTAAAAGACTGGGCGCTGTCACGGGATCGCTATTGGGGAACGCCTCTGCCGATTTGGACCTGTACCAATAAAAAATGCAACCATGTCCTTTGTGTTGGTAGTGTACAAGAACTCCGTGACCTCAGCGAATCCTTCCCTGAGAACTACGATCTCCATAAACCATTTGTCGATGAGCTTATTGTTCATTGCCCGAAATGCAATAAAACGATGATACGGGAAAAAGAAGTCATCGACTGCTGGTATGACTCTGGTTCATCATTTTTTGCCCAATGGCATTATCCTTTTGAAAATACAGAACTCTTCAAAGAAAATTTCCCGATAGATTTCATCAGCGAAGCATTAGATCAGACCAGAGGCTGGTTCTATTCACTGCTTGCGATTTCAACGTTTTTATTTGATAAAAACCCGTATAAAACTGTTCTGACCCTCGGGTTGGTTCTTGATAAAGATAACCAAAAAATGAGCAAAAGCAAAAAGAACTACGTGGACCCAACCATTATCCTGGACCATGAGGGTGCAGATGCGTTACGATGGTACCTTATCTCTGCAAATGCACCATGGATGTCCACTCGTTTCTACGAAGAAGCAGTAAAAGATACACTAGGGAAATTCTTACTCACGTTTTGGAATTCGTATAATTTTTTCACAACCTACGCCGTGCTTGATACCTTTGACCCAACGAAAGACCGCATCGCTTTATCAAAACGAGGACTTCTTGATCAATGGGTGTACAGTCGGTTCAACAAACTCATACGAGATGTCAGAGGGTATATGAAGGATTTTGAAACCCATAAGGCTGCTAGGGCAATTGAAGGCTTCGTCATCGATGATTTCAGCAACTGGTATCTGAGACGCTCCCGGAAAAGACTCTGGGTTGAAGAGAAAACAAATGACAAACTCTCCGGGTATTTTACCATGTATGAGATCTTCGTTGGATTATCTCAGATCCTAGCTCCATTCATCCCTTTTATCACCGAAGAGATATATCAGAACTTACGAACACCTGAGATGCCAGAAAGCGTCCATCTCTGCGATTATCTAAGAGTCGATACAAAGGTAATAGATGAGGATCTGGAGAAAGGCATGGAGCAGATCCGCGCTCTTGTCGAGTCCGGCCGAGGACTTCGCTCCAGGATTAACATCAAAGGAAGACAACCATTACCTTCTGCATCGATCGTCTGCTCAAAGGAAATCGAAAAAGTAACAAAACCATTACTTGAACTGATAAAAGAAGAGCTTAATGTGAAAACCATTGGATATGCACGGGATACTACAGCGTTTATGACAAAAACCGTCAAACCAAAATACTCACATTTAGGTCCAAAATACAAGGAGAAAGCAAAAAATATCGCCCAGGCCCTTGAAACAATAGATAGGCATCTTCTCTATCAACAGCTTGAGAAGAATAAAGAGATAATGCTTCTGGTTGGACCTGAAAAGATACGATTAACCACTGATGACTTTGAGGTCGTGGAACATGAAAAGGAACATTTTGCCAAAGCAACCATTCAAGATATCACCCTGTTTTTAGACACCATGGTGACCCCTGCGTTAGAAGCAGAGGGGTTAGCACGAGAGCTGATCAGAAGGATCCAATCCATGCGAAAGGAAATGAACTTGGATGTGGAGGATCGCATACGAACCGAAATCGCTGTGGACATGGAAAAAAGAAAAGTTCTTCAAGAGTGGACAGCCCATATCCAAGAAGAAACACGATCAAAAACTGTCTCCTTTGTTAAGACACCAACAGGGTCCCTAGTCAAACAATGGACAATTGATGAACTTACCGTCGATATCGGGATTCAAAAATAAAGAACCATGCAGCCACCTGCCAACAAAGTATATATACATAAAACATGATTTTTTTGATGGTTTAAGGGATGCATAGACACACAACAACTAACAAGTATAGAGTTAGGAAGAACACTACGTGGTTCTCCTCTAAGAAGGTTGTTGGTTTCCTTATTGTTCCTCTGATGATTACGATCATTCTTAGTCTGTCACCAAGTGTTTTTTCAAAGACCCCTATGTACATTCCGTCCATACCTAATGGGACGACATTTGGGTATGTTGGAATTGATTATGACTACGTGATCGTGACCATGAACCCAGATTCATCCTGGATGTTTGACTGGGGTGATGGAACATTAAGTTCATGGTTACAACTTGAAGATAATCAAACATCCATTAGTCAAATACATCACTGGAATTTATCAGGAACCTATCAAGTACATGTGAAATACAAAAGCGACACAGTCCCCTATGGTATTTGGTCGGAGGCGATGATTGTTGATATTAATGAGTATTCAAGTCAAAATTTTCCAAACACACCTTTTCTTAACACTGGTAAAATCAAAGGTATCGTTGGCAACGAATACACCTACTCGGCCTTGACGACCGATCCTCAAAATTTTCCTGTATGTTATCGATTTAGTTTCGGTAGTTATGCGATATCAGAATGGACAGCCTATGTCCCCTCAGACTCAAGTGCTTATTTTTTGTTCACCTGGGAAAAACCAGGATCATATATTCTGCGAACTCAAGCACGAAACCAATATGGCCTTGAATCAGAATGGTCTGCACCTGTTCAGGTGATCATGCAAAATACGTCAGAGAACAATACAGAAGCTTCCATGGACCTTGTTGTTCTAAACGATATCCCCTATCAAATCATTTATACATCACTGTATAACGGAACACTCTTTAATCCCTCCACAGGAGCTTCGAATGATATCCATTGGAACGGTGGTGGTGTGTTTTTAATTGATGATGATAGCGATGGACGATCGGAGTATCTCTATGTGCCTGCAATCGGTCAAATACAGCCCCATACCGAGCAGATACTGCCACAAAGCGATATCTTCGCTGAGATCCCTTGGGTACTTATTCTTATTATTTTAAGCATCGTCTTTGGCGTCATCGGCGTTGTCATCGTATTAATTAAAACCGGTTATATCTACTTGTATGAAGAAGAAGTCGTCGTTGAAGAATAAATGATTAATTCCCCTGAACCAAACCTATTTTATAGTACTCTTATTACCAGCTGATGATGATTTGTCTAGGAATTGAAGGCACTGCACATTCCATCGGCGTTGGCGTCATTAAAGATGTTAAAGGGAAATGTCGCATTCTTTCCAATCGCATCAAGACGTATCAACCTGAGAAAGGTGGGATCCACCCTCGAGAGGCAGCGAACCATCATGCGGCCCACATCGCAGACCTTATCTATGAATCCGTTCAAGTCGCTGGTGTGAATTTTACTGACATTGATTTAATCTCGTTTTCCCAGGGGCCTGGTCTTGGCCCCTGTCTCCGAACCGCGGCGACCGCGGCCCGTGCCCTTGCGTTAAGCTTGGAAAAACCTCTTATGGGAGTGAACCATTGTGTTGCCCATCTGGAGATAGGGCGAGGTACGGTAGAAGGATGTACTGACCCTGTGTTGTTGTATGTTTCTGGTGCGAATACCCAGGTGATCGCCTTTGCTGAGGGTAAATACCGTGTCTTTGGTGAAACCCTTGATATCGGGATCGGCAATTGTCTTGATAAATTCGGTAGAGCTCTTGGTCTTGAGTTTCCCTGCGGACCAAAAATTGAGGAACTCGCACAAAAAGGCACGACCTATGTTCCGTTGCCGTATTCTATTAAAGGAATGGATATCGCGTTTTCTGGTCTTCTCACTGCTGCGGAGACCTATATGCAAAAAGGGATGCGGGTAGAGGATGTCTGCTATTCGATGCAAGAGACGACCTTTGCGATGCTTACCGAGGTTACAGAGCGGGCGATGGCACATACCGAAAAACAAGAGGTGCTTCTCGGGGGAGGGGTTGCATCTAACAAACGTCTACGAGACATGGTTCAAACCATGGCTAGAGACCGTGGAGCAAAATTTTTTGTTCCATCAAGAGACGTCTGCATCGATAATGGCGCAATGATCGCATGGCTTGGTCTTCTTATGTATCACAGTGGACTGCGGATGCGCATTGAGGACAGTATCATTAACCAACGGTTCCGAACCGATATGGTGGAGGTGACCTGGCGTGCCTAAAAAAATCCTTTACCAGGGTGCTGAAGCAGAAATCCGCTTATCATCCTATATGGGACGAACTGTTGTTCAGAAACGTCGTATCAAAAAAGCCTATCGGATCAAAGAAATCGATACACAGTTGATTGCATCACGAACAAGAGAGGAAGCAAAGCTACTGGCTGAATCCCGTACGTATAGTGTTTCGGTTCCCCTCATCTACGATGTTGATCTTTTCCAAGGCATCATCACCATGGAATACCTCGCTGGTGACCGTGTTAAGGATATCCTGAATTTGTTAGAGGAACCACAACGAAAACAACTCTGTCAAAAGATAGGCGAGAGCATTGCGCGTCTTCATAATCATGATATTATCCATGGAGATATTACCACATCTAACATGATTCTCTTACAGGATCGCATTTATTTCATTGATTTCGGACTTGGGTGTAAGAACAGTGAAATGGAGGCAAAAGGTGTTGATTTGCATGTATTAATGGAGGCGTTTGAGTCGACGCATTCTAAATATTCTTATTGTTTTCAGTATGTTCTTGAGGGGTATACAAAACGGTTCCAGGGGGACGCATCTGCGGTAGTTAAGAAAATAGAGGATATTGTCCGGCGAGGTAGATATCGATGAACGAGCTCTTTTTTATCACCAGTAATAAAGGAAAAGTGCAGGAGGCAGCAGAAAAACTTCAACCACTTGGTTTTTCAGTTGTCCAAAAAAACCTCGGATACCCTGAGTTGCAAGCGGATTCTCTTGAAGAGGTCGCTGCATGGGGAGCTACGTATGTACAAGAAAGGTTCGAATTTCCGTTCATGCTTGAAGATGCAGGATTATTCATTGATGCAGTCAATGGATTCCCAGGGGTTTATTCAAAATTTGTTTTCTTTACTATCGGTTTAGACGGAATCCTTCGATTACTTGAAAAGAAAGAAAACAGAAAAGCAGTGTTTCGATCGGTGTATGCCTATAGCGAACCAGGCAAAAAACCGATGATTATCACGGGGGAATGTAAAGGAACCATTTCGACGAAAAAACAAGGGACACATGGTTTTGGTTACGATCCGATTTTTATCCCTGATGGTGCAGATAAAACCTTCGGGGAAATGACGGTTGATGAAAAGAATCAATTTTCTCATCGAGCCAAAGCTCTCGAAAAACTCGCCACTTTGTTAAAAGATATAAAATAGATTTTACTTCCTTCTAAAAAAAAAGATGTGGATTCTGACAATTCTTTCTCCGATACTATTATATAAAGATTTCAGATTTTGGGGCTGACAGTACTAAGAAAAACACTAAAGTATTGTAAGGAAATGTTGAATACATCCTGAGACATTGCCCCATCATCAATATGGCCCGAATAGTGTAGCCTGGTAACATATGGGACTGTGGATCCTCTGTGCCGGGTTCAAATCCCGGTTCGGGCCCTGCCATTTTTTAGCATAGCAATATTTACCACATGAATAAAAATTATTTAGACATGAATTGATCTTTCAATCCCTACTGGGGCTCTATAAATTAAAATTAAAAGGAATAGGTACAATTGATTTTGTAATGAATTTTATCTTTTCCAAACATTTAAATATGAATCCATGGGATAACAAATAATAAGAACATCCATTATTGGGGAGTAGAAAGATCATGCGAAAAAGTTGGTTGAAGAAAGGCTTGGTTTGTGGAATAATTTTTTTATTTATTGGAACTACAGTTGTATCTAGTTCAATTACTACGAAACCTATGACTACTAGCTCTATTTCTATTAGCGGAACCGTCTATGGTCTTCCGCTCGACGGTACAGGTCCAGTGCCCGTAGAAGGAGCCCAGGTTGTTCTTGTTGGTGGAAAACTCGTCGGGGGTATCACGTTTGCCCTTGAGAAGAGCCTACCTACAAATGCAGCTGGTTACTACTCCTTTTCCGATATTCCGATTGGAATTTTTTTGATGTTAGCTCGTAAACCTGGAGAGTATCTCCCCAGCTTCCGATTTGTGAGATTGACATCATCCCAACCAATGAAACAAAACCAGGACATCAATATGATTCGGATAGGTGGAGGAAATACCAGCCAGATGCAAGTAGCGACAACACATCTCCCTGGTTCTTTTGAAGGCAGCATTGGACCGAGGATTCACGGAAATCAGACGGTCGGAAATATTTCAGGAACCTATGAGCTTCGGAATCGTGGCGGTCGATTCAATGGTGAATGGGCAATATCCTTTCAGAATACGAGTAAATCGGGATCTATGAGAGGGGTGTTCCAGAGAATTTTTATATTAGGAAGAATAACGATTGATGCTGTAAATCGAACGATTCCCATTGTTGGATTCTTGAGGTTCACAAATGGACTTTTGTCGGACGGTGTATGGCACCTGTAGGACCAGCTCTTTACTTCTGGGGAACTTATACCTAATCATTTTCTTTTCTTTTTTTGTCATTTGAGAGGCTGTCCAATAATTATTCTCCTGTCCCAACAGGAGAAGCATTTATCAAATGATACGTGATATCAGGAGCAGGACGGGAGAGATATGGCATTAAGGACAGATAGAATTGGACAGTCGTGGCTGTTTCCACCACGGATCACGG
>Ga0307379_10007973_pt1 | contig 14332 bp, 9 predicted proteins | sample UN2MG_FD_202237 | JGI IMG/M metagenome (GOLD analysis project Ga0307379, IMG submission 202237) | Soil microbial communities from Risofladan, Vaasa, Finland - UN-2 | ecosystem: Environmental > Terrestrial > Soil > Coastal area > Acid sulfate soil | place: Finland: Risofladan, Vaasa | collected... | reverse complement strand
GTCCAACCTGGCAATCGCGCGCCATAATGGTAAATCCACCACTCGACGAGCAGGATCAGAAACGCCATAATCACAAAGAGTGGCCAAAACTCTCGTTGGCCTATATCCCCTTCTTCTGGAGTAGAAAAATCCGTTGGACCTAAGCGAATACTCTCCTTGGGTTGAATAGCCGATTCAATCGGACTTAAGAAATTAATCGCAAAATGGCCGGCCAATCTCTCAGCTCCTGCAGTTCGAAAAATAAGTTCATAGACGCCGAGTTGATCCGTTTCTGCAAACAAGATTGAACTGTCAACAACCGGTTCAGTCCACCGAGATCCGTCAGGCTTTATTATTACCACTGCCTCTGTATCGGTATCAGGGATAATTCTTAATGGATCTCCCAGAGATAGCAAATCTGATGCTTCGAAAACTCTTCCGGGACTGAGCCAGCCAGTAATGTTAGCCATTAACACTGGAAATGCAATTTGCAGTGGCAGATCTGACTCTTGGAGGGCAAAGGTCATTATGACAATGCGTTGTCCATTATATTCACCAGATAAAAGAAGAGGCCCAGCTTCCGCTTCGACTATTGCCTGACCCCAAGGAGCTTCTACCTTTGCTGCCTCGAGAATATTAATATTACTCCAATCTACATAACGCAATAATGGACTGTCAACAAGATGAATTACGCTGGTAGCGGAAAACACACCGCTCACGTTCACCAGGGACGGAGCGTCGTTTGTCGAGTCAAGATCACCGGGTTGGGGGTTAATAATTAGCAGATCAGTCGCCGGAGGAGGTGTTGGTACTGGTACTGAATCATATACCACTAAATCATAACTACCCACCTGCTCAAGGGATATTTCCGAGCCTGTCGGGCTCCGAAAAAGTTGATATCCCGGTAGCTTTGAAAAAACCGTTTCCAGAAATCTATTACCCTCAGAAATCAGCAGCACCCGTTTCTGTTTACTATCTTCGGGGATAGTCCACAAACGGTTGTCCTCGCCCAGGAGATCCCCATCCTCAATGTATAAGCGGGCTGTTATTACCTGGACATCCTCCGGCAACATCCAGCTTAAATTGGTACTACTCTCTCTTGAGAGCACGATCTCACGCGACTCCTGCAATTTCCCATCAACATCAATGCTTATAATTGTTGATTGATCGTCAATACCATAATTGGTAACTCTGACGTATAAAAATAAATCATCCCCGGTTGCCCGTGACGCTATAGCCGAGATGGCCAGGTTCGCACTGTCTGAACCAATTTGGATAAAGTCGACCTCGGCCGGAACGGGTGGAGAGCCGACAGGCAAACCGCCGTCCGAAATAATCACAACTCGTGCTTCTTCAAAACCTTGTACTGCGCCGCTAGCCAGAGCCAGGGCAGAATCCCAATCAGCTTCAACCGCCATAGCGTCGGCTCCGTCCAAGGCATCATAAAGCAATGGGCGATCCGTGATCGATGCGGCCAGAATCCGCGGCTCCTTACCAACCAGGATGAGGGTGACCTGATCATCTCCCCGTAAGTCTGCTATCACCCTGGCAGCCGCACTTTGGGCTTCGGCAAATCGGGTCGGTGAACTATCTTTGGCCAACATCGAAGCCGATCCGTCCAACAAGATGACAACATTACCACTGGCAATGGCCGGGACCGGCAAAAAGGGCCGGGCCAGAGCAACGATCAGGGCAATTAAAATCAACAACTGCAAGAACAGCATAAGGTTGGTTCGCAATCTTTGCCAGGGAGCATTTGCTTCACGGTCACGCATCAATTTCTCCCAAAGCATGGTGCTGCTCACAACCACCTCCTGTCTGCGCAAGCGGAGCATGTAGAGGAGTAGGATAGGTATAAGCAACAGGCTCAGCAAGAGCAGGGCTGGGGCTAAGAAGGCCATCATCTGACGATATCTCGGGATCTCAATGAGTTCAGCACTAATTTATCCCAGGGCAAATCAGTTGTCACCGGCACGAAATAAATACCATGATTGGCCGCATACTTTGCGGTTTCTGATTGCCATTCACTTAACCGCTGCTTGTACAGACTGATAGTAGGTATATCGAGGGTGAGCTCGGCACCTGCCCCACTCTCCACATCGACGAGTTTAACATCACGTCCAGGGGGTGGGTCTACTTCGTCCTGACTTAGCAGCTGCACAATAGCCAACTCGTAGCCGTGGCCGAGTAGAGAGTTTAATCCATCCATGAAACCAGATGGTGAAAAAAGGTCGCTGATCATGATTAGTAAGCCCGGCCGTCTTGCCCTTAGAGCATAATCGCGGGTTGCTTCATTCAAACTCGTGGTTCCGATCGCTTCACCAGCCTCGAGGTAATGGAACATGGGCAACGCGTTCTGCCGGCCGCGATAGGGTCCCCAACTGCGATTTCCTTTGCTGGTGAGCCAAGTTACCCCCACGCGATCGCCGCTCACCAGGGCGATGTAGCCCAATGCGCCGGCCAGACGCAAGGCGTATTGAAATTTATTGGCTTCACCCCCACCCTCCGGCCAATTCATGCTCGCGCTGGCATCCACCAAAATGTGTACAGCCAGATCTTCTTCTTCCTCCAACAACTTGACAAAGGGTCGCTCCAACCGGGCAAATACATTCCAGTCAAGCCGGCGGAGATCATCACCCTGGCTATAATCGCGATAATCGGCAAATTCGACAGACGTGCCTTTTTTGCTGCTCCTTCGCTCCCCCTTCATCAAGCCAACTCGAACATGAGTGGCAACCAGCGACAGTTGTTCCAGTTTGCGTAAGGTTGCCTCGTCGAAAATCAACATGGCCTCAGGCGTACTGCCGGGCAATAGAACTGGCGCCAAGTTCATTCAAAAAGTAATAGAAATGATCTAAGACAAGCATATCCTGATCTTCTTAGGATATCCCTTGATTATCAACGCTGTCGAAGCTGCAATAATATCGCCCTCGTTGGTTATGTGAGCACCTCACCCAAAGAAACCTTTAGTCCATGACTTACTCGTTCCTATCAGTGTGGTCAATCAGATTTACCACAACCTCATCCGCTCGAATACCAGCCGCCTGTCCTTCGAAATTTAGTAATAACCGGTGGCGGAGCGCTGCAGGAGCCACTGCCACTACGTCATCAAAGCTAACGTTATACCTCCCGGCAAGCAGAGCGGTTATCTTGGATCCTAAGATCAACGCCTGTCCACCTCGAGGGCTCGCCCCGTAACGAACATATTTATTTACCAACGGCGCTGGACTATCACCTGGATGAGTGGCCACAATCAGCCGGCTTACATAATCGCTGACATGGCTGGCAATGGGCACTTTCCGAGCCACTTTCTGCATGGACGCTATCATTTGGCCATCGGCCGCAGTGCCGGCCACCGGCTGCTCGCCACCTGTCGTTCTGGCTAGAATCTCCGTTAACTCTTCAGTTGATGGAAACGGTACTTCAACTTTGAAGAGGAACCGGTCAAGTTGTGCCTCCGGCAAGGGATAGGTACCCTCCATCTCCAATGGGTTCTGGGTGGCCATGACAAAAAAAGGTGAGGGTAGATCATAGGTGTGATTGGCTACGGTTACGGTGCCCTCTTGCATCGCTTCTAATAGAGCGGATTGCGTTTTAGGTGTGGCTCGATTAATCTCGTCAGCGAGTACCAGGTTGGCAAATACCGGCCCGGTTTGAAAACGAAAGGCCCGCCGGCCGTCCCCAACATCTTCCATGATATCAGTACCCGTGATGTCGGCCGGCATCATATCCGGCGTGAATTGGATTCGGCTAAATTCGAGCTCCAAAGCCTGGCCTAAAGTACGAATAAGCATCGTCTTTCCCAAGCCGGGCACACCTTCCATGAGGATATGACCGCCGCTCAATATTCCAACAAGCACATGTCGGACCACAGCTTCCTGGCCAACGATAACCCGGCCAACTTCTTGCTCGATCTTGACCGCGGTCTTACGAAATTCATCTACTGATATATCGACGTTGTTTTCCATTGCTCTTCTTCTTATGGTTCAAGACTGGTGAAGTAATCGCGGACATACTCTTTCATGCCCAGAGGAATATAGTCGCCTTCAAGCGCTTCGAAAGCCGTATCACGATAATCGGCGAAAACCTGTTGGTAAGGAACAAGGCTCTTCTCATCACCAAACTCGACGGCCGATTCATTTACTAGAGCACCACAGCCGTCGGGATCGCCGGCGCATTCGGCCGGTAATTCAACATCAATGCCTTCAGCGGCGTCAAGTTCAAAACGCCCGGGTACATAAACACTCTCGGCCGGTCCGCCGCCGAATCCGGGACCACCTGGAGCCTGGCCTTGTTCGCTTGTTGGATCCATCTCGGCTCCCTGACCCATGCTATTACCATCACCCGCACCCTGTCTTGGGCTTGAGCCTGCCGAATCCTGGCCATCTCCCTGCCCCGCGGCCTCGTCTGTCTGGCCCGCACGGGCTACCTGTTGGCTACCTTCGTCGAGTTGGGTCGCTGTAGAGGCTGCCATATTGGCCGCCGCCTGTTCCTGGGCCCGTTGTTGAAGGGTAGCCACCGCCTTGCGCAAAGCCTCTTGGGCAGTTTCGATATCCCCAGATTGGAGGGCCCGGGCAGCTCCGCTAAGTTCGGCCGCCAAATCGGGAGCGACTTCCTGCAGCGCCGCAGCAGTCTGAGCCAGGTCTTGAGCCAGGGCCGTACGCTCTTCTTCGATCAAAGTGGGAATGGAATCAGCCAGGTTGTTGGCCGCCTCACCTGCCCCAAACAGATCACTGTTCGCTATAGCCTCGCCCAGTTGTCGCCCGGATGGATTATCCAGCAGAGGCCGCCCGGCTTCTCTCAAGGATTGTTCGATCGCGTTGTTGTTTAACCGGTCACTCAATTCGCGAAGATCTGCTTCCGCCTCTGATAATACGGCGACCGCTTGCTCGCGATTTAAATCTTCATGCTGCAACGCTTCAATGGCCTTCAGTATCGGCGCCTGCAACTGTTCCTGTAAACCCTGGTTTAATAACTCACTCTGGTTTATAGCCTGCTCAATTTCTTCAAGCGCCTCAATCTGGACCTCAATAGACTGAGATACGGCTGCTTGCTGTTCAAGGATATCGCTCTGAGAATTAGGCGCTAATCCAGCGGCAATCAATAAAACCACGACAAGAAGAAGCAGCGCAACTTCTCGCCAATGCCAACGAAGGGGAATAACCCGTTCCCCATCCGCGCTCGCGATTGCCATCAACGTATCATTTAGCTGTAGTAAGGTTATGGAGGGAATAGCGGTTACTTTTCCAGCGTTTATCTCCACGGCCGTACTTGCGCGTTCAAACAGATCCAATTGCTCATCGGCGTAACGGGCTTGGGTGAGCAAGGTGCGCCGGCTCATGAAACTTATCAGCAGGCAGGCCACCAGGCTGGTAATGGCTAATAGGCAGGTTAAAAGCAAAAATGTGCGATTATCCACTAAGGGAAACAAACGCATGAAAATAGCGATGATCACCGCGACCGATAAACCGGCCAAGAGGGCTCGCGGGATCCACAACATCGCCTCCGCTTGCCGGCGGCGTCCATCCCACCTATTAAGTTGTTCGCCAAGGATCAAGAATCGGTCTTCGTATTCCATAAGACTTTTCAACGATGCCAATCTAACGCGTCGAGACCTTTTTTATTTGCCGCACGCATGCCCAGTATAAGATCAAACCCAGCAGGGCATAAAAGATAGCATAGAGGTACCAGGGTGATAAAATGAAAACTGTGTGACCATCGATGACATTCGTCCAGTAGAATAAGGTGTCCTCCTCCAACAGAAAAACCTCACTGATAATTATGGTCGCCGGTAAGTTCGTTGCCGCCAGCAAGATGCCGCCATATATGAGCAGCGCTTGCATCGACCAACTCGGCATGCTCGAACCAAACAAGAACGTACCCATCAAAGTAGCAAGAATACCAGCCAGAAAGGGGCCACCCATGGTCAACAACAGCGCGCTGGCAAAGGTGGCAACACTGGCGGCTAGTGTTGAACGCATCACAGTCGAATAATAAAAACCAATTAGTGCATAGCTTATGGCCGAAATGATGATAAGGACCTGAGACAGAAAAAGCTCTGTGAAGGTTATACCACCCAATAAAAACGCAATGCTTTGCAAGGGAATGGATACGATGATGAGCAAAAAAACATAAGCGAGAGCCGATATCAATTTTCCGATCACTAGAGAGCGGGCTGGTAGCAGGGTCGTTCTTAGTAGATCATATGTCTGGCGATCTTTTTCCCCACTGATAGTGGCCGATGTAAATGCAGGTCCGATAAAAATAACTAAAAAAACCTGGATCGTCAGGACGGCGGCGAATACAGCCTTACCTGCTTGCCGGCTGCTTGGGCCAAAATTATTATTGGAGGCGGCCGAAAAAGCGAGGTAAACAATTAACACGAGACCACTCATCAGCGCCAGATAGATGGTTAGCACGGCAAAAGCACGACCTCCACGCATGCGGCTTCGGAGCTCCTTAACTGCGACAGGATTTCGCAAAAAATTCACAGCCCTTGCCCTCTTCTATGTTCCTTCGGTACTTACTATACTCATAATAGTTAATGAACGATGCCGCGTGTGACGTGCATAAATACATCTTCCAGATCGTTACTTTCCTGGGCGAATGAGATGATCGGGACCTCTTTCTTTACCAAGGTAGCCAGTAGCAGGCTCACTTCACGATCGTCACCCGTAAACTCGAAGCGAACGGTTCTAGATTCCGGGTCCGTCTCTTGAACCGGAACAATCCCCAACACTTTATCTGTTTCTACTAGCGTTTCTTGAATTACCTTTGTATCGCCTAAAATACGTACGATAAATAGGCGATGAGGGCGCAGTTGCTTTTTCATCTCGGCCATATCCCCATAAGCAACCAGGCGGCCCGCTTCCAGGATGGCAATATGTGTGCAGACATCCGCTATCTCAGAGAGAATATGGGAAGAAAAAAAGATAGTCTTACCCATGTTCTTCAACTCACGTAGAAGCTCCCGCATCTCAATTCGTGCTCGTGGATCCAAACCGCTGGCTGGCTCATCCAGGATTAGAACTTTGGGATCGTGGGTAAGTGTCCTGGCCAGGCAAAGTCGCTGCTTCATACCACGGCTTAGGTTTTCAACGTATTCATCTCGTTTGTGACCCAGATCTACCAGGTCAAGTAAGTCACCGATCATGCCATGCCGGACCGTCTCCTGGACATTGTAGCAGGCAGCAAAGAAATCAAGGTATTCCCACACCTTCATATCTTCGTAAACGCCAAAAAAATCAGGCATATACCCAATGGAACCACGGACGCCTTGGGGTTCTTCGGTCACTGAGTAACCTGCAACGCTTGCCTCACCTGAGCTCGGACTCAGCAATGTTGTAAGTATGCGCATGGTTGTCGTTTTACCCGCACCGTTTGGTCCGATAAACCCAACCACAGCACCTTCCTCAACGTCGAGGGTTAGATTATCGAGGGCTGTCAACTGTCCGTAGCGCTTTGTTAGCGCCTGAATTGTAATGATATTACTCATAATTAAGTGACATTGAACATATTAGTTTTTCTAGGCTACCACATAGTTCAGCATTTTGAATGACTCTACTTGAAGCTGCATAGTACCGAATACTCAAGAGCCCAGGTCTCCGGTCAATTCGAGATATAGTTCCTGGAGATTGATTCCCTGGGACGTCGCATTTTCCAGTCGCAAACGAACACTATTTTCTGGTCCAAGGTAGCTCTCATGATCAGACACTCGGTTAGGCCCCCATTGGGGATCATCTATCATATCCCACCTCTTAGCGGACCAATTCCAAATCTTTATCTGAGGTATCGGTTGATGCGTCGGCGAACTGTTTGTCTGAACAACAACCGCCAGGTTGCCAACGCTCATGGCTCGGAATTGCAACCAGGGGGTAAATTCATACTCAATCCAACCTGGTGAAAAATAATAATCGCTAATGCCAGGGTTATAGAAACCACTATCATCCATTACTCGCCAATCGAACAACGCCTTAGGAATAAGAACATTCTCACCATCGAGTGCGGATTGTTTGATTGGAACTTCGAGGAAATAGAGGCTTGTTGCAGCGCTCTCGATCGCTTCGTTATCCAATAACGCTGCCAACTGCTCTTCATCCGACCAGGCAACGAGAGTGACACTCCCGGGTATCGCCGAGCCAGAATATGGTGAGCCGAGCTCGGGAACAATCGAGTCCAGCAACTGCCAACGAGGGTAGACATCAGGCTCGTTAAAATAGTTTGTCGTCCCTAAAATTGTCCCGTAACTGGAGGCTATAGGTGAGGTGGAAGGGCCCGTAGGAGGAAAGCCCGCACTTAATCCGCCAAAGGCAGGTGAACTCAAGATGAAGGAAACTTCTTCAGTTAATGATCTGGATTCTCCTGGCCTAAGATCGCCAACAGGAATCGCCAGTGTCCCTAATAAAAGGGTCACGTTTTCAAAAGCCTCATCACCATTGTTTTGGATCGAAACATCCGCTACAAATTCTGTATCGATCATCTTCATCTCGACATTCGCCGACAAGGCTGGGCCAGGTTGATAGCTATCGGCAACCAACGTCTCGACATCGCTCACATCAACGCGAATCCCTCTGACGTAGAGATCGTTTCCCCGTTCAATCGCTTCGATATTGCCACTACCAGAGAGCGCCCCATATGCCTGAGAAAATGGTCGGGCATTTGCCTTGCCAGGTAACGTCAAATCATAGGTATCACGAGATGGAGAATACAGACCAAAGAGGCTCTGAACTCGAACCTGTTCACTGTCAATATGGCCATAGGCGATTGATAATTGATTAAGAATCGTCTCATTACCCTTTAAGCGAAAACCTACCAGGTAGGCGATCCCGCTGAAGATGATTACCAGCGCTGGAACTGTTAGCCAGGCCAGTTCCCGGCGATTCTTGCGATTCAGCACAAGATAGTTAACTGGTCCAATAATGACAATGTATAACAAGAGATACAAAAAAAGTTGAAAACCTGATGGAAGTGTTAGTGACGGCAGGCTAGAAGCGGCATTGGCGGCCGCATAACTATTTGTAGCTCCGATTGCCCACATTGGCCAATCGGGTACTGATTGGGCGATTTGAGACCAGATTAGGGCACTCCCGTCCCAATCCGCCATGGGAGGAAGTGCCGGGTCCAAGGCCAGGAAATAGACGGCGCCCCGGCCGTACTCCCGCCGGGCCAATAACGGCACCCCATTTTCCAGTATTAGAGCCTCCCCGGTAACCAGGAGGTTTTTGGTAACCAGGTAGGAGCCGGGATCGCGGAACGGTTTATCGGCCTCTTCTCTCAAGGCTGGTAAATCTTGCCAGGTTTCATTCCCCAGGATGGTAACCGGTAAGAGTGAGGACAGGCCGGCGGCCGCCTTTTGCCAGCCAGCGCCACCACTAACAACAATTTGACCCCCAACCTCAAGCCATGCACGCATTGCTGCTAATTGGGCTGAAGTTAGTTGGCCGGTGTCGACGTTGTGAAAGATAAGCACATCGAGGCTGTTCCAGGCTGAGGCAACTTCGGGTAGATCCTCCAAGGAGAGGTAGGCGACGGCTGCAATGCTTCGGCTTCCTTCAAATTGTTCCAGAATATTAAACTCGGCTGGGTCCGTTGTTACGACGCCATAGTTAAGGTCTTCGAGAGCTAGGAGTGTGAGCGGATCCGTGGTCGCAGCCCCAAGAGGCTGACCCTCTTCATCTACTAGGTGTACGGTAATATTACCCGTATAACCTGGCAAATATACAAAGAAAGTATGTTGCTTATTCGATCCATTGGGTAATTGAATTGGACTGGTATAGAGTACCTCATCGTCGGCAGGCCCACTCCCAACAACAACCTGCAGCAATCCATCCACATCCAGACCGCTGTTGGCTACAGTGACATTAACCGGAACCCAGTACTCAGCCTTATATAGGCCATCGAAGCCAGCTTCCGCGACAATAGAGATTTCCTGTTTCGATTCATCCTGGGCAATGACATGAGAGTGCTGAATCAGCAGAATCAGTGCCAATAAAAGAACCAACTTACCTATTCGCAACAGCTTCATAACAAACTCTACGAAACGTCCACTTTGATCGTCGTACTTGATTCATTAGCCCGTTTAGCTTCTAAACTTCGAAGCGAGGACCATTATACCTTAGGCTTAGTACGAGGACAGAGACAATTATCAACCTTAAAGAGGTATTAGGGCAGCTTGATAATCTGTTAGAGTCTCGTTGGAATTCCCCGCCTGATCATTGACTACTGAAATGAACTATGTCAGAATCCTGCTATAGCTTGCGTATCCGGCTACGAAATGTAGCTGTTGCGAATGCGAAGATGTGGTTATCGGTCACTCTATATGAAATCCTGTCAGTGTTCGCCTAACACAAGGAACTATTAAAATGTTGTCCATGCAAAATCTAATTCTTCTGCTTATCCCAGGCTGGATTGTCGGAATTGCCTTGTTCGTATTTACCCATTACCTGAAGTTTAGGATGGAAAAACAACTCAAGCCTGCCACCGTTCAGATAACTTATTCCCCTAGCTAGAGAGCATCAAGTAAAAGATGTTTTTTAATCCTATATGGCTTTTCTTTGCCCTTCCAGGCTTGCTTCTCGGTCTATGGGCTCGTTCTCGGGTCAACGGCGCCTTCAACCAGTACAGTAAAGTGGCCACTGCCCGGGGGGTCACCGGGTCCCAGGTAGCCCGCTCTTTATTGGATTCACAAGGGCTTTATGACGTTCAAATTGAAGAGAGCAAGGGTCGTTTGACCGATCATTACGATCCTCGAAAACGCGTTCTCCGGCTCAGTTCAGATGTGTACCATAAGCCCAGTGTAGCCGCAGCCGGCATTGCTGCCCATGAGATGGGACACGCCCTGCAGCACGCCGGTGGCTATTTTCCGCTTCAGATTCGCAGCGCAATTGTTCCGGCCGCCCGTTTCGGGAGTTCGCTAGCCCCTTGGATATTTATATTGGGGTTCCTCTTTCAGTTTACAGCTTTGGCGTGGGCAGGCTTGGTCCTGTTTGGCATCGCGGTCATATTTACGCTGATAACTTTGCCAGTTGAATTAGACGCTTCCAAACGAGCCAAAAAACTGTTGGTTGGAAATGGGGTTTTAATCGGCAACGAAATTAACGGTGTCAACAAGGTGTTGGACGCGGCCGCATTGACTTATGTTGCCGCGGCCGTCGCTGCCGTAGGTCAATTTTTGTACTATTTGCTCTTATTGACCGGAGGCAGGCGCCGATAGAAGGCCGCCTTACGAATCCAGCCGCAACCAGTGGCTTGCATAGGGAGACAGAATTTTTACCACAGGCCATTCAGTTATCAAGATCTTCTCTTGAGACAGCAAATCTGTGAACGTTTTACCCAGATCGGACCGCATATCAAGCGATAGGGACTGTTGCTGATTGCTAAGGTTGTAGAGACAAAGGACTCGCCTTTCGGCCAGGGAGACCGCGATTTTGTGTCCTGCACCAGGTTCATTGCCCACAACTCGCCAGTAAGCCAATACACCCGGATTGTCGTTTGTTTGGATCTTCATACTGCCCCTACGCAAGGCAATATGCTCTTGCCGGGCCTTAAGTAAGAAGCGCATCGCCCAAAGATAAGATTCGGGATCCTCCTCTTGCTGGGCTACGTTTAACTCTTTATAGCCAAAGAGTTGGTCATCATTAACCGGCTGGTATGTATCCTCCGCTACCGAAAAACCGGCATTTTTTTCGGCCGACCATTGCATTGGCGTCCGGCAGCCATGCCGGTCGGGTAACCAGATATTATCGCCCATGCCAATTTCGTCTCCGTAGTAGATAATGGGCGTTCCCGGCAACGACAATAACAAAGCATTTAGCAAAAGCCAGCGTCGCTTGTCACCGTCCATGAGTGGCGCCAATCGACGCCGGATGCCTAAATTTTGTCGCATTCGTGGCTCAGGTGCATATTGTTCCCACATCCACTGTCTTTCCTCGGGAGTTACCATTTCCAGAGTCAATTCATCATGATTGCGCAAGAAAGTCAGCCATTGGGTTCCTTTGGGGATCTCAGGAGTTCTGGCTAATATATCCATAATGGGTTTCTTGTTGCCCTGTTTGAGGGCCATGTAGAGACGAGGCATAACCGGAAAATGGAAGCACATATGAAACTCATCACCAATGCCGAAATATTCAACGACATCTTCAGGCCATTGATTGGCTTCGGCAATCATGATCGCCTCTGGGTATTCAACCTCCATAATTTTCCTGACTTGTTTCATGAAAGCATGAGTTTCGGGTAGGTTATCGCAATTAGTCCCTGTCCGTTCGAATAAGTATGGAATGGCATCAGCGCGAAAGCCATCTACGCCCATATCCAGCCAGAAGCGCATGGTGTCAATCATCTCCTGCTGCACAGCCGGATTATCATAGTTCAAGTCAGGCTGAGTCCGGTAAAAACGATGCCAAAAATATTTCCCGGCCGCATTATCATAAGACCAATTAGACTCCTCATAATCACGGAAAATTATCCGGGCATCTGGGTATTCCTGTCCTGTATCACTCCAGACGTAATAATGATGGTAAGGCGACTCGGGATCCGTTCGAGCCCTTTGAAACCAATTATGTTGATCAGAGGTGTGATTCATCACCAGGTCGGTGATAACTCGCAGACCGCGTTCATGGGCGGCATCTAAAAAGGCTTTGAAATCATCAAGCGTACCATATTGAGGGTGGATATTGCGATAGTCAGCGATGTCGTAACCATCGTCCTTTAATGGAGAGGGATACATGGGCAATATCCAGATGCAGTCAACTCCGAGCGATTGGATATGGTCAAGTTTCTTGATTGCTCCCTTGAAATCGCCATGACCATCCCCATTGCTATCGCAGTAAGCACGGAGATACAACTCATAAAAGACAGCTTCTTGATACCAGTTGCTGCTCATAAACATCCCTTCCTGATTCGTTACTATCTGCCTGGATGAATCAGATCCAATTGGGTTCTATGTAATTGCCGAATACCTGCCGGAAAACGTTGGTAATTTCACCCAGGGTTGCATAGGCGCGGACGGCTTCGATGATGAAGGGCATCGTATTAGCGCTTCCCTCGGCCGCATGGCGCAGAGCATTGAGCTTATCGCTCACTTGATCGGCGTCTCGTTCCCGACGGATTTGTTGTAACCTCGCCACCTGCCGATCATATCCTTGCGGATCCATGGCCAAGATAGGTATTCGTAGATCCTCCTCTGGATCAGCATAGCCATTTACGCCGACGATTATCCGCTCGGCATCATCAGTTTCCATTTGATAGCGGTAGGCGGCATCGGCTATTTCACTTTGGAAAAATCCTTTTTCAATGGCAGGCAAAACCCCGCCTAAAGCTTCCACTTCCTTCCAATAATTATACACCTGCCGTTCGACCTTATTGGTCTCGTGCTCAACAAAATACGAACCTGCCAAGGGATCGACCGTGTTAACAACGCCGCTCTCCTCGGCAAGGATTTGTTGGGTTCGAAGCGCAACGGTTACCGCTTCTTCGCTGGGCAGCGCCCATGCTTCATCCATGCTATTGGTATGAAGGCTTTGTGTTCCGCCAAGAACGGCCGCAAGAGCCTGAATCGTGACTCGAACGATGTTGTTTTGAGGTTGCTGGGCTGTGAGCGAAACGCCGGCCGTTTGGGTATGAAAACGGAGCAACCATGAACGAGGGTTATTGGCGCCAAAGGTTTCCTTCATTTCCCGGGCCCAAATACGACGTGCGGCGCGGAATTTTGCTATTTCTTCAAAGAAATCATTATGGCAGTTGAAGAAAAAACTCAATCTAGGAGCGAATTCGTCAATCGACAGCCCTCGTGCGAGACACCAGCGTACATACTCGAGACCATCGCCCAAGGTAAAGGCCAGTTCTTGGGCAGCAGTCGAACCTGCTTCTCTAATGTGATAGCCGCTTATTGATACGGTGTTCCACAGCGGTAGATTATGGGAGCCATATTCGATCGTGTCCACGACTAATCGCATAGATGGTCGGGGCGGGAATATATACTCTTTCTGAGCAATGTACTCTTTCAGGATGTCATTTTGTAAAGTACCCCGCAACTTTTCTACTGGAACGCCCTGTTTTTCGGCCGCCACAATATACATCGCCCAAATAATTGCGGCCGGTCCATTGATGGTCATGCTGGTGCTGACCTTCTCCAATGGAATGCTATCAAAAAGAAGTTCCATATCACGCAAGCTACTAACGGCAACCCCACATTTACCAAACTCACCCAATGCTTCCGGAGAATCTGTATCATAACCCATTAGCGTTGCCAGATCAAAGGCGACAGAGAGGCCCATGTTGCCTTGTTTCATAAGATATTTGTAACGTTCGTTGGTCTCTTCGGCGGTTCCGAATCCGGCAAACATGCGCATCGTCC
>Ga0307379_10007972_pt1 | contig 14333 bp, 12 predicted proteins | sample UN2MG_FD_202237 | JGI IMG/M metagenome (GOLD analysis project Ga0307379, IMG submission 202237) | Soil microbial communities from Risofladan, Vaasa, Finland - UN-2 | ecosystem: Environmental > Terrestrial > Soil > Coastal area > Acid sulfate soil | place: Finland: Risofladan, Vaasa | collected... | reverse complement strand
TTTTATATTAAAAATAATTATTATTTTATTTTTTTTGGTATAATCTTCCTATTATTTTTATAAGATTACTTATATATATTCTGGAGCAAATAAATGAATTTAAAAAGAGTATTTTTAAATAGGGCTTTTAGGCTTTTTCTTCTGGTTTTAATAATTTTTACATTAATATACCTGTCGGTCAATCTTGGAGCCTGTGAGCCAAGAAAAAGAGTGATTAAAATTGGCAATCAGGCTGTTCTTTCAGGCGAGTATAGATCTTTTGGAGAAGATCAGCTGGTAGGTATCAAACTTGCTGCTTCCAAATTATCTCCTGTCAGAATAGGAGGATTTGACTATGAAATTGAAGTAGTTACTAAAGATGATGAAGGCAATCCGGAAAAAGCTTTTCTGGTTGCACAGGAGATGGTAGGTGAGGAAGTGGCGTGTGTAATCGGTTCTACTTTCGATGGAACAACTAAAGTTTCCGTACCTGTTTATGAAGAATATGGTATACCTGTAATTTCTCCATATGCTCAAAAAACTGAAATTTCTAAAATGGGGAATATTTTTTTCAGAATGGTAATGAATAATGAGCAGAAAATAGAAAATATTGCTGATTTTATCGCAAATAAAATTAACCCACAGAAACTTATACTTATAAATAACCAGGAGGAATATTCAATAGAACTGGCTGATTACCTGAGAGAAGTATTATCTAATTACGGTATAGAGACTCCGAAACCAATGTCAGTAAAGATAGGTGAAGAGGATGTTGCAGTCATTGCAGAAAACCTGTTAATAGAGGGACCGGATACCATATTCTTTTGTGGAAGTTATAATGAGCTGGCGTCTCTTATGACTAAAGCAAGAGAAATTGGTCTGGGGTCAAGATTTATAACAGAGAAATTGGGAATGGATGATAAGATTTTTGATTTAGCGGATGCACAGTATCTGGAAGGATTGATTGCAATAATTCCAGAACCGCCTTCCCTTGCCAGGTATTCCCAGGATCCCAGGGCTGTAAATTTCTGGCATGATTTCAATAATTATTTAAGCCAGATGGACGATCCTGATATTAGTATTGATGGTCCTGGAGAATATGCTCCTTACTGCTATGATTCTGTTTTTGTAATTATTGAAGCCATGAAAAGATCCAATTCTATTTCAACCAAAGATTATATTGACGAACTTAAGACTACTTCTTATGATGGGTTGGTAGGGCATATTGAATTTGATTCTAATGGTGATAGGGTAAACCCGCTGTCGACAGTTTTTATAGTAAAAGATGGCGCCTGGATAAGATACTAATAAGAAACTATAAAATTTAATTTTTTTTAGAGAAGTTTTTAATTTTGCGGTATCTGGTTTTATTGACTTTTTATTTTGCCTATTATAATCTTTAAATGTTTCTTATCTTTTAAAATGTTTTATGGAGGTGTGGAGTGAATATATTTAATAAAGTAATTGTTGTGCTAATATTAATCTGTATAATCTGTGTATCACTTATTTCTATTGTAAATGTATTTGTGGAATATTTTAAGTGGTCAGATCTTGCTTTAAAGGTTTTTAATCCGGAAAATGATGTCAATCCATTTATTGCTGCTCTAGCTTTACTTATGGTATTTGCTATCAGTATATTTATAATACTGCTGGAGTTTTATAGAAGGGGAACAAGAGTAGCAAATATATCCAGCTCTAAAACAGGAAATGCTATGGTGACATTAGAGACTGTGGCTATGCAGATAAAAAATGCAGTAATTAAAATAGATGGTCTGGAAGAAATTAAAGTAAAAATAGTTCCAAAGGCAACAGGTATAATAATTAATATGAATGCTAAATTAAACGAGGATCTGGAAATCCCCGAGAAGATGCAGGAAATAATAAATGGAGCTACCGGTATAGTATCGGATAAACTGGGTATTAAAGTTATAAAGACCAATCTTACTATTATTGGTCTTGTTGCTGGAAGGAAAGAAAAAGAAGTAAGGAAAAAAGGGGAAAAAGAAGAGGCGGTAGAAGCAGTACGGGAAGAAGCTGAGGATGTTTCTGAAATAGAAGATGATGACAGATAAAATTATTTGATTTTTATCAAAGTCAGCCGTAAGACTCCTGACTTAAGGAAGGAGATATAAAGCTGTCAACTAATGACGGTCGGGTATACCGTTTCTACCTGTTGTGGAGTGAATCCGTTAGGAATCACTGTGAAGAAGGAATCTCTCGTCCTTTAAGGTGGAGAGGATGTCAAAAAGCGGGCTTAGTATATCGGTAGTACATGAGCTTCCCAAGCTCAAGAGGCGGGTCCGACTCCCGTAGCCCGCTCCATTAAAAGAATCATTTGTTACGAAAGTAATTATATTTATTAATTAATTTTACTTTTTTTTATATTAATGGGTATATTATAATTGAATAGTGGTTTATAAGTTGAGTTCTTAAGAAAGGAAGAATAATATGGCAGATATACTATCAGAACTTGATAAATATATTCCTGAGGATAATCCAAGAAGATGGACAAAGCTTTCAAGCGATATTGATTTCAGAAGACTTCAATTAACTCTTTTAAAAGAAATATTGATTGAATTAAAGCAAATCAATGCCAAATAATTGATGTTAGATGATAATTGTTCAAATATTTATACAGTTAATTAAGGATTCTGTATTTATACTTTCTGGCACCAATCGGAATATTTGTTAACCTCATTTTTTACTAGCCGGAAATAAAGGTCCTGCAGCCTTTTTGTAATCGGTCCCATTTCTCCATTACCAACAGGACGCTTGTCCACATAACCTATAGGAGAAATTTGAGCTCCTGTTCCACAGAAGAATAGCTCATCTGAACTATATAGTTCAGTCCTGTCTATTGATCTTTCTATAACTTTAATATTTTCATCTTCTCTAGCCAGCTTTATTACTGTATCTCTGGTAATTCCTTCTAATATATCATCAGTTACCGGAGGAGTAATCAAAGTACCGTTCTTAACCATAAAAACATTCATAGCGCTTCCTTCACTCACGTGTTTCCCATCAGCTGTTAGGACCAGTGCTTCATCAAAGCCGTTCAGCAATGCCTCTGTCTTTTGCAGGGCAGCATTAACATACGAACCAGATATTTTTGCGCGTGGAGGTATAGCATTGTCTGAAATACGTTCCCACGAAGAAATGCAGACACTTATTGCTCTGCTGGTATCCAGATATTCTCCAAGAGGTATAGAATATATAAAAAGATTCTGCTTGTTACCGATTAATTTGGGTCCTATATCCAGTCCACTATTATAAGCAAAGGGTCTTATATAACAGTCTTCAGTGTACATTTCTTTTTTTAATAATTCGATGGTTATATCGCAAAGTTCTTTTATAGAATATTTTATTTCTATCATCATTATACCGGAATTGATAATGAGTCTCCTGTAATGGTCTTCCATTCTAAAAACATAACTTATTTTGGTCTTTTCATTCCAGTAACTTCTGATTCCTTCAAAAACCCCGGTGCCATACTGTAGAGCATTAGTTCTGATATCTATCTTTGCTTGATCAATTGGCACTATTTTCCCTTCAAAAAAAGCATATTTAGGGTTAGCCATAATTTCCTCTTTTTTTAGATTTTAATTTGTAACATTGTACTTATTTTAATTTCATTTTGCAATTGGTAGTTCAATTTCTGTTACAGCCTATTAGAAATGTCCTCTTTTATATTCTAGTAGCTAGCACTCCTCTGCCTTTCATTTTACCTCTCCAAGGATGATAAGGCTTGGGTTTAATAGGGACTCTTATCTTATCCTTATTCTCTAAATTAATATTTTTTTAGTTGATTTATTTTACTTATAAGAAGATTTAATTATATATCAAGTAATTCATTGTATAGAAAAAATTACCACTGTAAAAAATTATAGCATTTAATGGGTTGAATAGTTTATTTATAGACTTGCGGGGTTAAAATAAAGCAAAAAGAAACCCCAAGTTATCTTTTACCATTGCTCTCGCTTTAGGCTACTCAAAATCTTGGGGTAGCTTCCCTAGAACTTTTCTCAGGTTCTTTTTCGAAACTTAACTTACTTTATACATTCTTTCGTCTGTAAATTTCAGTTACTTCTAAAAGTTACCTCCTGTCCTAAGGATGTTAAAAATATATCAAATAATAATATCTATGTCAATAGTAATTTTAAAATTTTTTGAAATTTTTAACTAATTTTTAAGAAATCTTTAAATTAATATCAAATTCTTTTATAATTTTATATAAAATTATATAAGTAGATATTGGTAGAAAAATTTAAGTTGAAAAGGAGTAGTAAATGACTGTTAAAAAACATTTTACTGATGAAGAGGCAATAAAAATTGGGGAAGAGCTCGGAATTGACTGGTCCAAATTTGATGTGGAACAATTCAGAGTAGGAATGGATGTTGAACTGGAGCATGGAAAAGTTGATTCTAATACCAATGTTTCTAATGATGATCCTTTAACAACAGGTAAAATTGCTTTAGCTCATTTAAATGAGTTTCCAGACTATTATGACAGGCTTATAAAGATGGAAGAAGAAGCAGAGGAGTACTGGGGAATAGAAGATTAGGATTTTATTATTACCCCGCCTCCTATTAGAGTGTCGCCAGTGTAGAAAACTGCTGATTGCCCTGGCGTAATAGCTTTCTGGGGCTTATCGAAAATTATAGTGGCTGTTTTTTTACTTTCAATTTTTATTTCAGCAGAAGTTTCTTTAAAATTGTATCTTATTTTAACCATTGCTTTAAAATCATTTCCGGGAGGGTTACCGGAAATAAAATTAGTATTTTTAACTTTTAGTGATTTTTGCATTATATCTTTTTCCTCACCCACCATGATAATGTTTTTTTCCGGTATTATTTCTTTTACATAAAGTGGTTTTGAATGACTTATACCCAGGCCTTTTCTCTGGCCAATGGTATAAAAAGGATATCCTTTATGTGTTCCGATATTTTTACCATTGGTGTTTATGATGGCTCCTTCTTTTATGTTTTTAAGTTTTGATGCTAAAAATGAATGAAAATTATCCTCTGGTATAAAACATATATCCTGGCTCTCGTTTTTCTTTTCTAAAAACGGAAAAATACTATTTGTCTTCTTTCTTACGTCATCTTTAGAGAACATTCCTATAGGTGTTTTAATTTGTGATATCTGATGCTGATTGAGTTTCCATAACACGTAACTCTGGTCTTTACTTTTATCAAGTCCTTTTTTAATTTCATATAATACTGAATTAGGCGATTTTTCAATCCTGCAGTAATGACCTGTAGCTAAAAAGCTGGCGCCAAGAGTTTTTATTTTTTCTAAAAGTACTCCAAATTTAATATATTTATTACATTCCACACAGGGATTGGGAGTGCGCCCATGTTGATATTCTAAACAGAAAGAATTAATTATATTTTCCTCAAATGGCCGGATAAGATTTATTACAACATGTGGAATATTCAGTTTAAGCGATACTTTTCTTGCGGCTTTAATATCTTTACGGGAACAGCAGGTTTTGGCGCCATCTTTCCAGCCAAAATCATAAGGAAGTAATTTCATGGTAACCCCGATTATTTCCCAGCCATTATCTTTTAAAATTTTTGCAGCCATAGAACTATCAATTCCTCCACTCATAGCTACTGCAACTTTTTTATTCTTTTTTTTATAAATATTTTCGGTGTGGGATTTTGAAATATAGTCGCTAATTAAATTTTGTAGAGTATTTATAGCCGCATCAAGAACAGGCTTTTTCTCTTCAGGAAATTTTCCCAGATATTTTTCTAATTCTTTTCCAGTTATTAGAGTAGATTTGAGGATATCTTTATTTTTAGCCAGGGTTGTAAGATAACTTGCTGCAGCAATTGTATAACTGCAGCCGGATGCCTTAAATTTTATATCTCTGATTATATTTTTATTTATTCTTGCCGTGAATATTATATTACCGGGACATTCAGGCCCATCACTTTTTCCGACCGCATCGGGGAAGGATATTTCTCCGATATTATGTGGCTTTTCAAAATGTAGAATTAAATTAGAATTTAAATTTTTCATAGCAATATTTATATGCCTGGATAATTATACGATATTATGTAAAATATTATACAGTTTAGTTTTTTATTTCATAAATATTTATATTCTAATGATTGAATCAAAAGGGATAAATACCGAAAAATTTTATTATAACGATCTGTTTAGAGATTATATTTTTAATTTTGAAAATGTTTGTGAATATTACCAGTATGATTACAGAAACATAGGTGGTTACAAAAAAAGGGTTTCAGACCTCAAGATAGGTTATAATAAAGAAAACAGGTCAAAAATTTATAATATTTTAAAGGACTATAATAAAAATATTGGCTGCAGCCAGAAAACTATAGAAAATATAGAAAAACTTAAAAGTCCAAAATCAGCAGTCATTATAGGAGGGCAGCAACCCGGTTTTTTAACCGGGCCTATATTTATAATATTTAAAATACTCACCATATTAAAGGTAAGCAGTTACTTTGAAAAAGAATTAAAAATACCCATAATCCCGTGTTTCTGGAATGCATCGGATGATAATAGTTTTAACCAGATTGATAATTTAAATGTAATTAATAAGGAAATTACAAATATCAAACTTGATTTATCAGATTTTAACCCAAAAACCAGATATTCCGATATCTATCTTGCTGATAACAGGTTTAAGGAGGCAATTGAAAAACTGGAAAGTATTCTTCATTCTACAAGCTTTAAAACTGAAATAATGTATTTTTATAAAAATATTCTGGCGAATACTTTAAAGAATTGTTCTAACACTAAAGGAGAAATAAATGTTTCTTCTTTTTTTTCAGCTATAATTACAAGAATGTTTTCCGGTTATGGTCTTGTAATCATAGATCCTGCCGATGTTGAACTGAAAAAATTGTCCTACAATCTGCTGGAATTTGATATGAGTAAACATTACCAGATAAGCCATTTAATAAATTCCACGGGTAAAAAACTCAATAGCTGTGGTTATCACAGTCAGCTAAGTTCCACACCCGGAACGCTTGATTTTTTCTATTGTGTTGATGGCATCAGGAAGAAGATATATTCTGATAGCGATAATTTATTTGAAATTTCAGATAAGAGGTATGACAAAAAAGAATTCTGGGATCTGATGATAGAAAAACCTGCTGCCATTAGCCTGAATGTGATATTAAGACCATTGCTTCAGGACAAACTTTTACCGGTATTATGCTCAATTTGTGGTCCCGGGGAATCAAGTTACTTTGCTCAGTTAAAGCCTGTTTATAATCTTTATGGTTTAAAAATGCCGGTTATTTATCCTAGATATTCTGCAACTGTAATTGAAAAGAAAATAAAAAAACTAATTATAAAGTTAAAAATTACAGATATAGAATTGGAATCAAGCAAAGAAGAAATAATCAGGCAAGTCGTTAGTAAAAAATTAAAAATAGATCTGGGAAAGTTAGTACCGGATCTGGAAAGTGACATACAAATAAAACTTGAAAAATTAGAGAAAAGTTTTTCAGATTCAGAAATGAATATTTCGAGTTCTTTTGATAGAATTAAAAGGAATATAAAAAAGGAGATAAAGGTTCTGAATAAAAAACTGTATTCCGAATTAAAAAGGCAGAATGAATTTATAGTTGAAAGTATAAATAAAATTTATATGAATATTTTTCCAGATAATAATTTGCAGGAGCGTGAAATTAATATAATCAGTTATTTGAATAGATATAGCTTTGATTTTATAGATGATTTGTACTATGCAGTAAAACCCCTGGATTTCCCGCATAAATTTTTAGAAATTATTTAAGGAAGAAAATGGAAAAAGAAATTAGAATAGATGCCCTGGCTTTCAGCCCTCATCCGGATGATGCAGAAATGGGCTGTGGGGGACTTCTTTTAAAGTTAAAAGATAAGGGATACAGGACAGGAATAATAGATCTTACCAGAGCCGAGCTCTCCACCAATGGTAATTTAAAAACCAGGGAAGAAGAAATAAAAGAAGCATCAAAAATACTGGGATTGGATATACGGGAAAATCTTGGACTTGAAGATGCTAATATAAAAAATGATTATGACAGCAGGTTGAAAGTAATAAGTGCCGTAAGGAAATACAGGCCAGGGCTTGCTCTCATACCTTTCTGGAGAGACAGACATCCGGATCATGAAAACTCTTATAAGTTATTAAAAGATGCTATTTTTATTTCCGGACTTGAAAAATTTAAAACCGGGCTGGACTCTTACAGACCGGATGTGGTAATTAACTATATGCTTCATTATGAATTCAAGCCCAGTTTCATAGTTGATATAAGCCAGTATTACGATAAGAAGTTTAGTGCAGTAGCTGCTTATAAATCCCAGTTCTATAGCGATGTCGCAAAAAAAGTGATGACCCACATAGCTTCCAAATATTTTTTTGACGTAATTAATAGCAGGCATCAATGTTCAGGGTTAAAAATAAGGTCAGAATATGGGGAGCCATATTACATAGAATCTAATATTAGGATTGATGATCCTCTGGAATTTTTTAAGTATTTGAAATAATGTTAAGGCATCTTTAAAATTTATCAACTGATGGATTTGTATTATGAATATAGGAATGACCTGTTATCCAACTTATGGCGGCAGCGGAGCCGTAGCTGCAGAATTGGGGATAGAGCTGGCAAAAAAAGGTCATAATATCCATTTTATAAGCTACGGTCTCCCTTTCAGGCTGAATAAATTCTATAAAAATATTTTTTTCCATGAAGTTGAAATGCTTGAGTACTCACTTTTTAAATACCCCCCTTACAGCCTGTCCCTGAGTGCAAAAATGGCGGAAGTTATAGAATCAGAGAAATTAGACATCCTTCATGTGCATTATGCCATGCCTCATGCGACTTCGGCATACCTGGCAAAAAAAATAATAGGAAGTAGCAAAATAAAATTCATAACTACATTGCATGGCACCGATATTACTCTGGTAGGGAATCATGAGTCTTTTTATAGGATAACAAAATTCAGTATAGAGGAAAGTGACGGTATTACCTGTGTTTCTAATTATCTCAAAGAAACCACTGCAAAGATCTTTAAAATAAATAAAGAAATGGAAGTTATTTATAATTTTGTAGATACTGAAAAATATAAAAGGACTGGTGACAATAGAAGAAATATAGACTTTATTGATAAAGATGATAAGGTGATTATGCATATTTCTAATTTCAGGCCAGTAAAAAGAATAGAAAACATTGTAAAAGTATTTTGCTCGGTTAGTAAAAGTGTAAAAAGTAAGTTATTACTTGTAGGTGATGGTCCGGATATATGCAAAATCAGGAGTATGGTAAATAAATTAAATCTGCAAAATGAAGTACTGTTTTTAGGTATGCAGGAAAATATAGTACCGCTTCTTAGCATTAGCGATGTCTATATGCTTCCTTCAAAAAATGAAGGTTTTGGACTTTCGGCGTTGGAGGCTCTAAGCTGTGAAGTTCCTGTGATAGGTACAAATGTGGGGGGACTTAAAGAGGTAATCGAGAATGGAAAGTCAGGCTTTATTTTTAATCCAGAAGATATTGATTCTATGAGTGAAGCAGTTATTAAGATACTTTGCAATATGGATACCAGGGTAAAAATGGGTATTGAAGCAAGAAAAAGAGCAAAACTTTTTGACAGCAAATTAATAGTACCAAAGTATTTGAAATATTATGAAAAAATTTTAAATAGCTGATAAATTTGTTATTTTATTTGTTTTAGCAATATATCTGTGTTATTATAATTTTTCAAATAAATTTTCAATAGTTATTATGAATACGAGAAAAGGAAGTTTTCCAGATAAACTTAAAAATGAGTTTTTTAAAACCCATTTTACCGGTAATACAAATATTACCGGTCTTTCCCTATGTATTCTTTTAATTTTAACCTGTCTACTACTTTTGGTCGGTATTCTATCCTAATTTCAGGACAAATATTGTCTTTTGCATTGTATAATAGTCCTGTAAATTCTTTTATAAGTATTTCAAATACTTGTTATGTTATATAATTGAAATATTTGAAAAGTAATTTCTTAAGAGAGGGAGGAAAATTGAGAAGTGATAGTATGAAAAAGGGGATTGCAAGACTACCCCACAGGTCGATTTTTAAGTCTTTAGGATATACTGATGAAGAAATAAGGAGGCCTATAATCGGAGTTGTGAATTCAGCAAATGAATTAATACCGGGCCATATGCATCTTGATAGTATTGCTGAAGCGGTTAAAGCGGGAATCAGGATAGCCGGAGGCACACCCCAGGAATTTTCGACAATAGGCGTGTGTGACGGAGTGGCTATGAATCATGTTGGGATGAAATATTCTCTTGCCACAAGGGAAATAATAGCTGATAGTATAGAAGCAGTATCAATGGCGCATCCTTTTGACGGGCTGGTTCTGATTTCATCCTGTGATAAAATTGTCCCGGGAATGATTATGGCAGCACTCAGGTTAAACATTCCTTCAATTGTGATAAGCGGCGGACCGATGCTGGCAGGAAAATTTAAAGGTGAGGATATTGATTATAGCACTTGTTATGAAGCTATCGGGAAATATAAAAAGGGTAAATACACTGATGAGGATTTGAGAGAAATAGAGGAAGAAGCCTGCCCTACATGCGGGAGCTGTTCAGGAATGTTTACAGCTAATTCAATGAACTGTCTATCAGAGGCAATAGGAATCGCATTGCCCGGAAACGGCACTATCCCGGCCTTTTATTCCAAAAGATTAAGATTAGCAAAGACTGCCGGAATGAAGATTATGGAACTTGTAAATAGCAATATTAAACCAAAAGATATTGTAACCATAGATGCGGTTAAGAACGCACTTGCAGTTGATATGGCGCTTGGCTGCTCAACCAATACCATCCTACATCTGCCGGCGATTGCTAATGAAGCCGGAGTTGATTTTAACCTGGAAATGGTAAACGAAATAAGTAACAGGACACCTAATTTATGCAGGTTAAGCCCAGCCGGTAAACATCATCTTGAGGATTTGTACAGCGCTGGCGGAGTAGAAGCAGTAATGAATGAACTTCTAAAAAACGGATTGATTAATGGCGAGCTCGAAACTGTCAGCGGGAAAAAAGTAAAGGAAAATATATCAGGTTCTAAGATTTTAAATAAGGAAGTTATAAGAGAAGTTTCAAATCCTTATATTAAAGATGGAGGCATTGCCATTTTATGGGGCAATCTTGCTCCTGAAGGATGTGTTGTCAAAAGATCAGCCGTAGATCCTTCAATGTATCACCATAAGGGTAAAGCCAGAATATTCAATAGTGAAGAAGAATCATTGGAAGCAATAATGAATGGAAAAATAAATTCCGGAGATGTGATAGTAATAAGATATGAAGGGCCTAAAGGGGGGCCCGGAATGCGGGAAATGCTTGCTCCGACATCGGCTATTGCCGGAATTGGTCTGGATAGAGAAGTTGTCTTAATTACAGACGGCAGATTTTCAGGTGCTACAAGGGGAGCTTCTATTGGACACGTGTCACCTGAAGCTCAGGCTGGAGGTCCCATTTGTATTGTGGAAGAAGGGGATATTATTGAAATAGATATACAGGAAAATAAGATAAATCTACTTTTAAGTGATGAAGAAATAAAGAAGAGGATTGGTAAATGGAATCCTCCAGATATAAAAATAAAGGAAGGTTATCTTGCTAGATATTCAAGGCTTGTAACTTCAGCTGCAAAAGGAGCTGTACTTAAATAATTTTATTGATTTTTTAAGTGTTTTATTTTTTAAAAAAGGGTAAAAAAGTGATATAATTATCAAATCATTTTAAGTGTTATAAAGTTGTTACAAATATAGGGAGTGAAATTATTATGGGTAAAATTACCGGCGCACAAATGATAGTAAAATGTTTAAAAGAAGAGGGAGTAGAAGTAATATTCGGATATCCTGGTGGTAAAGTATTACCTTTGTATGACGCATTATTTGACAGCGACATAAGGCACATACTGGTAAGGCATGAGCAGTGTGCAGCACATGCAGCAGATGGTTATGCCAGAGTAACAGGAAAAACCGGGGTTTGTATTGCCACGTCAGGTCCGGGTGCGACTAATCTGGTCACAGGTATTGCTAATGCACATATGGATTCGATACCAATAGTAGCTATAACCGGACAGTCTAGTACAGCCCAGATTGGTACAGATTCATTCCAGGAAGCAGATATAACAGGCATAACCGCACCTATAACAAAACATAATTATCTGATAAAAGATATTGAGGATTTACCCAGAGTAATAAAAGAAGCCTTTAGGATAGCATCTACAGGCAGACCGGGTCCGGTTTTAATTGATATTCCGGTTGATATAACAACTGATTTAATAGACGAGAACTTTAAAGTGAATATAAATCTGCCAGGCTATAAGCCCACCCTTAAGGGTAATCTAAAGCAGATCAAGCTGGCAGCGAAAAAAATAGCTGAAAGCAGGAAGCCGGTAATTTTTGCCGGAGGAGGAGTGATCTCTTCAGGGGCAAGTGATATTTTAAGAAAGTTTGTGAAGGTTACAAAAATTCCGGTTATTACTTCACTTTTAGGAATGGGCTCATTTCCTGAAGTTGACCCGTTGTCTTTAAAAATGGCAGGTATGCATGGAACTAAATATGCAAATATTGCGTTTACCGAAGCCGACCTGATAATTGCAGTGGGGGTTAGATTTGATGACAGGGTTACTGGTAAATTATCAGAATTTGCGCCAGAGGCAGAAATTATTCATATAGATATTGATCCTGCAGAAATAGGGAAAAATGTGAAAGTACTTGTTCCTATTGTAGGAGATGCAAGGATTGTTCTTACTGATTTAAAAAGCGAATATGAAGAATATATTGAAAAGAAAGGTATTCCCAACAGGGAAGAGTGGCTGTCAAGGATTAAAAAAATAAAGAAGGATTATCCACTTAGATATGACCGGAATTCTATCAAGGTTAAACCTGCTTATGTTGTGGAGAAAATATATGAACTGACCAAAGGTGATGCAATAATCTGTACTGAAGTAGGTCAGAATCAAATGTGGGCAGTCCAGTATTATAAATTTACCGAACCCAGGACGCTGGTCTCTTCAGGAGGGCTGGGCACTATGGGATTTGGCCTGCCCGCAGCAATTGGTGCAAAAATCGGCAGGCCGGATAAAACAGTAATAGATATAGCAGGTGATGGCAGCATACAGATGGTATCACAGGAACTTTCTACGGCAGCTATAAATAAAATAGCTGTAAAAATAATGCTTCTCAATAATGGATATTTAGGTATGGTTAGACAATGGCAGGAATTTTTCTGGAATAGAAGGTATTCCCAGACCTGTATTTATAATTGTGTTGATTTTGTAAAGTTAGTAGAAGCATATGGTGGTGTTGGTTTCAGGGTTAAGAAAAAGGAAGAGGTTGAAAGCACCATAAAGAAGGCTCTGGAGATAAACAATCTGGTACTGGTAGATTTCTGGATAGATAGAGAAGAGAATGTCTATCCTATGGTAGCACCAGGTTCTTCAATAAGTGAAATGTTAGAAAGTGTATAGAGGATAAAAGGTGATATTATGAATCATATTATTTCAGTTTTGGTTGAGAACAAAGCAGGGGTGCTGGCAAAAGTATCCGGGCTTTTCAGCAGAAGAGGTTTTAACATTGAAAGCCTGGCGGTAGGTCCAACTGATGATGAAAAAATATCCAGGATCACTATTGTGGTAAATGCGGAAGAGCATAGTATTGAACAGATCATAAAACAGCTTTATAAACTGATAAACGTAATAAAGATTCAAGAGCTGGATCCATCAAATATAGTTGAAAGGGAACTGGTTTTAATAAAAGTAAGTGCTGATTCAAAAACCAGGTCTGAAATACTGGAAATAGCGAGTGTTTTTAGGGCAAACATTGTAGATGTTGCTAAAAAAACTATAATGATTGAAATTACCGGAAACAGCAGGAAAGTAAAAGGACTGGAAGATCTGCTCAAACCCTTCGGGATACTTGAATTGGTCAGAACAGGTAAAATTGCCTGCACCAGGGGCAGCAAATATTAATTAAAAAATATCTATCATCATCAAATTATTTGAAAGGGGAATTTGAAGTGGTAAAAAAATATATAATGACTCCAGGCCCTACGCCCATTTCTGAAGAGGTATTGCTGGAGCAAGCTAGACCTCTTATGCACCACAGGTCTCCTGAATTTTCGAAAATATTTATTGAGGTTACAGAAAAATTAAAAAAACTTTTTAAAACAAAAAATGATGTTTTTATATTAACATCTTCAGGAACAGGTGCAATGGAAGCTGCAGTAACCAACTTCTTTTCTATAGGAGATAAAGTACTGGTCGCAAATGTAGGAAATTTTGGAGAAAGATTTAAAAAAATTAGCAGCAGGTTTAAGCTTGAAGT
>Ga0307379_10007971_pt1 | contig 14334 bp, 13 predicted proteins | sample UN2MG_FD_202237 | JGI IMG/M metagenome (GOLD analysis project Ga0307379, IMG submission 202237) | Soil microbial communities from Risofladan, Vaasa, Finland - UN-2 | ecosystem: Environmental > Terrestrial > Soil > Coastal area > Acid sulfate soil | place: Finland: Risofladan, Vaasa | collected... | reverse complement strand
GCGCGATCGGAATCTTCTTGGCCGCAGCACTCGGGACCCTGGCCATCGGGCTGGTCTCGAGTTGGGTGGACCGGAAGGTGACGGCCCGGGTGCAGTATCGCGTGGGGCCGCCGTTCTTTCAGCCGGTATACGACATCGCCAAACTGCTGGGAAAGGAGACGCTTCTTCCGGCGCGTGCCCAGGGGCGGGGTTTCCTACTGGCGCCGGTGGTGGGGTTTGCGGCGGCGGGTCTGGGTGCGGCGATTCTGTGGCATGCGAACCTTCGGCCGGGCGAGGGGTTTGTCGGCGACCTGATCGTGCTGCTGTACGTGCTGACGATTCCGGCGATAGCGGCGATTTACGGGGGTTTGGCCTCAGGGTCGCCGCATGCCACGGTGGGTGCCAGCCGCGAGATGAAACTGCTCCTGTCGTATGAACTGCCGCTGGTGCTGGCGGTGCTGGTTCCGGTGGTTCAGATGAGCCGCAGCGCCGACTTCGGGGCATCGTTTTCGGTGGGGTCACTGGTGGCGTTTCAGCAGGCCGAGGGGTGGACGCTGTTCAGTCTGAGCGGCGTGATCGCGATGATCGTGGGGATTCTGTGCATCCAGGGGAAGTTGACGCTGGTGCCGTTCGACCTGCCGGACGCGGAAACGGAACTGATGGGCGGCGTGCACCTGGAGTACTCGGGGCCGCCGCTTGCGATGATCAAACTGACGCGGTTTCTGCTGCTGGCGGTTTCGCCCATCTTTCTGGCGACGCTGTTCATGGGCGGGCTGGCGGGTACGGCGTCGGTATGGTCGTGGCTGGCGTTTGCCGGGAAGTTCGTGATTTTCCTGGTGCTGGTGGTGCTGATTCGGAACACGAATCCGCGTGTTCGGATCGACCACGCGGTGCGGTTTTTCTGGTTCGGCATGGCGCCGCTGGCGGCAGCGGCGCTGGTGCTGGCGTGGTATGGGCTGTGAAATCTGAGAGTTGAGATCTGAGATTTCAGATTTGAGATGGCGGATCTGAGATTCGGCATTTGAGATTTCAGATTTGAGATTTGAGATTTGAGATGGCGGATTTGAGATCTGAGATTTCAGATTTGAGATGGCAGATTTGAGATGGCGGATTTGAGATCTGAGATTTCAGATTTGAGATGGCGGATTTGAGATCTCAGATGCCGGGCATGTGGCGGAAGAGCGGACGCGGCGGACGCGAGAGAAGGCAGACAGGAGACGGCAGAAGGGGAAGGGTATGGGCGTCGGAATCTGGGGACTGAAACGGTCGCCGTGGGTGTACCACGTCAATGTCGGCGCGTGCAACAACTGCGACATCGAGATCCTGGAACTCCTGACGCCGCGCTACGACGTCGAGCGTCTGGGCATGGTCCTGGTGGGTAGCCCGCGGCATGCCGACGCGCTGCTGGTGACGGGATGCTGCACGCGTCAGGCGGCGCCGCGGCTCGTTGAACTCTATAACCAGACGGCCAAGCCGTGCGTCGTCTTTTGCATCGGGGCGTGCGCGTGCACGGGCGGCATCTTCCGTCACGCGTACCACTTCAGCCGGCCGGTGGACGAGGTCATTCGGGAAATCGACCCGAACGCCATCATTGCGTACGTGCCGGGCTGTCCGCCGAAGCCGGAAGCGATGATCGCGGGGGCGGCCGCCGCCCTCGCCACACTGTAGGTGGGGAAGCAACCGCCCGGGGGCGCCGTACTCGGGCCAGGAATGCCAACGGTCCTTGGCAGGGGCAGGTGAGATGTCTGAGGTCAGAGACGCAACCCAGGCTCAGGTCGAGAGCGACGTGCTGTCGCGCGTCGTGACGGCCCTGGGAGGCATGGTGCTGGAGGTGACCGAGCAGAACGCTCGGCGCGGGTGGGTGCGTGTGGACCCGGCCCGCATCCGCGAGGCGTCGCGCGTCATGTTCGAGGAGCAGAAGGGCCGTCTGGCCACGGTCAGCGGTATCGATGTCCGCGACGGCATCGACATTCTGTACCACTGGTGCCTCGACAGCGAGACGTACGTCGTCACGGTCAAGGCCCTGGCGGCCCGTCCGTCGATGGAGATCGATTCGGTGGGCCAGGACCTGCCGGCGTGCAACTGGATCGAGCGCGAGATGCACGACCTGCTGGGCGCCTCGTTTGCTGGCCATCCGGACATGCGGCGGCTGATCCTGGCCGACGACTGGCCCGAGGGCGCGTATCCGCTCCGCCGCGATTTCCACGTGCCGAAGGTCGATGCTGCCGGGAAGCGGGAGACCGACGACTGGGCCGGCGCGGCCGACCCGGCCAAGACGCCGACGCCGTCGCCCTCGACGCCGAAGAAGCCCAAGCCCGGCCGGACGCTCATCAACGTCGGCCCGTTCCATCCGCTCCAGGAAGAGATGGAGTTCTTCCAACTCTACTGCGAGGGCGAGACGGTCGTCGATATGGACGTGCGGATCTCGTACAACCATCGCGGCATCGAGGAACTCTCGAGCCGCCTGACGTGGGACCAGGTGCCGTTCCTGGTGGAGCGGGTGTGCGGCATCTGCTCGGCCAGTCACCCGTGGGCGTATATCCGGGCGGTCGAGGATATCTGCGGCATCCAGGCCCCGCCGCGGGCCGAGTACCTGCGGACCATCGTCGCGGAACTCGAACGCCTTCACAGCCACATGCTCTGGATCGGCCTGGCAGGCCACTTCCTCGGCTACAACACCGTCTGGATGTGGGCCTGGAAATACCGCGAGCCGGTCATGGATATCCTGGAACTGATCACCGGCAGCCGCATCCACTATGCCAACAACCGGATCGGCGGCGTGCGCCGGGATGTCTCGCCCGACCTGTACCCCGAGATCCGCAAGGCGATGGATTCGCTCAAGGCGCCGCTGGAGTTGATTACGAATGCCGTCATCGACGATCCGGTGCTGCACACCCGCCTCAAGAACGTGGGCGTGCTCTCCTACGAGGATGCGCTGAGGTGGGGCGCCACGGGTCCGACGGCGCGCGGCAGCGGCGTGCCGATCGACGTCCGCCGCGACGACCCCCACGGCGCCTACGAACAGGTGCAATGGGACGTCATCACGCGGCCGGAAGGCGATGTCTTCGCCAAGGCCGTCGTGCGGTGCCTGGAGTGCTTCGAGGCGGTCAAGATCATCGAGCAGTGCCTTGACCAGATTCCCGACGGCCCGATCGCGGTGGACGTGGACCACGTTCCGCCGGGCGAGGGGTGCAGCCACTACGAAGCGCCGCGGGGCGAGACGTTCCACTACGTCCGAAGCGACGGCGGCCCCGGGCCCGTGCGGCACAAGATCCGTGCCCCGACATTCGTGAACCTGCCGTCCTTCAAGTCCTCGTGTATCGGCCAGCACATTGCCGACGTCACGATTATCCTGGCGTCGATTGACCCGTGTTACTCGTGTACCGAACGGATGGCCCGCCTGGTGGATGCCGACACGGGCAAGCCGTTCGGTACGTTCGACGATATGGTGCGCATCAGCCAGGAGCGGACGCGCCGCCTGCGCAAGGAGGCTTAGGAGCCGGGCATGGACGACTACACCAGGCTCATCTCAGTGCCGCTGATCGCCGGGGCCTTGATCTACGCCGCCTGGATTCTCGGCGGCCGCAAGAGCCCCGCGGGGCTTGGGCGCATCGCGTCGATCGTGGCCATCGTGGCCGTGGCGTGGACGCTCTGGGGGGCGATCGGCATGTTCCAGTCCCCGCCGCCACCCACATCGCCCGGAGGCCAGATTGAACTGGGGCCGTTATCGCTGGCCTTGCGGTTTCGGGCCGACGCGCTCTCGAGCCTCATTGTGGTAGCGGCGTCGGGCATCGCCCTGATGGTCACGCTGTACAGTTACCGCGCCATGGCCGACCACGACCGCGCTCCGGTCTACTACGCGTGGGTGCTATGGACGGTGTCGGCGGTGTCGGCGGCGGCGCTGGCCAACACGTTCCTGATTCTGATTCTGGCGTGGGAGGTGGCGACGGTCCTGCTGTACCTGTTGATCGGTCTGGGCCGGCCGCAGAGCCGGGCCGGCGCCATGAAGACGTTCGCCATCCTCGGCTTTGCCGACCTGTGCCTGCTCATGGGCGTGGTGCTCCTGTTCCAGGCCCAGGGCGGCGTTAACCACGTGTTGTTGATTGGCGGCGTCCTCCCGCAGCCGACCGACCGGGCGCTGACGGTAGTGGCGTACCTGCTGATGCTGGCGGCAGCCTTCGCGAAAGCGGGGGCCATGCCGCTTCACACGTGGATTCCGGCGGCCAGCGAGCACGCGCCCACGACGGTGTTCGCGCTGCTGCCGGCGGCGCTCGACAAACTCCTGGGCATCTATCTGCTGGTCCGGATCACCTTCGAGGTCTTCGTCGTCAACACGTACCTGGCAGGGCTCCTGATGGTCGTCGGCGCCGCGACGATCCTGTTTGCGGTGATGATGGCGATGGTTCAGCACAACCTGAAGCGGCTGCTGGCGTTCCACGCCGTCAGCCAGGTGGGGTACATGGTGCTGGGCATGGGTCTGGCGGCCTGGGTGCTGGCGAAGGGCCGGCTCCAGCCTGACGGCCTGACGCCCACGCAGCAGGGGATTGTGGCGATTGCCTTCTGCGGCGGCTTGCTCCACTTGTTCAACAACGCCATTTACAAGTGCGCGTTGTTCCTGGCTGCCGGGTCGGCCGAGCGCGTGACGGGAACAAGCGATCTGGACCGGCTGGGTGGCCTCGCCCGCGTCCTGCCCGTGACGTTCGTCTGCTGCCTGATCGCGGCGCTGGCCATTTCGGGCGTGCCGCCGATGAACGGATTCGTCTCGAAGTGGCTCATCTACAACGGGGCGCTCGGCGCCGGGTCGGGGCTGGCGACGGTGTGTCTGGTGGCGGCCGTCTTCGGGTCGGCCCTGACGCTTGCGAGTTTCGTCAAGGTCCTGCACTCGGTCTTCCTGGGAACGAAAGGCTCGGCGGTGCCGGTCGGCGATGAGCGGAAGGAAAACGCGCCGATGGCCGTCGCCATGGTGGTCCTGGCCCTGGCGTGCGTGTTCGTGGGTATCTGGGGCGGCCTGGTTGTGGATCGGCTGATTCTGCCGGCGGCCAACGCGGTCAAGATTCAATCGATAGGCATCGACACCACGAACTGGGCCCTGCGGCTCGGCGGCGCCAAGGCGACGGGCCTCTGGGCGCCGTCAACCGCGTCGGTGCTGATCGTGGTCGGCGTCCTCCTTGGCTTGCTGCTGTACCTGTATGCCCGCGCGATGCGTGTCCGTGTGGTGCCGAACTTCGTGGGCGGCGAGGACACGTCGTCGGACGCCATCTGGCACGTCTCGGGGACGCATTTTTACGAAACGATTCGCCGGCTGCCGGCCCTGAAGTGGGCCTTCGGCGACGCCTCCGCCGGGGCCTTCGACGTGTATCGGCTCGTCGGACGGTACGGCGATACGCTGGTCCAGCGTCTGCGCGGCTGGCACACGGGGCTGGTGGCGGTGTACGCGAGTTGGGTGATGATCGGCCTGGTGGTGCTCGTGGTGGTGCTCGCCTTGGGTTAAGGCCGTATCCGAGCCCGCTGCGGGAGCAGCGGGGCACGCTAGAGTACAGTTGCGACTGCCGCAGAGAGAAGGGGATCGCTCGATGGATCCGGTGCTCCTGTTACTGCTCGCCCTTTTGGGTTTCATGCTCGCCGGCTCGCTGATTGCGGTGGAGACCCGTGACCTCCTCTCGAGCGTCATCTGTGTCGGCGCGGTGGGGTTCGGCACGAGCCTCGTGTTTCTGCTGCTCGGGGCGCCGGACCTGGCACTGACGCAGGTCGTCGTCGAGATCCTGATCCTGGTGGTGTTGGTGCGCGTTATCATCACGCGCCGCGACGAGACGACGGTGACGAGCCGGGCGACGCTGCCGGTTGGACTGGTGCTCCTGGCGTTGGGGATCATGGCGGCGGTGGTGTTCGGCATGTTCGCGACCGGCAAGGACGAGGCGCTTCGGATGCGTCCGTTCGGCGACCCGCTTCTGAACGAGGAGGCCGAGGCGTCCATCATGGCGCCGGCGGGCGAACCGCAGGTTGCCCTCACGACGACCGAGCCGAAGAGCATCGGCGGGGCGTACCTGAAGCACGGGGTGAAATCGGCCGAAGAGGCCGACGCGCAGGCGGCGAAGAATCTGCCCAGACCTCCGAACGCCTCGAACTATGTCATGGCCATTCTGCTCGATTTCCGGGCTTACGACACGCTCGGCGAGGCGACCGTCATTTTCGTCGCCATCGTCGGGGCGTATGCGGTCCTTCGCAAGGTGGGGAGAAGCCGTCATGCAGGGAATGAGCCTGATCGTTAAGAACATCACGCGGCTGGTGGCCGGATTCATCGCCGTCTTCGCCGTTTACGACATCGTTTACGGACACGTGGAGCCGGGCGGCGGATTCTCGGGCGGCGTGATGTTGGCGGCGTCGGTGGTCCTGGTGGTATTGGCCTTCGGCGGGGAGTTCGCCGGGCGGGTCCTGTCGGTCGAGGTCGCGCGGTGGACCGCCTCGCTGGCGGTGCTGGCGTTCCTCGTCGTGGGGCTCGGCGGGTACATGGTGGGGCAGTTTTTCCAGAACTTCCTGTGGCGGGGCGAGGTCGGCGAACTGGCCTCGGCCGGGACGCTCGCGATCACGAGCCTGGCGGTCGGCATCGAGGTCGGGGCCGGCCTGTTCGCCGTGTTCGTGGCCCTGGCCGTGTTCCGTCGTGGGAGTCAGGCTTCTGCGGGTTCGGGAGGGATGCTTCAGCCATAAGGCGGCTCCGAACGCGGGGACGCGGGGCGTTGCACGTTCAGGGAGTGCACAATGACGCTGGCCATGGTTCCGTTCATGCTGACGTTTCTGCTCCTGGTGGTCGGCCTGTACGCCGTTGTGGCGAAACGCAACCTCATCAAGGTCATTGTGGGCCTGCTGGTCATGGACTACGCGGCCAACCTGTTCCTGGTATTGTTCGGGTACCGGTCGCAGGGCCATGGGGAGGCGCCGGTGGCGCCCATTCTGATAGGCGGCCCGGAGAAGGTGGCGGACATGGTGGCCCGCTCGGTGGATCCCCTGCCGCAGGCCCTCGTCCTGACGAGCATCGTCATCGGCCTGAGTGTCACGGCGCTGGTCGTGGCGCTGGCGATCCGTCTGTACGAGAAGCACGGGACGTTCGATACGGAACTGATGCGGAACCTGAAAGGATAACGCCGTGGACCAGGTGGTGCCGCTGCTGGTTGCGATTCCGCTGGCGGGCGGCTTTCTGATGCCGGTTATCGGCCGGCTGACGAAGTCGCACCGCGCCATAGCCATCCTGCCCATCCTCATGGCCTGCGGTCTGGTGGTGATTGCCATCTCGCTGCTTGCGCGTCCCGACCAGACGATCGTCTACTGGGTCGGCGGGTGGAAGTTCCCCGTCGGGATCAGCATGGTTGTCGACGGTCTGACGCGGCTGGTGTTGCTGGTCATCGCGAGCGTCAGCCTGTTGACGCTTCTCTTCAGCCTGGAGTACATGACCCGTTACACCAGCCCGGGCCTGTACTACGGCTTATTTTTGCTGATGGTTGCGGGGATGAACGGCGTGGTTATCTCGGGCGACATCTTCAACATCTTCGTGTTCCTCGAGATCGCCAGCATCGCCAGTTACGCCCTGGTGGCGTACGGAACGGAGTCGGACGAACTGGAGGCCAGTTTCAAGTACCTCGTCCTCAGCGCCATCGCCAGCGTCTTCATCCTCGTGGGCATCGCCTTTGTGTACAACGTGACGGGCCACCTGAACTGGGCGAAGATCGCACAGGTGATCCAGGCAGGCGGCGGTCTGACGATGCCCTTGTACGTGGCGGCGGCGTTCTTCTTCATGGGGTTCGGCCTGAAGGCGGCCATGGTGCCGTTCCATGCCTGGCTGCCCGACGCCCACCCGTCGGCGCCGGCACCGGTTTCGGCCATGCTCTCCGGCGTGCTGATCAAGGCGTGCGGCGTGTACGTGCTGTGCCGGCTGGCCTTCTCGGTCCTGGGCAGCCACCAGACCTTCGGCACGGTCCTGCTCGTCCTGGGCGCCCTCTCGATGGTCCTGGGGGCGCTGATGGCCATCGGGCAGGGCGACCTCAAGCGACTGCTCGCTTACTCCTCGATCAGCCAGGTCGGGTATGTGGTCGTGGCGGTCGGCGCGGGACTGGTGGGACTGGGGTTGGCGAAGGGCTCCGAGCCGCTGACGGCGGCGTCGCAGTTCGCCGTGTTTGGCGGCCTGTTCCACCTCGTCAACCACGCCGTATTCAAGAGCCTGTTGTTCCTTTGCAGCGGGTCCATCGAGCACGCCACGGGGACGCGGCGGATGGATCAACTCGGCGGCCTCGCGCAGCGGATGCCCGTGACCGGGTGGTGCCTGCGGGTCGGCGCGCTGGCGATCAGTGGCGTCCCGCCCTTCGGCGGCTTCTGGTCGAAACTGGTCATCATCGTGGCGCTGGCGCAACTGGCCGCCCTGGCGCACTGGGCCTTCTACATTCCGGCGGCTCTGGCCGTCGTGACGGCGGCCGTCACGCTGGTGTACTACGCGAAGGTGTGGCGCTCGGTCAGCGGTGAACCCTCAGGCGTGACCGACGGCGCGCGCGAAGTCCCGGTCGCCATGTGCCTGGCATCGGTGGTTCTGGCGGTGCTGTGTCTGGCGACCGCGCTGGTGATCCTGCCGTCGGTCCGAAACCGCCTGATCGATCCGGCGGTGCGGGTCTTTGCGCCCGCAGAGGCGGCATCGGAGTCGGCCACGGTGCAGGCGGCCCCCGCCGATGGCCGGATCAGCACCCCGGCCGCGGCGCAGGTCGCCGCGAAGAGAGGGATGACGCCATGAAACAACTGTTGTGCACCATCTTCACGTTCGCCCTGTGGCTGCTGCTGACGTGGGCGTGGCCGCCGGACATCGCCGACGTGTTCGTCGGCCTGGTGGTGGCGCTGCTGGTGGCGACGCTCTTGTCGCACATCTATCCGGACAACCCCCACAAAGCGCTCGACCCGCGGCGGTGGTTCTGGATGGCCCTGTACGTCCCGTACTTCCTCTGGTACTGCGTGCGGGCGAACCTCGACGTGGCCTACCGCGTGCTGCATCCCGACATGCCCATTCACCCCGGCATCGTGAAGGTCCGGACCGACCTCCAGAGCGAGATGGCCAAGACGTTCCTCGCCAACTCCATCACCCTGACGCCCGGCACGCTGACCGTGGACATCGACGGCCCGGACCTCTACATCCACTGGATCAACGTGGTGGGCGAGGGCGTCGAAGAGCACTCGGCCATCATCGTCAGGCGGTTCGAGAAACTGTTGAGGAGGGTTTTCGAGTGACCACCTTTCTCCTGATTGGCGCGTGTGTCCTCCTGCTGTCGGCGTTTCTGTGTCTGTACCGCATCGGGCAGGGGCCGACCGCACCGGACCGGACCGTGGCCATCGACATCCTCGGGACGCTCATCGTGGGCTTCTGCTGCATCATGGCCCTGTGGAGCGGCCACGACTTCTACATGAACGTTGCCATCGCCTGGGCGCTGCTCTCGTTCATCGGGACCATCGCCCTGGCGAAGTACCTGGAGGGCCGCTACTACGATGAATGAGATTGCGGCACACATCCTGATCGGCGTCGGCCTGGCGTTCGACCTGTTCGGCTGCATCGGACTCGTGCGCCTGCCCGACGTGTACAACCGCGTGCAGGCCGCCACCAAGTGTGTGACGCTCGGCACGTGCATGATCCTGGTCGGGACCGTTGTCAAGGCGTGGGGTGCGGACATCGAGGGTGGGGCGGCCATGGGCATCAAGGCGCTGCTCTGCGCTATCTTCATCCTCCTGACAAACCCGGTGGCGGCCCATGCCATCGCACGCGGGGCCTACAAGTCCGGCGTGCGGCTGTGGGAAGGCAGCGTGATCGACCGTTACGGCGAGGAGAAGCACCCGTCGCGGCCGCCGGATGAACGGACCGAGCCCACCCAGACCGGTCAGGCCCTTGGCGCAGGCAGGGAGTCGAGATGAAGAAGCCCAAACTCCGAGAACTCGGCGAAGCCATCAAGGCGGTCATTCGCGGGCCGGCCACGATCAAGTTTCCCGCCGAGCCGTACGAGGCGCCCGACACCTTCCGCGGCAAGCCGCAGTACTCTGAGGACGACTGCGTCGGCTGCGGGGCCTGTGCCGAAGTCTGTCCCAGCCAGTGCATTGCCCTCACCGACGACGTCGAGGCCGACCCGCCCCTCCGGCGGCTGACGATCCACACCGACGCGTGCATCTTCTGCGGCCAGTGCGAACTCAACTGCACCACCGAGAAGGGCGTCAAACTGACCACCGAGTACAACCTCGCCTGCTTCGACCGGTCTACCTGCCGCGAGTCGGTCGAGAAGGAACTCGTTCTGTGCGAGGTGTGCGGTGCCGTCATCGGCTGCCGCGACCATCTGCTCTGGGTGGCCGAGCGGCTGGGCGCCAAGCGGTACGCCAACCCCACCCTCATCCTGTTGGCCGACGGAGACCTGGGGCTCGTCGGCGGCGAGTCGCACCGGGACCCCACCCGGCCCATCGACCGCAGCGACACCATGCGGGTCCTGTGCAGTGCGTGCCGGCGGACCACGGTTCTGCGCGAGACGTGGGGCGCGTAGCGGCGAGAGAACGTGATAGGCTTCCTTCGCGGCGGGCAGAGGTGTCCGCCGCGTTCGTTTGCGGGTACGTGTTTGGCGTTGTCATTCTGAGGGTCGCCTCGGCGACCCGAAGAATCTCGCCGTGGCCGTTGCTGTTTCGTCGTTCCCACGGCCAGACCCTTCGCTTCGTTCAGGGTGACAGCCTTGATGGGCACGCTAAAGACGTACGTTTGCGGTAACATGGCGCTGCGGCTTCGGAAGACCTGCCGCACGCTTCGGCACGGCTCTGGAGGAGACCGATGGCCGACGGCCGTTTTCGTTTCTGCGATTCGCCCCAGGACCTGGCCCGTGCCCTGCGCGAGGTCGTTCCGCGTCCGACGGCCGTCGTCGGCGTGGGGATGCCGCTGTGCGGGGACGACGGCTTCGGGCCGGCCGTGGCGGCGGCGCTGGAACCATCCGATGCCTTGCGTGTCTTCGATGTCCAGGGCGTGCCGGAGAGTTTCCTTGGCCCCATCGTCCAGACGGACTGCCCGGGCGTGCTGTTCGTGGACACGGCCGACCTGCAGACCGAGCCGGGGCGCGTGGCGCTCGTGGGGCCTGAGCACTTGGCGGAAGTGGACGTCTCCACGCACGTGGTCTCCCTGGGATTGATGGCCGAGGCGGTCAGAAACCTGGCCCGCGAAACGGGCGGCGGTCGCGACGTCCGCTGTGCCCTGCTGGCCGCGCAACCCGAGAGCCTTGAGCACATTGACCGCCTGACGGCGGCCATCCGCGGGGCCGTCGAACTGACGGTGGCCGGCATTAAGGCCTTTGCAGAAGCGCCGCCGGCGCGGTAGGATTCCTTGGCAGACGCGAAGGCCGACGCATGACGCACGACGCTACAGCCGATCACTCCTCGCTGTCCCTCCAGGACCTGACCCTGACCGAGCGCATCCTGTTCGAGCGGCTGGGCTGGTTCGTGGAGGTACGGTGGGTGGCAGGGCTCTGCGCGCTGGCGTTCATGGCGTTGGGGTGGTACGTCTTCGACGTCCGGTTTGCGGCCGGCGAGGCGGTCGTCGTGATCTTCGCCCTGTTCTTCTACAACGCGTTCTTCTCGCTGTGTGCGCGAGCCGTGTACCAGCGGGGCCGCGTGAGCAGGCGATGGGTCCGAAGCCTGGCGCACGCCCAAATCATCTGCGACCTGTTGGCCGTCGCGGCGCTCGTGCACTACATCGGCGGGGTGGAGAACCACTTCGTCGTCCTGTTTGTCTTTCCGATGATCGTGGCGAGCGAGTTCTTCTCGAAAGCGGTCGCTTATGCGTACGCCACGGTGGCGGCGGCCCTGGTCAACCTGATTGGTTGGGGTGAGTACTGGCTGTACGAGTCGGCCCATTATCCGCTGAGCGTCCTCGTTGCCCAGGACCCGGCCCGTTACGAGCCGCTTGTGGCGCCCGGCGCCGCCCAGCACTGGGTCTTCGTGTTGCAGGTCTGCTTCGTCATATCGTTCGCGGCGTACGTGACGGTGTTCATTGCCTCGGGCATTGCCACGCAATTGCGGAGCCGCGAGGAGGAACTGCAGGTGGCGTACGAGGACCTGCAGTCGCTGGAACTCGTGAAGTCGCAGTTCATGCGAAAGACGAGCCACGAACTTCGCGCGCCGGTCGGCGCGCTTCAGAGCCTGCTCAAGGCCGCCCTGCACGGGTTGCCGGAGGACGCCGGAGCCAGAGATCTGGTCACGCGGGCGGTGGACCGGACCGAAAACATGCTCGATCTCATCGACGATCTGCTCCGTTACAGCCGTCTGCGGACCGCGGTTCGGGACATGCCCCGCGAGCGCGTCGAACTGGCCGAGATCGTTCGGGGTACGGCCGATCTGTTCCGCCCGCATGCCGAGGAGAAACAGATTCGCCTCGATGTCCACATCCAGCCCGCCGCCGTCGCGGGTAGCCGCGACGGGCTGACCGACCTGGTGAACAACCTGGTCTCGAACGCCATCCGGTACACGCCGCCGGACGGCTCGGTGACCGTCCGCGTCGGCGCGCCCGGCGGCCGCGCGCGCCTGACGGTCGAGGACACCGGCGTCGGGATTCCCGAGGACGAGTTGCCGCGCGTCTTCGACGAGTTCTTCCGCGGGCGCGAAGCCAAGAAGATGGCGGCTCACGGGACCGGACTCGGCATGACCATCATCCGGCGCGTTGTCGAGCTGCACGCGGGCCGGATCGACGTCGAGAGCACGCCCGGCCAGGGCACGACGTTTCGTGTGACGTTCCCGTCGGCCGGCGACCAGGCCGGTGAGCCCGTATGATCCGCGCGGCCCCTCGTACGGGAATTCGCCGGCGCGGGGCGTTGACAGCCGACCGGGTTCGGCTATAATGCCACACCCATTGGGCCACTAGCTCAGTTGGCAGAGCAGCTGACTCTTAATCAGCGGGTCCGGGGTTCGAATCCCTGGTGGCCCACCATTGACATATGATGGCGAGTGGACGCAAGTATTGGCAAGTGCCAGACTTGTGCGCCCTCGTCTTTCTTCCTCTCCGACTCCCCGTCTTGGCAGGTGATGGCAGGTAATGGCGTACCGGGGCAAGTGCGCGCTGAATAGGCGCTGCGCGCGAATGGTCGGCCAGGCCATGCGGAGAAACCAGTGGGGGCCCGGCCACGTGTTGAGAATCCGGCTTGTCGCGCTTGCGGCAGGAACCGTTCGGGGATACCCTGTGCTCCCTGAGGGGGCTAGCGTCCCTGTTTGCTGGGGGTGCCCATGCGGAAGTACTCCAGACGCCGTTTCATAGGATCGCTCGCGTGCGGCGGCCTCGCTGCTGCGCTGCCGAGCGCGTATGCCACAGCGGCGGCCCGGAAGCCGACCAGCCCCAACGTCGTGATGATCGTCATCGATGACCTGAACGACTACGTCACCGGCATGGGAGGGCATCCGCAGGCGAAGACGCCCCACATGGCGAAACTGGCGGCGTCCGGGGTGCAGTTTCGGCGGGCCTACAGCAACAACCCCGTCTGTGCGCCGTCGCGCGGCAGCCTCTTCACGGGCATCTACCCTCATACGTCCCGCCTGATCCACTTCGGAAAGTGGTACGAGAACGAGGTGCTCGCGAACTCCAGGACGCTCATGGAGCACTTCCGGGCCAACGGCTATCGGGCGATGGGCACGGGGAAACTGCTGCACCACTTCCGGCCGCACGTGTGGGATGAGTTCGGACACCGCGCCAACTACGGCCCCTTCGCCTACGACGGGAAGCAGACCGTCGGGCACCCGTCCGTCCCGGAGCCGTTCCGCTCGATCGGTGCCGTTGACGGTTCGTTCGCGCCGATCTCCGACGTGCCCAGCGTGCCGCCGAGCGACGAGGCTCCCGGCTACACCGGGTGGATCGACACGCCGGACTGGAAGACGCGCCGGCCGTTGCGCTACGTCAGCGAGAACGACCGCGACCTGTTGCCGGACGAACGCTGCGCCCAATGGGCCGTCGAGAAGATCCAGCACCTCGCCCAACAGAAGCCGCGGCAGCCGTTCTTCCTGGGTGTGGGTTTTATCCGACCGCACACACCGCTCTACGCGCCGAAACGCTTCTTCGACATGTTCCCGCCGGAGGATATCCGGTTGCCGGTCATCCAGCCGGGCGACGCGGCGGACACGCATTACAAGGACGTCTTCAGCCCGGAGCAGAAAGGCCTGCGGTACTTCCGGCTCCTGAAGGAGTCGTATCCCACGCTCGATGAGGGGCTGAAGACCTACGTACGCGCCTACCTGGCCTGTGTGGCCTTCGTGGACGAGCAGGTCGGCAAGGTTGTGGACGCCGTCGACCAGAGCGGCCTGCGCGAGGACACGATCATTCTGTTGACG
>Ga0307379_10007970_pt1 | contig 14335 bp, 9 predicted proteins | sample UN2MG_FD_202237 | JGI IMG/M metagenome (GOLD analysis project Ga0307379, IMG submission 202237) | Soil microbial communities from Risofladan, Vaasa, Finland - UN-2 | ecosystem: Environmental > Terrestrial > Soil > Coastal area > Acid sulfate soil | place: Finland: Risofladan, Vaasa | collected... | reverse complement strand
CGGACGCGCGGAGGAATCTGGCTCAACAGCGCGACCGAGGCCAGATTCCTCGGCGCGGAGTTTACCCTGAGCAACGTCGAAGGGCTTCTCGGAATGACACGCTACCCACGCAAGTGACGCTCACCCGTCTGGTGCAACACCGGCATACGGATCGGTCAAGAATTGACCTGCAACGCCAGGACGGTCAGATCGTCCAGGGGATGCCCGATGCGCCGCAGAAGATCGTGCCGGAAGGAGATGTGCTCCAACGCCGCCTGTTCCCCCTGCTCACGCAACAGTGCGTACCACGCCGACTGCGTGATGATCTGGTCCGGCGGGACGGTGGTATCGCTAGTGGCCAGGCCGGCGGTCTGGGCGGGGTGGCAAGGTGGGCGCGCCGCCCGTTCGGCACCGGTACTACTCCCGTCGCCGTTGCCGGAGTTCGGTTGGGCACGCGGCCTGCTCGCGGCGTGTTGCGGCACGCCGGCCGGCTCGACGGCGACGGCCGTGGCCGCCTCGGCCGGTTCCCACAGTCCGGAGTCATCGTTGCCGCGTGCGCGCGGCCTGGGCCGCGGCCTGACGACGCCCCGATCACCGTTGCCGTCTTCCCGCGGGCGAACGCCGGTCACGGCAGCCGGCGCTTCAGTTGGGCCGGGCAAGCGTCGCGCCGGAAGGATGAGCCGGTCCAGCCCATCCGTGTACAGCAACAGACTGTCGCCAGGCCGGAGCTGAACGCTCTCAACCGCGAATGCGGCCTCGGGCAGCACGCCGATGAGCATGCCCGCCGGTCGCAACAGCCTCAGCGAACCGTCGGCCCGCCGCAGGGTCGGATACGGTGCCCCGGCCCGGGCCACTTGGAGCTGCAACGTTCGGGTGTTTAGCACGGCGTAAACGAGGGCCGCGAAACTACACTCGGAGAAGTTGACCTCGAGGATCTCGTGGTTGAGCCGGTCAAGCACCTGGTCCGGATGCAGGAGGTGGTCGCCGCCGTCGCGCCTTCCCCGGCCCCGCCACGCACGCTTGAGGAACACGGTGAGCAGGGCGGCGGGCACCCCGTGACCGGTTACGTCGGCCAGTCCGATCGCGACGTGCTCCTCATCGAGCGTTTGGATGTCGTAAATGTCGCCGGACACGTACTCGGCCGGGCGATAGATGACCGAGAACGAGATCGGTCCGTAGTGTGGCAGCACGTCCGGCAGGAGCTCGCGCTGGATTTGGCTGGCCAGCCGCATTTGTTTGAGATAGGCCTGCGCGACGGTCGGTTCCTGTGAGCGATCGGCCCCGCGAGCACCGTGCAGCAATTCGAGTGAATCGCGCATCTCGATCATGGTCGCGAGCCGAACCGCCAGTTCGTCCGCGTCGAGCGCTGCCCCAAATGAGACGGGCAGTGTTGGCGGGTGGCTCGTTCGGGGTCTGGGGTGCGCCTCGGGCCGCAACACCAGCGTCGCGCGGGGATGATCGGCCATCCGGTCGAACAGGCTGCGCAAGCGATCGTCGGAACCCGGCCGGTCGCTCGGGGCCACGACGACGACCGCGTCGGCCGACGCGCTCAAGCCAAGCCGCAGCGTGTCGGACAGCGACCAGAAGCTGGCTGCCGCACCCACGCGCCGCAGGGCCGTTTCCAGACTCTTGGGCACGCATTGGTCTTCCAGGACGACCTGGATGTGTGCCGTCGGCATTGCCATCCTGCCACCTGCGTACTGCCGGTCTGACGGCGTGCTCGCCGCCCATGTTGCAGAATCGGACGATTGCGCCGCAAACTTGTCACGTCTAGCAGGTTTTGACTGTGGCGGCGACGGAGACCGCCGCGCCGGTCGCCACGTGTCGATCATCGCAGCCCGGCCGCAACCCGCGTAGCTCCAGACGAGGACGTGCGTTGGCGACGTGCCGGCCGTCTCACGCGGGGAATGCACGGTGCTCAAGCGGGGATCATCCCAGCGGTGACGGTTCTCCGCCACCGGCGCGACGCCCGCTAACACCTGCTGTCAGGACTGTGTCCGGGAAAACCGCTGATACGGTGGGATTCGAGGCTACGCTTCAACCTCGCCGATCTCGTGTGACGCGATGGCGTCGTACAACTCGCCCGCGCCCTCGGCGTTGTCAACCGCCGCCCGGAACTCCTCGATGTTCATCAAGCGGCTGATCTTGGCCAGGGCCTGGATATGCAGCCCGGTCTGGTCGGGCGGGCTGACCAGCAGTACGACGAAGGTTACCGGGCGTTGGTCGAGGCTCTGAAAATCGACCGGCTGGGCGGGCTTGCCGGCCGCCATCACCAGCTTCTTGCACCCGTCGCTCTTGCCGTGCGGGATGGCCAGCCCATAACCGATCCCCGTGGTCCGCTCGGCCTCGCGCTTGAGCACGGCTTGCAGGGCTGCATCGCGATCAGCCAATCCGCCGGTCGCCGCCAACACGTCGATCAGTTCCGTGATGACCTCCGTCTTCTCGGCGGCCTTGAGCGGCACGCGGATTCGGTCGGCAGTAAGCAGCTTCGACAGTTGCATCGTCGAACCTCGCCGGAAAAGTACTGAATCCCTGCTTATAACCCAGACCGCGGCCGAATGCCAACGCAACAGCTCCCGCGCTTTCGATCCTTCGGCTCTCGGGTGCGGCGTGCGGTGCGGGTCCGTTGCGACCGTCCCCGCCGCGGACCGCCGTTGGCCGGATCAGGCGCGCCCGGGTGAGACTATCCTTGCTCGCGGCCAGTCCGGTCGCTACAGTGTCGCACCTATCCGGCCGGTGGTGCTCGGCGGAGCTTTGGAGAGACTGATGACGACGTCCGGTGCCGTTCATAAGAAGGCGGCTGACCTTGCCAAGCTGGTAGTGCGGATGACGGCGGAAGCCGATTCCGGGCACACCTCGACGGCCCTTTCGCTGGCGCATTTGGTAATCCACCTGATGTACCGCCGCATGCGCTACGACCTGTCCGATCCGCGGCACGCGTCGGCAGACCGGCTGGTTCTGTCGGGAGGACACGGCGTTCCTATAATATACGCTGCATACGCCGATCTAGGCGGCATGGTCGGCCGCGACGGCGAGGAGCCGGTCCGGCTGACACGCGAGGATCTGGACCGCCTGCGTAGTCGCCAGAGCTTCCTCGACGGCCACCCCAACCCCGCGGAGGGGTTCCCGTTTTTCGATGCCGCCACCGGAAGCCTCGGCCAGGGCCTCAGCGTCGCGGCCGGCCTGGCGCTGGCCGCCAAGCTGGACGGAACTGATCGGCGGGTATACGCACTGATCGGGGACGGCGAGTCGCGCGAGGGGCAGATCTGGGAGGCGGCCGACTTCATCGTCGATTACCGCCTGAACAACGTCTGCGCCGTATTCAACTGCAACGGGCAGGGTCAGGCCGGCGACGTTTCGCCCCAGCAATCGCCCGAGCGCATCGCCGCCAAGCTCGAGGCCTTCGGCTGGAAAACCACAACCATCGACGGGCACGATCCGGCGTTGATCGCGGAGGTTTTCGCCCGCGTCGGCCGGAGCGAACGACCCCTCGCCATCATCGCCCGCACGGTCAAGGGCTGGGGAGTTGCGGCGTTGCAGGAGGGGAACTGGCACGGCAAACCGTTGAAGATGTCCCAGGTGGAAGCCGCCAACCAGAGCATCGACAACACCGTTGCGGGCTTGTTCGATGCGGAGGCGGAGCTGGCCGGGCCGGTGACTCCCATCCCGGCGCCGACGCCGACCCGCGAACCGCGCTCGCCCGCTGCGGTGACGTGGCCCACGTTTACCGAGGCGATGCAGTCGGCCGGGCTCGGGCCGGCGTTGGAGCGCGGCCAGCTGGCCACGCGCAAGGCGTACGGGGCGGCCTTGAAGATCGCCGGCGACCTGTTACCGCGCGTCGTCGCCCTCGACGGCGACGTGAGCAACTCGACCTTCAGTGAGATCTTCGCCAAGGTTCACCCCGACCGTTTCTTCGAGTGCAAAATCGCCGAGCAGAACATGGTTTCAGTGGCGGTGGGGCTCTCGGCGGCGGGCTATATCCCGTTCGTCAACTCGTTCGCCAAGTTCATCGCCCGGGCCTACGACCAGGTTGAAATGGCCAACATCTCGCGGGCGAACATCAAGCTGGTGGGCTCGCACGCCGGCGTGTCACTGGCCGCCGACGGGCCCAGCCAGATGGGGCTGCTCGACGTGGGCTACTTCCGCGGGTTCACGGCCGTGCGCGCCGACGACCACAAGAGTCCGCTGTGTTGGCTGTTCCATCCGGCGGACGCGGTCGCGGCCTACCACTGCACGCGCCTGATGACCGAGCTGCGCGGGATGTGTTACATGCGCACGCACCGCCCGGATGTCCCACTGATCTACGATCCCCAAACGACGTTCCAGCCGGGCGGGTTCCACCTGCTGGCGACCGGCGACGACCTGGCAATCGTGGCGGCCGGTTACATGGTGCACGCTGCCCGGCAGGCGATCGATCGGCTCGCGGAACAGGACGTGCGGGCCACGCTCGTCGATGCTTATAGCCTCCCGCTCGATGGCGAACGCCTGCTGGAAACACTGCAGCGGGCCGGGCAGTGCACACTCGTAGTCGAGGACAACTACGGCGGCGGACTGGGCGCGGCGGTGGCGGAGGTCGCCGCGCACGCCGGCGACGTCCGCGTCGAAACCCTCTGCTGCCGGCGAATCCCGAAATCCACCCTCACCCCGGAGGATATGCTGGACTACTGCGGCATCGGCGCGGCGCAGATCGCCGAGCACGCCCTGGCCGCCCGGCGACGGTCGAGTTAACGAACAACGCGCGGCAACGCGGCCAACAACACGCGGCCCCGCGCCGAACCGAAGATGGGAACCAGACGGTGAATCTCGTCACCGGAGCGACCGGGCTACTCGGCAGTCATATCGTCGAGCAACTGCGCAAGCACGAGATGCCGGTCCGCGTGCTCGTACGCCCGGGGAGCGACCGCTCCTGGCTTCAGACGCAGGGGGTCGAGTTCGTCGAAGGGGACGTGACCGAGCCGGCCTCGCTGGAACACGCCTGCCGCGGCGTGGAGGTCGTCTATCATTCGGCCGCCAAGGTCGGCGACTGGGGCCCGTGGGCGCAATTCCAGCGTATCACCATCGACGGCACGCGGCATGTCGTCGAGGCGGCGATTGCCGCCGGCGTGAGACGCTTCCTGCACATCAGCTCGATCAGCGCGTACGGCTACCACACCAAAGACGGCACGATCGACGAGACCGTCCCGCTGGGATACAAGCTCTACCGGTGGGCCTACTACAGCCGCTCGAAAGTTGCGGCCGAGCAGATCGTCTGGGACGCGCACAACAGCGGCCGCATCGAGGTTACGGTCATCCGGCCGGCCTGGATCTACGGCCCGCGCGACCGCACCACCGTTGCCCGGCTGGTGGCCATGATCCAGCGGGGACAGGCGAAGATTCTGGGGCGTGGCGACAACCGGCTGAACGTGGTTTATGCCGGCAACATTGCCGAGGCCGCCATCACCGCCGCCCACACGCCCGAGGCGGCCGGCGAGGCCTTCAGTTGCAGCAACGACGGCGAGATCACCCAGCAGGCGTATTTCGACCTGTGGGCCAAGGCGTGTAACGCCCCGCCGGTCAAGCGGCACGTGCCGTACCGCCTGGCCTATTTCGCGGGCTTCATGCTGGAATGCCTCGGTCACCTGTTCCGCTGGCAGAAGCCGCCGTTCGTCACGCGCTACGCCGTCTGGCTGATGGGGCGCCGCTCGTACTTTTCCGCCGACAAGGCCCGCAAACTGCTCAACTGGCAACCGACCGTTACCTACAAAGTCGGCGTACCGATGACGGTGAAATGGTACTTGGGGCAGGCGGAGCGGGGCACGTCAGCGGCGTGTCCGGCGGCAGCGGGTGTGGCTTCGTAGGCCCCGGGACGTCGGCAGGCGGGACGTCGTCCGCCGTCCGATAACCAGCGGACTGTCCCGAACCGCCCATGGCATCTCTTGCGGTCAGCCCGTCACGGTAGACCGGACTATCTCATTTTTTCGTTGACAGGGCGGCAAGGTCGCAGCTACACTGACAGGTCGTATGAGGAGAGCAGCGCTGCAGCCGGCCGAGGGGTCGGCAACTCTACCAGTGTCCATGGACTCTGTATAGGAGGAGTGAAGTATGAAAAGAATCTTAGGTGTCACAGTGATGATGTGCGCCGTCGCCGGTGCGGCGTCGGCGGACATCCTCTTCGACCAAGGTCCCGGGACCGGGAGCGACGGCGGCTGCTGGTCCAACTATACCGGCAGCCAAAACTTCGCCGACCAGTACACGCCCGCCGGGAACGAGGTTCTCCAGGGCATCGACATCTGGACGTGCATCAGCGCCCCCGGTGGGGACATGCACATCAAGATCCTCGACGATAACGGTGCCGGCGACCCCGGGAACTACTTGTACCAGTGGGATCAGAGCGAGACCAGCATCGTGCCCGACGCCGGGCTGTACAAGTACAGCTTTGACTTCGGGGACATCGCGCTGAATGCGGGCGTGACCTACTGGATCGGCGTGTCCGGCAACGGCTATGAGCTGGGACAGGAGTCGGTGGTGGCGCCGGGCGACGGCTACATGGCGCAGTTCTCCGGCCCCAACTTCGACTGGCACACGGGCGTGGGCGACCAGATGTTCGTGCTGCGCGGCATCCCGGAGCCGGCTTCGCTCGCGTTGCTCGGTCTGGGAATGGCGCTGCTGCGCCGCCGCTAAGTGGCGCGCTGAATCGCGCTGACAACGATAGAGGATACGTACCAGGGCGGGGAGTTGTGCCCCGCCCTTTTTTTGCGCGTTGCCGGCCGCCTTCCCCTTGCGTCCGGCAGCTCGTAATCTTTCCCGCCGGGCCGCATCGAGGCACGCTGCGCCGGCGGCGATTGCGGGGTTCGGTTTCCGCGGGCCGCCGGTTCCGTCCACCGGAGTGGCAAAGGGATGATCTACGGTGAGCGCGTTTCCCGTCGGGAGTTCGTACGCTACGCCTCTGCCGGGGCCGCATCCGCGTTTCTGGGCGGGTGTGCCGCTCCGCCGACTCGATCCACGCCGCCCCCGTCCGACACCAAGCCCAAGAGTCGCCGAAGGGGTTACTCGCCGGCGCGTACGGATCTGATCGATCGCGACGCGTTTAGCCGGCTCGCGGAGATCGCGCTCGACGCAGCGACGGCGGATCACACCTTCGTTTCGCTCGAGGATCGCGCCGGCGGCACGACACGTTTCGACGCCAACCAAGTTATCGAGAATGACGACGCCCGGCAGCAGACGCTTTCTGTCCAGGCAGCGTTCGGACAGCAAAGCGGCAACGCCGCCACGACGGACCTGTCCGACGAGGCGGTCCGCGACGCCGTGCGCCGGGCGGAGGAGATCGCGAAGGCTTCGCCGGAGGACCTTGAGCACCTCCCGCCGCTGCCGCCACAGCGATATCCGGTTTTGCCCACGTTGCGTATGGAGACGGCCGCGGCAGGGCCCGGATGGCGGCTCGCCGAGGCGCAACGGGCCATCGAGCTATGCCGAGCGGAAGGGCTCGCGGCGGCAGGCAGCGTTTCCACCGTCGTCCACGCCGTGGGTCTGGCCGCGGACACCGGCCTGCTCGCCTACGAGCAACGCGGCCGGGCCGAGTTCACGCTGACCGCCGGCGGCGAAAACTCCACCGGAGCCGCACGCAGTGCCAATCGCTCGATTGACGACCTCGGCGTGGTCGCGCGGACGCGCGTCGCCATCGAGACGGCCAAACGCTCGGCCGAACCGCGCGAGATACCCGCCGGGCGATACACGGTGATTCTGGCACCATCGGCGGTGGCGGGTTTGCTCGGGCCGCTGCTGCGCGTCGCGGACGCCAGGTCGTACCACGCCGGCAGCAGCCCCTACGCCGGCAAGCTCGGCCAGCGGATCATCGACCAGCGGCTCACGCTGCAAAACCGCCCCGATCATCCGGCTCTGCTCGGCAACGGCTTCGACCAACAGGGCCTGCCGAGCGACAGCCACACGTGGATCGAGCGCGGCGTGCTCAAGCGGCTCAACTACGACCGCTTCATGGCGAAGGAGCATGGCGTCGAGCCGTCATACCGGCCCGACGCGGTACATTTGTCCGGCGAAGGTCCGGCCGGCGAGACCGTGGAGGATCTGATCGCCTCGGTCGAGCGCGGCATTCTCGTCAGCGACTTGTGCGACATCCGTCCCGTCAACGGCACGGGCCTGGCGTTGACCGGCACGACGTGCAACGGGACGTTCCTGGTCGAGGACGGGCAGGTCGCGACCGGACTCATCGATTTCCGTTGGCACGAAAGCCCGCTGCAAGCCTTCAACCGGATCGCCGCGTTCACAACCCCCATCGAGGCGGCCGGCGACTATGGCAAGATGCTCCTGCCGGCAATGACCATCCGCGACTTTGAGTTCACGAATGTCGCGCGGACTTGACGAATGCATAGTGGCGGAGCGCGCGACTCGCTATTCGCAATTCGCCGGTCTCTTCACAGTCCAACCAGTCCGAGCGCCCATTCGAGCAGCTCGCGGGCGTTTTGCCAGCCGGCGGGAAAGACCGTGTCGTCGAGCGCGGCCAGTTTGAACCATTGAGCGGAGAGAATGCTGTTGTTCCCGCAAGTGCTGTCCATCAGGCTGTCGCAGTCGGAGGTATGTACCAGCCCCAGCAGGTGACCGACCTCGTGGGCGGTGGTGTTGCCCACCGCGGTGGCCATCTGCTCGAAGCTGGGGATCTTGAAGAACGCGTCGCGGTAGGCGCCGGTGAAGATGATCGAGTCGTCCGTCGGGTCGGCGTTGAACGTGTCGATCTGCTCGGAAACCGCGAACGCCTCAAAGCTCTCGCCGCCGAAGTAGACCGTCGAGTGCGGGACCATCGGCACGGCGTTATCGTCGGAGTTCAGTAGAATGAGGTTGAAGGCCTCGTAGCGGTCGGCCACGATCTGCTGAATGCGATCCTTCATCAGCTCGGTTTGCTCGGTGTAGGGCCCCAGGTCGCCCGCGTCGAACGGGTCGAGATCGAAGGTGCCGACGTTCTCGACCCTCAGATCCTGACCACCGTCCCAGTCGAGGAAGACGACCTGTGACGTTGGGTTGGGGACGCCGACGGCTCGCGTGATTTCGACGGTGACCTCGTATTCGCCGGTGGAGCCGCTGCCTTTCAGCGGCACGATCCCCAGATAGTAGGTGCCCTCGGGCCCGCGGATAACGATGTCGATCTGCGGGTTGAGGTTGCTGGCGTCGGGCGTGCGGTCGTCGTTGAAGGCGTGCAGGTACTCGCGGTAGTCGAAGATGGTCGCCATGGCGTCCAGGTTCCCGCTGGTCCGTTGCACGTCCACGAGCAGCCGGTCGCCCGGTACAAGCGTTCCCAGGTTATAGATGTCAACGTCCACGGGGCTGCCGATCGCACCACGGAATCGCGCTCGGTCGTTTTGCAGCGGCAGGAACGTGGCGGTCTTGAACGAAGAGTTGCCGTCCTCGTCGAGCAGCGGGACTTCGCCATTGATCGTGTCGCCGGGGGGGAACGGACAGCCGCCGACGCACAGGGTGGTCAGCAGGATGGCGAGCGTGGCGGTCGCTAGCGGCGTGGCCGCGCAGGCGGAAGTCCGCGGCTGTTCAGAGCGGGTTCTGTCAGGCTCTCTCAATGATCGTCGAGGTGTTGGCACGTTCCGCACATCCAACGAATCTGCTCTCCCGCGAAGCGGCGTATCATGGCTCGCCGGGCCATTTTCGCGGTGTGGGGCGAGGGGTCAAGCACCACCACTCCCGGCCGCAAGCCGACGGTCTTCTCCAACAACCCCGGCGAGTCCTCCTGGCCCATCGGGAACACGGTCGGGTCCAACTGCGTGTAGCGGAAAAGCTGGTCTTCCGCCAGGTCCCACGCCGTCCCGGTCGTGTCCATGATGTCGTCCGGGTCCAGAGTATGATACAGGCCTAACAGGTGTCCCAGCTCGTGACTGGCGACGTTGCCGACCATCTGCCCCATCTCCTCGGGCTCCAGCCGCATGACATCGAAGCGGGCGAAGGTCTCGATGAAGATGACGGCGTTCTGCGTTTCGTCCTGGTTGTAGTTGTCAACATTATCGGCCAGGCCCAGCAGGCCGGGATCCGAGCTACCGAAATGGATGGTTGTATGCGGCCCGTCCGGCGGCGGGCCGTCGTCGGAGGAGAGGATCACGACTTCGTAGCTCGCATAGTCCTCTTGCATGGCCTGAACGATGGCCTGCTTGATCGTCTCGCTGTGGCCCTCGTAGCCCTCGCCTAGCATGACCCCATCGAACGCCGCGAAGGAGATCCCGCTGCGACTGTGGACCTTGACCTGGCTCCCCGGCCCGAAATTCAGCCAGACCGTCTGCTGCCGGACCGCCGGTACCGCATGGCCGCCGGTGCGCCTCACGGCATAGCGAAACGCCCCGCCGTCGCCACCATTGGGCGGCGTGACACCCAGGTACACCTGCGAACTCGCTTCGCGCACGATGTGTTGTAACGGGCTGCTCGCCGTCACCATGCGACGCATCAGCAGGCTGTGGTCGGCATCGAAGAGCACCACGACCATCGGGGCGGGCGGCGAGAAAATGTCCGCCCCGGAGACGGACCACAGGTCGCCGGCAGTGCTGCTGCCCAGCTCGTACAGCTCGTAATTCCCCGAACCCCCGAGCGACCCGGTGACCGATAACTCTCCGCCCCCGAGCGCTGAGCCTTCGCCCTCGGGACCTAAGTGGGATGGAACCTCGGGCGCACCGGCCGTCTCGGCCGCCACGCCGAGCACCGTTCCCAGCACGTCGCCGTCCGGCGGCACCAGTTCCGGGGCGCAGCCGACTAGAAACGCAAATGTGCAAGCGATCGACAGAACACAGGTTGAAAGCCGCATGCCGTATCCCCACGTGGAGCTCAGGCCATGCGGCGACGCAGTTAGCTGGGCGGGCGTCGCGGGCTGCGGGGTTCGGCCGTGTTTCCACGGCAGCCTTCCGGACGCGTTGGCGACTGGAACGCACCCCGGAGCCGCGAGACCCGCCGACGACTCGGTCGAAGGCCACCGGAAGTATTGAATTCGGGCGGGGGAAACGCATGGGTATTTAGGCCACCCGCGCCTGCCTCACGGGCGTGTCCGAAAAACGTGGCTCTGACGCTGCCAGGGCAGCGTTCAAACGCTCAGATTCGAGACCGCAAACGCGGCGATCGACCCCCCGCCCGGCCGCGGGTGTCCGAAAATGCTGCGACCGGCCAATGGGGTAGTCCACCCCTCCACGACCCTCGGCACGCGGCAATATCCCCATTTTCCCCGACCCGCCTGACACCGGTGCCCGCCGACCTTTTCCACCGGACGCTCAGCGGGACTGATGAGAAACCCGCTCCCGTCCGATCTATCTGCATGGGCGGGTTCGCGCCCGGCCGGGGATGGCGTATTCGTTCTGACAAGGCTGGTGTCATGGATGCTGAGAGAATCGTCAAGCTGACCCCTGAGGCCATTCACGAGCTGATGGCGGCGCAGAACGTCAAGGCCGAATCCAAGCAGGCGGTCGAAAGGCGGCAAGAAGAACGCTGGCCGTTTCCCGGCACCGTCGAGGTGTGGCTGCCGGACGACTGCTACGGCGAGCGGCACGTGCTGGCCACCCTGCACAACCTCAGTTCCACCGGCCTGGCCATGCGCACCCGCCGCCCAATCCCCACCGACACGCGGATTTCGCTCGCCGTGCACGAGCCCGCGCTAAGCTGCTACGGCAACGCCATCGTGCGACACTGCACCCGGGCAACGGTCGGCTATCTCGTCGGCGTGGAGTTCTTCTACGAGCTGGAAGAAACCCCCGACGACGGCGATTGACCGCGATACCCTCTATTCCGGCCACGGCGTGAACCGGCGTGGGGTGGACATCGCCCACCATTTCGGCTGCTCCAATCCTCACGGCCCGGTGCCGCAGCCCCAATCGGCGAGCAGAATACCGAGGTCGGCTTGGTCGGTGTCGTCGTCGCCATCGAGGTCGCCGGTGCAGCCTGAGGTGCAACCCCAATCGGCCAGCAGGACGCCGAGGTCTGACTGGTCGGTGTCCCCGTCGCCGTCGAGGTCGGCGGCGGAGGGCACCTGGAACTCGTACGCCCCCATATCCACTATCGGCGGCGTGCCGTTGCCCGTGTCCGGCGTGTTCGGGTCATCCACGAACCGCGGGTTGCCGTCCAGGTCGAACGGGATCGGCTCGTCGGTGTCGCCATCCTGGTCGAGGTCGAATTCGTCCGCCGGCACGGCGTCGTTGTCCGCCGCATCAATGCACGGCGACCCGGGGCCAAGGCGATAGTCGTTGTCCTCCCAGGTGTTGGGATCATCATCCGGGCCATCGGGATCAACGAACAGCGGATCGGCGTCGATGTTGCCGTAGCCTGTCCAGCCGCCCTGGATGTCGCTGTAAGAGACCTGCGGACTCCCTGACGCGACGTAGATCTCCTCCGGCGTATCGCCCCACAGGATGCAGTTGGCGAAGACTGGCGAGCTATTGAAGCGGCAGCAGACCGCGCCTCCGAGCGGCGCCGTGTTGGCCGTGAACGTGCAGTTCACGAAAGCGGGGGCGCTGGCGCGGCAGTAAAGGCCACCGGCCTGGTTGCCGGCCGAGTTGCCGGCGATGAGGCAGTTGGTGAAAGTCGAGTCGCTGGCATGACAGTGGATGCCGCCGCCCGAGGTGCCGGCCGTATTGCCGGCGATGATGCAGTCGATGAACGCCGGATCGCTGTCGCGGCAGCAGACACCGCCGCCGTAATTGTCGGCCGTGTTCCCACTGATGATGCAGTCGGTGATCGTCGGGCTGCTACCGTTCGTGCAGCGGATGCCGGCGCCCTCGTCGGCGTCGCCATTGCTGATAGTGAATCCCGTGACTTCGGCGGCCCGAGTCTCTCCCGAGTGGAAGGACAACGCACGACCGTCGTTCTCCATGTCGATCGTGCACGTCTGCGGACCGCTGACACTGCGCAGGAGTATCTCGCGCCCGGCGAAATCGATGTTCTTGTTTCCCAGGCCTGCGTACCTGCCATCTGCGACGAGGATGATGTCGCCGGGGATACTATGGTTGATCGCTTCCTGGATTGCATCGTAGGGGTGTTCCGGCGTGCCGTCCTCATCAGGGTCGCTGATATTCGGATCGCCGGGGCCGGGATCGTTGGGCGCGTCGTCGTCCACGTAGACCGTCCGGTTTTCCTCGCATTCGTCTGGGACCCCGTTGTTGTTGAAGTCCTGGCTCGTGCCGTCGTAGATATCGCAGAGATCCCGCACGCCATTCTCGTTGCAGTCCTGGTCCCAACCCACCTCGCATTCGTCGGGAATCCAGTTGTGGTTGCAGTCGTCGCTGGTGCCGTCCTGCACGTCGCGCCAATCGGAGATGCCGTTCTCGTTACAGTCCCCTCCGCAGAGATTGCCCCAGTTAGCCAGCAAGACGCCCAGGTCAGCCTGGTCCACATCGTCGTCGCCATCCAGGTCGCCGACACAATCGGAGGTGCAGCCCCAATCTGCCAGCAGGATGCCCAAATCCGCCTGGTCAACGTGCCAGCCGCCGTCCAGATCACCTGGACACGGCAGGACGATATCGAACTCGAACCGGTTGCAGTCCCCCCAGCCTTCCCGGCTTGTGGCAACGCCGATCAACGATCCAAGGACGGGGCCAGCGCCACCCTGGCCGACCCGTAGCATCACTGGCGCGACGCCGAGACCCTCGGGAACCACGATCGTATAGCGCGCGATGGTAAAGACGCCGGCGTCGCCGTTCGGAGGCGCGGCCCACCACGTCGCGTACTTGTATTGTGCCTGATTCGTCAAGTCGGCGAAGCTGGGATCAGCCCATGGCGGCTGGTTGGCGGCGTCCGGCAAGGTGCTAGCGTAAAAGGAATCGAATTCCATCGCGGGGAACAGATGGACGAACGCGGCAAACGGCGGCGTGTCGTCGTTCAGAACGTGGTCGAAGAACGTCAAGCTGGCCTCGGTCAGGACGGCTTCGGCCTGGCTCGCCGTCCAGTCGTCGCCTTCGGGCACAATGACCTGAAGGTCGAACGTGAAGTGCGTCACGCCGCCGTTGAATTCTGGGGCCTCGGGGTCATCGCCCGGCTGGACGGCGGAGTTGTGCACGGGCACGACATCGAATTGCAGTGCATCGGACGGCTCGCCGTCGCAGCCGGGTTCGTCGTCGGGGCAGCCCCAGTCCGCCAGCAGCATGCCCAGATCGCCGCAATCTGTGTCATCATCGCCGTCGAGGTCGCCCTTGCAGTTCTGGGTACAGCCCCAATCCGCCAGGAGGATGCCGAGATCGGACAGGTCGGTGTCGCCATCGCCGTCCACGTCGCCGGGGCAGCCCTCTCGGGGTGAGCGGCCGTCATCCTTCTCGTGCGGTGCCTCAATCGCGGTCGGTGGTAGCTGACCAGCGGCGGCCACGCTGACTTGGGGCACCTGCCCTTGGGCGAGCGGCGA
>Ga0307379_10007967_pt1 | contig 14338 bp, 38 predicted proteins | sample UN2MG_FD_202237 | JGI IMG/M metagenome (GOLD analysis project Ga0307379, IMG submission 202237) | Soil microbial communities from Risofladan, Vaasa, Finland - UN-2 | ecosystem: Environmental > Terrestrial > Soil > Coastal area > Acid sulfate soil | place: Finland: Risofladan, Vaasa | collected... | reverse complement strand
GTTTTTGAGGCAAATTATCGACAAATTAAAAATGAAGATCGGGTTATTGAAATCATCCTAGATGGGAGTTCAGTATTGGTTGGATGGTTTTATTGGTTCAAGATTCCTGGGTGTCGTGAGCCATATTCTGATACGTTTGGTCCGTTTCCAACTGAGGCCGAGGCTTTATCAAATGCGAGAGGAAAGAGCGATGAAAATATATTGTGATTTAGATGGGGTTCTTGCTGACTTTGAGGCTGGTTATAAACTAATAAATGGTGGTGTCATTCCTGATCGAGAGGGAAAAGACGATGAGGATTTTTACAAGCCGGTGATGGACAGCAAGCATTTTTGGCAAGACTTGCCTTTGATGGCCGATGCCGACAGATTGATAGGGTTTTTGATGTCTTTGGAAAATATCGATGTAGCGATATTGACTTCTCCTAGCAGGTTAGATTTTAAAAGGGCTTCGAAGCAAAAAAGGGTTTGGGTTGATAAGCACTACTCACCAGAAACGGCTGTACATTTTAGGCGAGGCCGAGACAAACCAGAATTCGCCAATAGCAGATCGATTTTGATTGACGATTGGGAAAAAAACACAAGGCGATGGGCTGAGGCAGGCGGTATAGCTGTAAGGCACGATAATGCCGAAAAAACCATAGACACGATTAGGACAATACTGAGATGACAACCGAAGATTGGCTTTATGAGTCGATTATCCTCTAGCTATGTTAAAATGAGCGTGGGGGGTGAATTGAAATACAACAAATACAACCATTATAAATCCCAAACGACAGAATACGATAAAGGCATTGGCACTTTTCGAGTTTTCGGCAATGCCAGCGATCCATTGCCGAAAGAGGGTGATTTTGTCGTTATCGATGCCTCTCGTAAGCAGGTTATAAAAATAGAGTTTGTAAAAATATTTGATTTTTCCAGGCGAGTTGAATTGTTGCTCATTGCAAAGTAGCCTTTGCTGGGATAGTTCTAATAATATATTTTCCAATTTGGAGGGATGGATATGGGTTTAGGCGCTCCTTTAAGTGGGACTAAGGAAAGATGGCCGTTACCAGGATTTAAAAATCTGGCAACGGATAAAACTGGAATTAAGCTGTATGGTGATTTACAAGATCAATATGTCGGTAAGTCTTTCGATACATTAGTTATCGCCAGAAAGATGATTCGTCTTAAAGGAATGGCTTTTTTGGAGCAATTAAAAGCCGAAGGCCGATTGTGGAGGAGAAATGATGGAACCAGAGTTACCTAAGCGAGCAGAGGATAAAGCGGACATCGAAGGCTATTTCCCGATGCGAAAAATGCTAAAACTTTCTCAGGACAAAACGGCATTTGAAATAAAGCTTAAGAGTGTCAAGGTTATCAAAGGAGCATCGTACAAAGGTGAAGCCATACATCAAACTGCAAAAGGTGGCGGTGATATTGTGGTGGCTGTTGGTGGTAGCTTATGGAACCTGCAAATAGTATTTGATGATTTAGAACTAATCGAGTCAGATAAGAAGAGGATTATTATTAGTGGATAGTCGGATAAAAACAGGGGACGGTTTGAAGTGTGAGTACACTGGAACTGACGCTAAAGCCCTGATTAAGATATATGGTGAAGGTGATGTTGAATCCGCTTGGATGGGTTCAGAGGTTTTAAATCAGGCTTTAAACCTACTGTCATCAGTAGAACCAAAAAAAAAACTACTAATTGAAAGAGAATCGACAGGCTATATGTCAAACGACAAGATGCCTGCTTGGTTAGACGAGAATCGGTCTAAGCCGTTTAAATTACCGGACGAAATGAAAAAGGTTGGGATATTTGCAAACAATGGCATTGATAGCGGTCCTGCACCGAGGACACCAGGCAGAAATGTAAAAGTCCCACCAGAAGTGGTAAAAAACTTTACTTCGGCCTGCCAGGAGTTGAAAGATCACCCACCAAAATCGAGGGAATCTGATACCGATGGGGTGCCAGAGTCATCAATTAGGGAATTAATCAAAAATTTTTTGCCGTATTTTGGAGATAATCCGAATCAGATGTTTACGCCATTAAGAATAATATTCAGCTTCAATAAAGAAAGATTTACAACCATAGTTGACGGAATGAGACTGGAGCGCAAGCGTGGTTGATGAATTCCGGCAAACTGTGGTGCAATTGCTTTCTGGACCTAATTTTGAGTTTATTCCGACTCTCGATAGGAGTGCGTATTTAAAGGTCGAGGTCGTGTCAGGCCGCACTTTCATAGATAGCCAACAAAATCGAGAAATGGTTTATCATCGTCATTCTTATTCCGACAGTTTATCCGGTGTATATGAAATATTGTTTTCAATTCCATTTGGCCTTGAAACGACTTCTGGGTAATTTCGTGGCTGATTAAATCCCTTTGTGCTAAAGCGTTCGGTCTATAGATAGGCGCAAAGGCAAACAATAAGATGATGACTAAAGAGCAAATCCAAGATTATAGAGTTAATGCGATTCCAGCTGAGATTGAACTGCTGATGGCGGCTTCGTTTGAGATGGCTGAAAGATTGGATCATGAATTGTGGTGCAACGATGATGTTGAGTTACTAGAGAAATACCGAGAGACGCTCGATCTAATTATCACTAGAGCAAAATATTATTATGAGAAACGGAAAGACGACTTTGGCTTTGAGCATATGAAGTTGAAACGGCTAATCAACCAGACAGAATCTTTGTTAGTGTCGGTTGGTGGTTGAACACTGGATTGACAGCGTTACTTTTCCGTCCTAATAGTTGCTTACTTCATTTTCGGCCTCTCTCTTTGTGAGGGGGGTTTTTTAAAATATATGATATTAATTTTTAAGCGTTTAAAAATTTTGGAGTTTTTAATTCATGAATGATGACGAGAAAATTGCTTTAAAATCCGGCAATGTAGTTCAGATCAGTCCTAAGAGCCATGAAGGACCATTTCCAGGTTGTTTCGCCACAGTGACACATCCTCAAAAATGGGGTTGTGAGGGGTATGTAACGGTTCCAAGGGCTCAAGGTCAAGCTCCTCTCAAGGCACCAGTAAAACTGCAATGGCGAGAAATAGAATTGGTCGGTGTAAAAAGATTTAGCATGTGAGATTGGATCAATATATATGCACTATGACCTGCTTGCCGAGGTAAGTGAAGTCAGAGCTATGTTATTGCTTTACCGAGACAAGCTTAAAAATCTCTGTGAAGAGATGGCCGAGAAGAAGATTCAGATTAAGCATTTTGACTCCGATAATTGCGACTTCTCTTTAGAATCGGTAACACCGCTAGGTTTTATTGATACAATTAAGAGAGATGAATTTCAGTGAATTTGATTGCACTGAATTAATTAGAGGAGGTCGAAATGATGATCAGATGTCCGATGCACGGTGATGTCGAGTCGATTTTTATTAAACCAAGCAAGCTTTTGTGCTCAAAATGCCATAACGATAGCAATGACATTTTGGCAGATTACGATCTTGAAAAAGAGACACTCCTCGAACTACATGAAGCATTTGGTAAACGATTAATCGAGACTTTGAACAATAAGGACGAATATACGGCTTTAAAACTAGCGTGTCAAAAAGCCAACCTAAATATCCTCGACACTTATTTGCAGGTTATGCTATCGGTGTGGGAGGGAGTGAAATCTCATATGGACAACTAAAAATCATTTAAGCCAGGACGGTGAGAAATGCCAGAAGAAGACGCAACGACAATGCCAGAAATCCAGAAAAAGCCAAAAGAATTGGTGAGGGCTTTGGCGAAGGCTCAAGCCGAATTTGAAGTAGTAGCGACGAACAAAGAGACTGAGTATCGATCGAAAAACGGTGGAACAATTAGTTTTAAGTGGGCTACGCTTGGGCAATTAAGGCAAGCGGTTAATCCAATCCTAGGGAAACATGGTTTGGCTGTTATGCAGGATGTTGAATCTGACCGTGGATTTGTAACGGTAGTCACAACTTTGCTTCATGAGAGTGGTGAAGAAAGAGTGAGTAAAACTTTGCGATTGCCGTGTAATACCGAAGATCCCAAGCAAGTGGGAGCGCATATAACATACGCCTGCCGGTACTCATTTGGCGCTTTTTTCAATGTGCCTGTAGCCGACGACATTGATGAAAAAGGAGATGCGCCTCCATCTCCTAGGCTAAAAACTGATAACGGTAAGATCGATTTTTTTGATCAAAGAAATTTATTTCATCTTATAGATATGTCTGTCTGGAGTAGGGATAAGCTAAAAGAGGAGATAGTTAAGCTTTTTGGTAAAAAAACCACAGGAGAATTAACGGTCACTGAACATGAGCAATTATGTCTAATGATCAAAGCCAGCAAAAAGGTGGTCGAGGTCGCAGCGCCAGTCAAGATGGAGTCTAAGTCTGCGCCTTTAACTAGAAGAGAAAAGGTTCTTAACGCCTTTAGCCTTCTAACAGAAGGCAAATATGAGTTAAGCGAAGAAGTCATTGAGCAATCGTTTGGAATGCCAATTGCTGATTTTACCGAGACACAATATTCAGATCTGATGAAATTATACAACGAATTAAAATCGGGCTTACGAACGGCAAAAGGATTTTGCGAGAGTGTATATGGCAAAGAAGTAGAAGAAGAAAAAAATGTTGAAGAATTATCTGAAATAGCAGATAAGCCTTTCTAAATATGGCAAAAAAGATATTATGAAATGGGGTAAAATTCGGTGATTTCAAGTCAAATTGCCGAAGGTTTGTTGTGAGGATACCAGCGCCAAGGACTTGATGGCTATTTGTGTGTAGGGAAGAGGCTACACGAATCACCAAACCCCTCATCATTTTAAAAGGCTAACATGGTAAAACGAATTTTAGAGCTAGACTATCATTGCCTGCCGAAACACATAAAAAATAAACTCAATTTAGACAAGTCGAAACCTAGAAACGAATATTGGTCTGAATTTGTTGGCTCTGAAAGAGAGAGTTGGGCTGATCTTAATCGAAAAGGCCTAACAGAATTTCATCGAAAAAAGAAAATAGCAGATGATTTCGATGGGACTTTTGAGGAAATGGTTGAGGATTACGATTTGATATTAGACCTATGGCTAGTTGAAAAAAGAATAAATTTGATTGGGATAGATGTCATTGTAATTGTGGTGTGAAGCGGCAGTATAAAGCATTTTTAGACGAATTTCTATACAAAAAAAAGTTTAACACCTCTGGCATAAGGGCTGCTAAAATTAATACTTTCCAACCAGGAGGGTATAGAAATGAAGTATGTCTTATCGTTTTTAGTTATGTTTGCATCGACATGGGCTAGTGCCTCATCGTTCATGCCTGAAAACACCTTGCATCTATATCCACCAGAAACAGAATCCTCGATGACCGAGGAAGAATTTTCTAAGATTATCGACGACATCATGGCTGTCTATGTCCCCGAGGCAAAAAAGTTTGGCTACAATTTAATCGTAGATAAATTATGGGAAAATAATACTGTGAACGCCTACGCCTCCGAATACGGCACGACTTGGAAGGTCGCAATGTTCGGTGGTTTGGCTCGTCGTCCTGAAGTTACGGCAGATGGTTTTGCCTTAGTGGTCTGTCATGAGCTAGGGCATCACATGGGAGGATATCCTGCTTATCCTGGCGAATGGGCATCTTCGGAAGGGAACAGTGATTATTGGGCTACTCAGGCCTGCGCTCGTCGGGTTTGGGGTAATTCAGCATCGAAGCAATTAAATGAAGAGGCCGTTGATAGTGTTGATCACTTTGCCAAAGCAAAATATGATCAAGCTTGGTCTTTGCAAGGAGATCGAAGCCTTTGTTATCGGATTGCCAATGCAAGTCACGGCCTAGCAAAACTATTAGGAGGTGGCACCACACCAGAATTCAATACTCCTGATACAACTGTCGTGCGGTCTACATATTTCAAGCATCCAAATGGCCAGTGTCGTCTTGACACTTATTTTGCTGGCGGTTTGTGTTTAACAAAGCATCGTAACAATTTCATCCCAGGTCGATGGAATCCGAATGGTCAAGACGGAGTTTTAGCGCAGAATGAATCGTTGGGAAATAGTTGTGGGAATAGGCCGAAATGTTGGTTTAAGGCGTTATAAGTCGTAGGCGGTGTCGGGCTAGTGATATACTCTCAGTAGAAATTTGGGACGCTCAACGGTGAGAGGATGACGCCTGGTTATACGTTAACGGTTAGTTTGCTGGGTTCGAGGCCAGCACGTTCCACCATCTATAGAGCTTTTGAGGATATTATGGCTAGTCGTTTGATGTCGCTAAACGGTTATGAAAACCAACTCATCAGATACAATCTAAAATCGAGAGAAGACTTTAAGGAAATTATCACTAAAGCATTAGATCTTATTGCTCCAGAGAGGGACTTGGCCGAAATATTATCGACATCTCGAACGACAGTTGACCGATGGAAAAATGGTAATGTAGCTCCGAGCGTACTCGGTCGTAAAGCCATCATTAGAGAGCTTAGGAAGCGTGTCTCTTACGATATTACTGATTCAGCTTAACTTAATCGGTGTAGAATCCGGCTATTGGTGCGACTAAAAACACTCGACAGGCGGAGTCGGCCTTAGATAAAGTGGGTTTTTGCGGAAGCCGACTCCGCATCATCATCTACTACATTGATTCAGCATAAGCTCGGTAGCATACAATTTGATGTATTGAGATCCATCTACAACGGCAACGCCTGCTCCCATATTATCGAGATCGGCCAGCATATTTCTTCGATGGCCAGAAGAATTCCACCACATAGAGACAAACTTCGAGGCGACTGTTTCTTCAAAGTCTGAAGTGATATTCCCTTGTCCAAACATAGCGACATTCTCGGCTCTAAAGGATAAATAGAATCCGAATTTAGCTTTAACGGCAGCGGCTCTAGCGGTTGGAAACCCATCGTGACTGATTTTATTTTTATTGGCCATGGTGGTTGACCAATCCCTGGCAGCGTATGCAGCTTCATGGCAGGTTCCGAAAGGTTTTTTCCCCTGAGACTTGCGGAGGTCATTAGTTTTTTGAACGATAAGGGCTTCGATTTTGCAGACTGAGGCGGTGCCGAGGCATTTACCTGTGGGTTCTGGCTCGGGCTCGGGCTCGGGCTTAGGTTCGGGTTTAGGATCGGGTTTGAAGACTTCACATCGCTGGCACATGAAAGTTTCGGCTAGTAGTGGGCTGGTAAAAAAGGCAAAGGCTAGAATAAATTTAAGCATCGGCTATCTCCTAAGAAAAATTTAAAGGCTGTTTTTCAATTTTATCATAAGGCAAAGATATTTGTTTGCATGGGTAATGCACGACAACAATATGACATAAATCTTGATAAAAACAGTGAGATAGCCGTAAATTTCTGGTATAATCGAATTCGAAGCACCAGATTTCCCTGCCTACGTTAGTAATTTGTAGGCTATAAAAATCATCAATCCGATCATGGGTAGCAAGAACGCAAGATCAAAAACATTAGTCCCATTGCAAACATGTACATGCTCGTTCGGTACTTTAAGCGGAAAGGTGGCTTCAGCAAAAAAACAGCCACAATTATATTCGGTGCCTGACGGCTGAGGCAAAACAACATAGGCATCTGATTCAGTCAAAAATGATTTACCGCACTCGCATGTTTTCATCATTTGATAGGTATCTCCTCACTCGGAGTAGGGCATCTTTTAGTCGCTCCCATTCAATATTTGGTTAGAAAATTTTCTAAACCGTTCATCGCAAGGCATTCTGATAAAGGCTGCGACTTCTTTTGGATTTTTAAGGACAACTTTATATTGGGTGCCTTTGCCCATATAAGGCCAAAAGATTTTATATGCTCTAAGTGAGTGGAAATAGCTGACGCTATAATTGATTTTATGGTCTGGGACCGCAGCAATAATATGCGGTACGCCTCTAGTAGACAAATGGAAATGAGCGAAGGACAGTCTGTCTTTAACTTCGCCTAATTTCCCAAAACTTTTTTTTGTTCGATTGTCTAATAGACTAATTTTCTCATCAGAAATTCTCATTATATGTTTCCAGTCGATCCGTAGCCCTTAGAGCCTCGATTAGTCGAGGGAAGGGTATCTACTACAGTAATCTCATTACAGGCCGTGAGTAGCTCATAGAGGCTTTTAGCGGTAGGCTTAGAAAGATTAACCCCTGCTCCAGTATAGATAGGTAACAGCTGACAAATACTTTGCCCTGCATCGAATTCTAAAGTTTGAGACCGAGTATTTTTAACGGTTAGAAAAATCTCACCAGTATACCGATCGATAGTCCCATCAACTTCAACGCCTTTACCGTAGGCAGAAGATCTAGGTACGATCCGACCGGACCATCCCATAGGTAATAGAACTTTAATTTTCAGGTATGCCAGAGCTTGATTTCTAAGGATCAAATTCTCAGCAAGAAACAGATCAAAACCGCCATCATCGTCGTGTGCTCTAAGAGGCAAAATACCGGCTGACATTAATTCACAAAAAATCATCATAAACTCGCTGAAATAGATTTTAAAAAAAAGATAGTGACCGAATACCAAAGAGTTAGCATATTAGGCGAATGATTAAAAACGCTATTGATTGAAATATTTTGGGGGAGTCATGAGTGAAGTTAATTTATTAGTGATCGTCAGCATGGTGCTAGGGATATTATTTATGGCTGTTTACCTCTCTCTAAGAGGCCGTAAAAAGAGGGGTTTAGCTTTGAAGTATAGGTTGGATAAGGCTTTTAGTCGGTATAGTAAGGCTACGGCTTGGATGGATGAGGGTAGGCTTTAAATGGAAAGGATGCAAGATGTTAGTAGAACCAGTGAGTGATGCTGAGTTGGATGAGATTATGGAGTATATCGAGAGTGGTAGGCCTGTGAAGGACAAGTGGAATGAGCATGAGTTGATACTGAGGTTAGCTATAGCATTGCGGAGGGCAAGGCTCGGTGGTGCGGTTTATTAGAGGCATCGGTCATATTTGCGAAAAACTGTGGATAACTTTGTCATTTTACTTACGGTCCTAGGGCAAATATTTTTCGATAAGTTGACGTTTTAATTAATGTCATTTTTTCTTGTTCACTGGTGATTAAGAAATAGGCAATAGGTTAAATGGGCAGGATAAAATTTGCATTGTTCAAGTGGCTGTTGAAGTGGTTTTGCGAGAAAGAGTTGGATCAGTGGGAGCGTTGGAAAGTTGAGACTGAGTATGGCGATGTGTTTGTCAATATTTCTCGGGGATCACCTCCCGAATATCGGCTTTATGGGAATTATCATTATCTCTACGTGTCATTGGACAAAGGATAGAAATGGGTGTTTCAACGGATGGGCTTTTGTATTACGGCATTGAGTTATGTGATGTGGATGGCGAGTACGATTTAAAAAATGCAATTTTCGAATACCTTGGCCTTGGCGATAATCCAAAGGATGAGTATGGCTATCCTTTATCTCTATATAGTTTTTTTGAAAAACTAGGCAAAGAAATGGGTGTTACATTTGAATGTCATGGCAGCGATAAGTGTCCGGCTTGGGTTGTGGCTACTTCATATAGCTGCGCTTGGAGGGCTTCTCCTAAAGACGTAACTTCAATAATAAGGGATGAGATACATCCTTATTCTGAGTGGAAGCGTATACTTAAGCTGGTTTGTGAAGCGATTGGTGTTGATTACAGTGAACCTAAATGGTGGCTGGCTAGTTATTGGGGGTGATTTTGGTTATTCCAGTTTCAGAGATTACAAAGGATTCTCCTTGGTATAAAGGTGAGACTTCGGTTCAGCCTCCATCCCAAAAAGATTTGATTTACGAATGCTATGATCGGCTGTACGAGGTTGCAAAAATGGTGAGAGATAAATGCAGAGAACAACCTGATCGATATTCGGTGCGGTTCGATGTGGAGATTAGCCGAGTTCTATCTGAGAACTCTTCTGCCATGCTTACTTCAATGCTAAGGAGGCCGAGTGAAAAAATTAAAGACAATTGCACCAGGGACATTCCCTAGATTTGATGGTATGGATTTTGAAGATATAGACGAATCTTTTGTTCAAGCGATATGCCTCGACATCGAAGTTGATAAGGCTTCATGGAATGCTTGTAAAATATGGGCTGAAGAATTAGATGAGCATTTGAAAGATCGATTTGATGAAGAATATGATTTTGAATTAATGGAAGTTAAAAACGATGCCGGATGAGAAAAAGAAAAAAACCGCACCAGAGTATGATTTGTCGATAGGATCTTTTGCAAAAGACTTGTTGCCAAAAAATCCGTTCACTCCAAAGATGACCACCATTCTAGTCGCTGGCTTTATGATGGTTTACCTTTGTTGGATCTGGGTGCCTCCAGTTCTATTTTTTGTGTTTATGATTTTGGTTTATAACTTAGGTGTCTGGTGTATGAAATCCTTGAAAAGGGGTTTGCAGAGTTTCGAGAATTTTTTCGAGGATGATGAATCGTGAACGTGACCTATGATCGGTTAGCAAAGTTAGTCACTGACAAAACGACAGAAGTTGAATTTGTAAAATTATTCAATACGATTGGTGCAGACCGTCAGATTGAATTGCAGGATATATTATTGAAAGATCGCCAAGCTGAATGGATAGGAGCAAAAGAGAGGGGTGTACCTCTTGAGGCATATGTGGTCGGATGTTTGGCACGGCTAGAGACAGCATTTGAATTGAATCGTGAGTTTGATGATACTCGCAATAGATTTGCAGAAGAATTTGCGAGGCGAGAAGAATCAAGTGAGGTTAAGTGAATGGGTTTGGCAGATATCCGAGAAGAAACCAAGATTATCCTTTACTATTTTTCTGAGAGTCCTATCCCAAGGTATCTTGAGCTTCAGGCGAGCGAGCCCTTTGAATTGGATGTTAGTAATGTTCATCCCAATGGTGATGGTCTTAATCCAAATTATGTTTCATTGGATGTGACCTGCAAGCTATCTAGTATTTATATAAAATCGGAGCTTCTTTCAGAAGCAAAGGTCATGGTTCATTTTTTCGGTGACGATGGTTATAAGCGGCTTAGTTTCGATGTAAGCAATATAAACCATATAGAGACGGTAAATGGATTTGTTTTTAGTCCAGGTCTGATAGGCATTGGGGTAGAGGTTACTGGTTTGATAGCAAAGCCAGCAGTCACATTATATTTCGAGGAGTTAAATTTTGTCAGTTAAAAATGATGACATTCGGGAAATGTTAGGATCAGACGACGACAGATCGAAATCTGATAGTCATATGTATCAGCATCAGCTTGATGAGTTATCGAGAAAATCAGAGAAAAATTCTAAGACTGCTGCGAGTGAAGTTGTCCATCCGACTCATTACAATCAGGGCAATATCGAGGTAATTGATTTCATAAGAGATCAGAGATTGGATTTTTTTCTTGGTAACGCATTAAAATACATTTGTCGATCACGGTATAAGGGTTGCTACAAACAGGATTTGCAGAAAGCCGTGTGGTACTTGCAGAGCGAGATCGATAACACGATAGACGCTGGCCGAGGGTTTAGTAATGGGGGACGTTAGCTTATTTAAGCCAAAGGTTCATGTTTACGAGTTTAGTTTTAAGGGTGAGAGGGAGTGGGTAGCGGCACATACCGAGAGATCGGCAATCGAGGAATGGCAACGAGTTGTCGGTTGGCTGGATGATGCGGAGCATGAGACATATGAGGTAATGCCGGTAGCGAGGAGATTGTCAGATCGAGAGTTAGACGATTTTCTAATTAGAGATGAGGAGGGAATAGAAGTAGGTTTAAAGGAATCGATTTCCGAATTAAATCTCGCATTTCCGGCTTTAGTCGCTTCATCGTGGTGTTAGATGAAAAATCATAAACATAGTGGTTGTCCCTTAAAGCCATTAGAGCAAAAGATATTTGATTTAATCGCCAAGTTATCTTTGAATCAAACCAAGATATACCACGCTGAGGTAAAGGCGTTGGCAGCTGAGTGGTGCCCTGCTCACAAGTATTCTGGATTGATAAGTAGCATTTCTCGGAAGGGTTACATATCGACGACGATAGAGTATTCAGGCGGTAGCAGACAATATTATTGTGAAGTTGTTAAGAGCCAGTGAAGTTGATTGCACAGGACGAAAAATGATCATTGGACTTATAGCCGTTTGGCTTTCTATAAGCATAGGCTTCTGGGTTGAAATCATGAAAGAGGAGTGGGAAGAAATAGAGAGGGAAGGAAAATACCCATACTCATTCCTTGAAATGTTCTCTTACTTTCTCGTTGTCTTGATCATCGGTCCGATATTGATACCAATCGTTATCCTTGAGGAGTCTAAAGAATGACCGCTGGATATTGCAAAATATGCAAGAGGGTTTATTCAAACACGGACGAGGGCAAAGGATACTATTTGGATTGCTGGGTGATTGAAAAACTCGAAGCTGAAATGACCACCAAACCATTCAAAAATAAGTTTAATCAAAATCTAGCCGGTTGGATGGCAGAAAATGCAATTCCGATCGAAGTATGCCCTGCTCATAAGAAAGAGAGTAAAGAATGAAATATTATTTAGGAGGCACAAGAAAAGGATATTGGCGTGAATCGTTGGTCCCCTTCCTCACTAGCGAAAACGAATATATCTGGCCTGAAGATAAATACGATTTAGCTTCGCTGAAAGAATACGATGCCTATATTTTCTGGTTCACTCCAAAACAAAAAGACCTTTATCAAACCTCTGAAGTGTTCTATGCCCTATTCTGGAACCACCCAAAGGTATTCTTCGGGTTCGATGACTTCCCAGGCGAAGGCGAATTCCTAAAAAAGGACAGAGAAGCCCTTGAGAAAGTAGGTGCCATGATCGCAGACCTAGGAGGTACTTGGGTTCCAGATTTGCAAACACTTGGCGAAGTGATCAACAAAGGCTTGTGGTCATCGGTCGGTGAGGTTGAAATTGAGGCTTGAAAATGACGCCTAGAAATTTCATAAGTCAATAGTAATTGTGCAAAAAATTAAAACCTATTATATTATTTAGTAAATAAGAATGGAGTGCGTCATGGGAAAAGAGCTTTTAACTGAAGTTGAGAACGATGACATTCGAAAGCAAATTAAAGAGCGTGATCAAAATCGAGAACTAAATATCAACGTCACGATTGAAGAAGAAGATGCGAAACGAAAACAAGAGAGACTTGTTGAATGAGGTAAATCATGGAATCGGCAGCAGTTGATTGGTTTGAAAAAGATCAGATACAAATCAATAAGGTCGTTAATACCGCTTGGAAAGAAATCGAACGTCTATGGTTAGCCTATGAAATGCAAGTCAATGACTTTGAGTTTTTTTCTAGCGAGTGTCCGAAGCACATGGCCAGGATCGATGAGATTGTTGAGCTAGTCGTGCCTCCTATGGCTGTTGCTGAAATTCGCATGTGGCTAGGCAAATGGGTAAAAAATTATGAATATGTTTTTCAAAAACGAAATCTAAATCGAAGGAAAATCAATGTCGGAAGAAGTGCCGCCACCGTTAAAGCCAGCTAACAGAGGAGGAAACCCCACAGTTAGTGTCAGAAAAATGGAGGGCATGAGATGCTGGCCTGAAGTCGTCGCCAGAATGAAATCGTCTATGCCTGTCGGTCAGATAGTGACTTTCATTCAAGATGAGTCTTGCGAATATATGGAGATCACGCCAAGGACATTGGCTTCATATCTCTACAGCTGGATGACTAAGAATGCCGACAAGGTTAAAGAGAGAATCCCTGTAAAGCATTTAGCCATGATGGAAAGTCTCGATCATAAAATCGATCCATTAGAGGCGGCTCAAATGTTGTTTGCTATTCAGTTTGATCGGATTATGTTTGATTATAATCGAGAGAAAAAGCGCAAGGCAACGATGGCCGACAATACTCAAAACATGAAGCTCGCCAATGAGATGGTAAAAACCCTATCTCATTTGATGCTAGATAAAATGAAGCATAAGAGTTTTATTGCAAGAGGCTCGAAGAAAGAGGACCGAGGCGTCAAAGGAGTTCAAGAAACATTTGAACAAATAGATAGAGTTAAAAAGATTTACTCTGAAAAATATGGGGACATCCCTGCTGCGGTAGCTTTGAATCCTGAGAGCCGAAGGAAAGTTTATAATGCAATAGCAAAGGTTAGAAAGGGTGATACCGCACCGATGTTAAGATTGCTGGAGCGTAATGAGGAGAAGCTGCAAAGCTTGCGAGATGGTTCCATTGCGATGGAAGATGATGAGGATGAAGAGAGTGAGGAGCAATAAGTGGCCATTGCCTTAACCGATGATCAGCACAAGGAGCTAGTTGAGGAGCTTGATTATATTAGGGATTATTGCAAAAATAATATTCAACCGCCTATTGATAGATATGATCTTGTAGTGTGCATCGAACGTAAGATTGGTCTGGCTTAGACCGACTAAAGGAGATTAGTGTATATTATTTCCAAATTTCGGGATTATTACGACTCGGCGGCGACTTTCGGCATCGACAA
>Ga0307379_10007966_pt1 | contig 14339 bp, 13 predicted proteins | sample UN2MG_FD_202237 | JGI IMG/M metagenome (GOLD analysis project Ga0307379, IMG submission 202237) | Soil microbial communities from Risofladan, Vaasa, Finland - UN-2 | ecosystem: Environmental > Terrestrial > Soil > Coastal area > Acid sulfate soil | place: Finland: Risofladan, Vaasa | collected... | reverse complement strand
GCCACAACCACTTGAGAGCTGCCACCATCTCGTTCAACAGCACGCGAGGCAGGCCGGGCTGGGTGAGGTACCAGTGCCCGAGCAGCATCGCGTCGGAGATTGCGCCGATGAATGCAGCACCCACCAGCGTGCGCGCCAGAGCAACCGACGGATTGCCGCCGGCGTCGAGTGCGGCGGCAATCAGTCCGATCGTGCCGATGACGACCGGGACCAGGTCGAGCACCGGTGGGAATTCGGGGCCCCCCGACTCGACGGTTCCCCCGTCGGTCGGGGTGTCGACGGTGCGGTCGATGCCGGTCATGGCTCCGACCCGCTCGCTCCGACGGTCGTAGTCGGCCCGGGCGCCGCTCACCCCGGCCGCCTTGCGTCGTATCGACACCGCCAGCGCCAGGGCGCACGAGATCATGACTCCGACCGAGGCGACCTCGCGGACGGGGACGGTTCCGAAGGCCAGCCCGGCGGCCAACGCTCCGGCGGCGAAGCAGAAGTAGACGATGCGCAACAGCCAGCCGTAGCCGAGGCTGGCGACGCGGCGTCGAGTGGTGAACCAGCAGAACAGCATGCCGCCGGTGGCCCACTGCAAGAGCACGGTGGCGGCGTCGAGGCTGATCACGTTCGCCCACGGTAACGCCGTAGCCTGGCGGCGCCATGGCCTCCCCCCGCCACCACCGTTCGGTCGGCGCACGAACATCTCGCATGGTCGCCGCCGCCGCGATCGCCGCGCTCGCGCTCGCCGCTTGTGCGACCGGACCGCGGCCGAGTTTCGACACTGCGGAACCGACGCAGCAGGCCACGGGCGACCCAGCGATCGATGCCGTGCTCGAGCGACTCGACCGGGTCGGCATCGAGCAGTTCACCGCCGACTACACGATCCTGACCCGCCTCGGCGGCAAGGAATCGACCGCCACCGTCGTGCAGGCATCCGACAGCCGCCGTTCGATCACGATCAACACCGTCCGGTTCCTCGACGGCATCGGCACGGCGTCCACCTGCAACCTGACGACCGCCGAGTGCGAAGCGGTGATCAACGACGCCCGGGTCAGCGACGTACAGATCACCCACGACTTCTATGGCTCGAGCTTCGCCCGTCGACTCCGCGTCGATGCCAGCCGCGGCCTGGCGCCCGCCCGCGGCTACACCGAGACCATCGGCGGACAGCCGGCGACGTGCGCTGACGTTCCGGTGTCGGGAGGCACAAAGGTGTACTGCGCTCTCGACACAGGACCGCTCGCTCGCTACGACGGCAACGACGTTGTCATCGAGTTGGTGTCGTCGAACCCGACGCCCGACGAGACCAAGTTCGCGACAAGCTGACCGTTCATCGGGGCGGGCCCGTGACATCCGGGTCCGCGCACCATCCCCCCGGCGTCGCGGGGCCACCGATGCCAGGAGGGCACGGTCGTCGCTCGAGGAAGGCCAGTTTCCGCGACACGTACATCGCCGCCTGTGGCGCTCCCGTTGCGGTGAGATGGACGCCGTCGGCCGTCAGCCACGAAGGGCGCCATCTGGAGTAGCCGTTCCAGTCGGCCAGGATCAACTCGGGGAACTTCCCAGCCGCCGACACGGAACGCAGATACCTGTTGTTGGCAGCGAACGACGCCTGATTCGACGCACCGCCGGGCGAGACGTAGCCGACCTGCTCTCGATACGTCAACCAGATGACGCGGTTGATGCCCTTCGCCCGGGCTTGCGCCATCATTGCGTCGACGCCCCATGGGAACGATCCCGACCAGTCGTTGTACCCCGTGGCGACGATCAACGTGCGGTAGGCCCCAGCGGGAACCCTCGACAGCTCCGACACCGCCGTGCGCGGCGCATAGCCCTCCCGCCCGCGGCACGACACGCCGATGAGGCGGCGACACGACTCGAGGCGGGCGTCCCATGCAGCGCCTTGCAGGTATGCCAGCGCACCGCTCCAGCGAATCCCCGCGAAGGCCGAGTCCGAGATCATGATGACCGGAGAGTTCGGGGGCGGGAACGAATTCGGCGCAATCCCGGCATCGGCGGCGACTGGCGCGCCGGTGAACACTCCGGCCACGTCGACGATCACGTGCACACCCGAAGATCCATAGAACCCCACCCCTCGACTGGAGACCCCGGTGAGCGTGAGCGCCCCCACGGGATTGGTCCATCGGTGGTTGAGCGATGAGACGAACGGTCGCGTCGTGCCGGCGGGGAAGACCGACACGAATCCTGGTCCCACCGGTTCGGCAATCGTGACGTTGGACAGCACCGCCGCGGCACCGGCCGGCGCCAGCGCCTTCTCGATCGTGCCACCGGCGTGGAGCGGGTCGTACGTCGATCGGGAGTCCCACATCCGCACCGGGGACTGCGGCACGAACATGCCGGCGCTCGACAACTCCGCAGATGCACCGGTGAACCACCCCCAGAAGTCGACGACGACATCGGTCGTCATGCGCCGGTACAGCATGAATCCGTCACTGGTGACGGGGACGAGCGCCAGGCTCGCACGGGTGCGATTGTTCGTGTCGGCGTTCACGACGGACACGAACGGCCGTTGCGTCCCGGCCGGGTACGCAGTCAGGAATCCCCCGCTCGCAGCGTCGACCGCAGTGATCGACACGGCGACGGCGGTCGCATCGGACGGAACTCCCGGCGGAAGTGGGACGAGAAGCTCCGACGCTCCGCGTTGCCCGGTGATCCTCGTGTCGAGCAGTCGCGACGGGGTCACCGGGACCAGTCGTCCGGCTGACGCCGGTCCGGCCGCATCGACGAACACGGCCGTGATGTCGACCACGACCTGGGCCGGACCGTGCGTGTACACGTCGACCTCCCCGCCACCACCCAGTTGCACGACCACGGAGTTGGCGACGACGCTGCCGGCGACGTAGTTGAGGTTCGACACCGTGGGTCGCGCCGAGCCGGATGGCCACGCCGTGACGTACCCGGCTCCCTGCGTGTCCGTCGCCACGACGTTGAGGGCGGCAGCGCGTGCTCCGACGGGAACGTTGCAGCGCTGCGTCACCGGGATCCGCCAGCTCGAGGCATCGAGCCGCCCGGCGTTGGGGGTCTCCCGGCTGTCGAACAGACGACACGGCGCCACGGGGAGCAGGACGGTCGAGCCGGCGGTGACCGCCTGCTCGGGAGCGAGCTGCGCGGCGGCCCTCGTCGGCGGCACGATCGCCACCATCGCCACCGTTGCCGCAATGAACGCCACCAGGACGACGAGCCACCGCGTCGCGCGGTCCATCATCGGCGGGACCATGGTCCGCGGGCTCATACGCTGACGAGGCCGTGGTCGGAGTTGTTCAGTCGGAGCGGCCCGTCGTCGGTCGCGACGACGATGTCTTCGAGACGCATGCCCCACTTGCCCGGCACGTAGATGCCGGGCTCGACGCTGTAGGCATGCCCGGCTTCGAGCGGCAAGGAGTTCCCCTCCACGATGTAGGGATCCTCGTGTTCCTCCATCCCGATGCCGTGCCCGGTGCGGTGGATGAAGAAGTCTCCGAAGCCGGCGTCGGCGATGACCTGGCGGGTCACGCGATCGACGTCCTGGCAGGGTGTGCCGACGACGCCGGCCTCGGCGCCGACCCGCTGCGCCTCCAGGAGCACCGCATAGGCCTCGGCGACGTCGGTGGTCGGTTCGCCGGTGAACACGCAGCGGGTGGTGTCCGAGCAGTAGCCCGCCATCGTGCCACCGAAGTCGCACAACACGATCTCGTTGCTCCCGATCACGCGCGACCCCGGATGATGGTGGGGGCTCGCAGCGTTCTCGCCGGCCGCGACGATTGCGAAGTTGACCTTGTCGTGGCCCTCCTCGATGATGCGCCGCCCGAGGTGCGCCGACACCTCTGCCTCCGTGCGACCCACCAACGGGATCTCGCCGCGCTGCAGTTCGCCGGCGATCCGGTCGACGGCAGCGCCGGCGGCTGCGAGCGCGTCGATCTCGGCTTGGTCCTTCGCCATTCGCAACGGGCCGACCACGTCGACGGCCCGTGCGTACTCGGTGCCTGGCAGCTGCGGCAGCAACTCGACGAGGAACCGCGCCCACATCTGATCGCCGATGGCGATTCGCTGCGCTCCCGCCGCCAGCCGAGCGACGATCGCGGTGGGGTCCTGTGTCTCACCCCAGGGCAACGTGTCGAACGCACCTGGGACTTCGCGTACTCGCGGTGCTTCGAGTGCCGGAATCACCATCGTGGCGCCGGCATCGCGCGGCACCACCAGCATCGTGAGTCGTTCGAGCGGCATGGCGGTGTAGCCGGTGAGATATGGCAGGTCGTGGCCGACCGACAAGAGCAGCGCGTCGATCTCCTGCTCGGCCATGGCGTCGCGTACCCGAGCGAGCCGCTCGAGGTACACGGACGAATCGACGGTCGGCGAACTCATCGCCCCAGTCTGCACGCGGCGACCCGACCCAACCACGTTTGCGTCGAGATTCGGGTGGGGCACCCCACCCGAATCTCGACGCAAACGTGGTGTCTGACGGTGTTTCGATGGTCATCGTGTTCCCTCTCGAGTGGCGTCCGGCCGAGGCCACGTCGGCTGCGCCATGTTGGACCATCGCCGACTCGGATCCGTTCCCAATTCTCCAACGGGAATAGAAGTCCGGCGAGACCGTTGCAACGGACATGGCCGACGACCCGAATGCAACCGGTGACGACCTCGACCCTCGCATCGACGTCTACTGGCGGCCCGGGTGCGGGTTCTGTTCGATGCTGCAGCGCAAGCTCGACAAGCTCGGCATCGAACGAGCCGAACACAACATCTGGGAGAACGAGGCAGACGCCGCAGTCGTGCGTCAGCACGCCAACGGCAACGAAACGGTGCCGACCGTCGTCATCGGCGGCCAGGGGTTCGTCAACCCCTCAGCCGGTGAGCTCATCGCCTACCTGAGCATCGAGCACCCCGAACTCCTCCCCAACGGCTTCGAAGCGCCCGAACCGAACGCCGTCAGCCGCCTCGCCACTCGCGTGTTCGGGTGACACACGTCCCCGGCCGTTTCGCCGTTCCCCCATCCCGGGTACTGTCGGCGTCATGAGCGACCCTCGACTTGCGGGTACCGAGATCGTCGATTCGGTGATCGACACCATCGGCGAGACGCCACTGATCCGCCTCAAGCGCCTCAGCGAACTCGAAGACATCGAGTGTGTCTTCGCCATGAAGCACGAAGCGACGAATCCTGGAGGATCGGCCAAGGACCGGCCGGCCCTCGAAATGATCCTTGCCGCGGAACGCGAGGGGCTGCTGGCGCCCGGAGGCACGATCGTCGAGCCGACGAGCGGCAACACCGGTGTCGGCCTCGCCATCGTCGCCGCCCAACGCGGCTATCGATGCGTGTTCGTGATGACCGACAAGGTCGCACCCGAGAAGGTCTCACTGCTGCGTGCCTATGGCGCCGAAGTGGTCGTGTGCCCGGTGGCGGTCGAACCCGACGACCCGGCGAGCTACTACAGCGTCGCCGCCCGCCTCACCGACGAACTCGGCGCATTCCGGCCGAATCAGTACCACAACCCCCACAATCCCGAAGCGCATGTCAAGACCACCGGTCCTGAGCTCTGGCGTCAGACCGCCGGGCGCATCACGCACTTCATCGCCGGCGCCGGCACGTGCGGATCGATCACCGGCGTCGCCCGCTACCTGAAGTCGATGAATCCCGACATACGGATCATCGCCGCGGACCCCGAGGGTTCCGTGTTCTCCGGAGGGTCCGGGCGGCCGTACCTGGTCGAAGGCGTCGGCGAAGACTTCTTCCCCGCTGCATGGGCACCCGAACTCCTCGACGAGATCATTCCGATCAGCGACGAGGAGAGCTTTCTCACCGCCCGCTACGTGAGCCAGCGCGAGGGCATCCTGATCGGCGGGTCGGGCGGGATGGCTGTCGCAGCGGCGATCAAGGTCGCGAAGGCTGCGGGGCCTGATGCGGTCGTGGTGGTCTTCAACCCCGACTCCGGTCGTGGCTACCTGTCGCGGCTCTTCGACGACGACTGGATGGCCAACTTCGGATTCCTGCGCGAGTGCGACCAGTGCGTGGGCGCCGTACTCGACGCCCGCAACGCGTCGATCGAGAACCTGCTCTACGTCAACCCTCACCAAGTGGTGTCCGAGGCGATCGAGCTGATGCGATCGACCGGTGTCAGCCAGCTGCCCGTCTGCAAGAACACGCCGCCGTTCGCCGCCGCCGAAGTCTCCGGCTCGATCGACGAACTCGAACTGATGGAGGCCATCCACCGCGATCCCGGCGTGATGGCGACGCCAGTCGAGAAGGTGATGGGCCCGAAGCTCCCCACGATCGGCGTCGGCCAGAAGGTCGAACTGGCCGTCGAGATGCTCGAGAACGCGCCGGCACTGCTCGTGCTGTCGGGCGGGCGTCCTCTCAGTGTCCTGACCCGCACCGACGTCCTGTCGTACTTCACCGCCATCGCCGAGGACGCCCTGGAACGCGGTTCCGGTACGGTGTCCATCGATGGGTGATCTCGACGAATCAACCGCACGCCACGGATTCGCCACCCGCGCGATCCACGCCGGCCAGGATCCCGAACCGACCACCGGTGCCGTCGTCACGCCGATCTCGCTGTCGACGACATTCGCCCAGGACGGAGTCGGCGGGCACAAGGGATACGAGTACTCGCGTTCCGGCAATCCCACGCGTTCCGCGCTCGAAGCGCAGGTGGCGTCGCTCGAAGATGCTCGCCATGGCCTCGCGTTCGCCAGTGGCCTCGCCGCTGAGGACAACATCCTGCGACTCCTGCGGCCCGGCCAGCGGATCCTGCTCGGCAACGATGCGTACGGCGGTACGTTCCGATTGATCTCCAAGGTCTGGAGCCCGCTCGGGTTCCCGTGGACCGCCGTCGATCTCACCGACCTCGATTCGCTGCGCGCCAACTGGCCCGACGACGTCGGCATGGTGTGGCTCGAGACGCCGACCAACCCGCTGCTCACCTGCTTCGACATCGAGGCCATCGCCGACATCGGTCGCGCACGCGACGCGATCGTCGTCGTCGACAACACCTTCGCCACGCCGTACCTGCAGCAGCCACTCACGCTCGGTGCCGATGTCGTCGTGCACTCCGCCACCAAGTACCTCGGCGGCCACAGCGACGTGCTCGGCGGCTTCGTGGCCACCAACGACGACGACCTCGCGGACCGGTTGCGCTTCACCCAGAATGCTGCCGGAGCGGTACCGGCTCCGTTCGACTGCTATCTCGTGTTGCGCGGCGTCAAGACGCTCGCCGTGCGGATGGACCGGCATTGCGAGAACGCCCGCGCTGTCGTCGACCTCCTGGTCGGACATCCGGCAGTCGATCGCGTGCTGTATCCGCAGTTGCCCGACCATCCTGGTCACGCTGCGGCTGCAAAGCAGATGCGCGATTTCGGAGGCATGGTGTCGTTCACGGTCAAGGCGGGCATGGCCGCAGCGATGACCATCGCCGATTCGACGGACGTGTTCACCCTCGCCGAGTCGCTCGGCGCGGTCGAGAGCCTGATCGAGCATCCTGGCGCGATGACCCATGCGTCAGCGGCCGGCTCACCGCTCGAAGTACCCGACAATCTGGTGCGGCTGTCGGTCGGCATCGAGGACGCTGCCGACCTGGTCGCCGACCTCGAGCAGGCCCTCGACCGCATCTGATGAGCTTGCCGCCCGACTTCCCCCTGGCCCACGAGGCACCGCAACCCGATCGCCCGATCGTCGTCGCGGCCAACCGGCTGCCGGTGATGCGCACCGACGACGGCTGGACTGCCAGCCCCGGAGGTCTCGTTCGGGCCCTGTTGCCGATGTTGCGCGACACCGGCGGCACCTGGGTCGGTTGGACGGGCAACTCCGACGACGACACCGACCCATTCGAGGTCGAAGGCGTCGATCTGTATCCGGTGCCGATCAGTGCCGAAGAGATCGAGCTCTACTATGAGGGCTTCTCCAACGACGCGCTCTGGCCGCTCTACCACGACGCCCTGCGCGAATCGACCTACTCGAGCGCACAGTGGGACGCCTACGTGGCGGTCAACGAGCGCTTCGCCGTCACGATCGCCGACATTGCCCCGCCGAACGCGATCGTGTGGATCCACGACTACCAGCTGCAACTGGTGCCGAAGATGCTGCGCGAGCAGCGCGGCGACATCACCATCGGCTTCTTCCTGCACATTCCCTTCCCGCCGTACGAGCTGTTCTCGCGGCTGCCGTGGCGCGCCGATGTGGCCCAGGGGCTGCTCGGCTGCGACCTCGTGGGTTTCCAGCGGCCGAAGGACGCATCGAACTTCGTTGCTGCTGCGCAGGAACTCGTCGGCGTCGACGTCCCCGACGTCGGCACGCTCGAGCATCTCGACCGCCGCATCCACGTCGGCACGTTTCCGATCTCGATCGATGTCGGCGACGTCGAGGAGATGGCCGCCGGCCGGGCCACACGTCAACGGATGAGCCAGATCCGCGCTCGGCTCGGCGACCCAGAGGTGATCCTGCTGGGCGTCGACCGGCTCGACTACACGAAGGGCATCGGGCTGCGCCTCAAGGCGTTCGCAGCGCTGCTCGAATCCGGTGAGCTCGACCCCGAACGTCACGTGATGGTCCAGGTCGCCACGCCCACCCGCGAGGCCGTCGAGCACTACCAGGACGAACGCCACGAGGTGGAACGACTGGTCGGCGCGATCAACGGCCGCTACAGCCGCATCGGACTCCCGGTGGTGCACTACCTGTATCAGACGCTGCCGTTCGACGAATTGATCGCGCTGTACCGAGCCGGTGACGTGATGCTGGTGACGCCGTTTCGTGACGGGATGAACCTCGTGGCCAAGGAGTACGCGACATCGCACATCGACGGCGATGGCGTTCTGGTGCTGTCCGAGTTCGCCGGAGCCGCCGACGAGCTGACCGACGCAGTGCTCGTCAACCCGCACGATGACCGGGCGCTACAGCAAGCGATCGTCACCGCGGTCGAGATGCACCGCCACGAACGACGGGGCCGAATGGCCGGCCTGCGCGATCAGATCCGAAAGAGCGATGTGCAGGGCTGGGCCGACCGGTTCTTGGCGCAACTCGCCGCAGCGGGTTCGCCGCCGACCTCTCCCGAGTGAGCAGACTGGCGACGTGGCCGACTATGACGACCCAGCTGCGATCGCCAGCGAGGTCGCGAACGCACCGAAGCCCCTGCTCATCGGCCTGGACGTCGACGGCGTGCTCGCACCGCTCGTCGACCACGCGGCAGATTCGGTCCTGCTCGACGGCATGAGTCGCGCTGTCAGCGCAGTAGCTGGACTCGACTGGGTGCACGTCGCGGTCATCTCCGGGCGGTCGCTCGACGGCCTCGTTCAGTTCGGGTTCGGGACGGACGTCGACATGATCGGCAGCCACGGGATGGAGCGCCGCGACCAGGCCATGGCGCCGCTCGATGCCGTCGAGAGCGACCGCCTCACCGCGCTCGACTCACTGGCTGTCGAAGCCGCCGAACACGCCGGCGGCGGCGCCTGGGTCGAACGAAAGCCGGCCAGTGTCGTGCTGCACATCCGGGAGGCGAACGCCGAACGTGGCCGGGAGGCGATCGATCGCCTTCGCTCCGAGTCGGAGCAGATCGAAGGCGCCACGCTCAAGGCTGGCAGCAACGTCCTCGAACTCTTCGCTCGTCACGGCGACAAGGGCACCGCCCTGGTGCACCTGGCTCATGAGCTCGGCGTGGCGACCACCGTGTTCGTCGGCGACGACGTGACCGACGAGGACGCGTTCGCCCGCCTGTCGCCCAACGACATCGCCATCAAGGTCGGCGACGCCGACACGATCGCTCCCCACCGCCTCCGCAACCCCCACCACGTCCTCGCGTTCCTCCGGTCGCTCGCGACGCCGTGACCATGGTTCAGAACAGGCTGGATTGTCCGGCGGGCGGGGCGCGGCGGATCGCGGTCCATGGGACGTAGTTGTCCATGAACACCCAGGTGCGGCGGTGGATGGCGGAGGGCCCGTAGCCGAGCAACGCCGTCTTGTGCGCCGGACAGGGGTAGCCCTTGTTGGTGTCGAACGACCACTGCGGATAGCTCTCCGCGTGCGCACGCATCTCACGATCACGCACCACCTTGGCGAGAATGCTCGCGGTGGCCACGCTCAGGCAACGCAGGTCGGCCTTCACCGCCAACTCGACGTGCGGCACCGTTGGCGACACGAAGTCCCATGTGCCGTCGGTGACGGCGACATCGGGAGCAACGTCGAGCCCCTCGATCGCCCGGCGGGCCGCCAACTTCTGGGCCGCGGACATTCCGAGTTGGTCACATTCCTGCTGGCTCACCGACCCCACCGACCACGCCAGGCACCAGTCGGTGAGCTTGTCGAACAGCGCCTCGCGCTCTCGTTCGGTCAGCAACTTCGAGTCGCGCACACCGTTCACGCGGGTGTCGCGCGGCAGGACCGCCGCGCCGACCGACAGCGGGCCGGCCCAGGCACCACGGCCCACCTCGTCGATGCCGACGACGACGTCGTGGCCACGCTCCCACATTGCCTTCTCGATGGCGCGAGTCGGCGCTCGCTTCTTCGACTGCTTCGGTCGCGGCGAAACCCGGGGCACCGGCGCCCCCTCAGCGATCGCCGAGATCGATGCTGACACCGATGCGCTTGGGCTGTGGCGGCGCCGACCACAGCGCCTCGCCGGACGCGGCGTCGCTTGACCAATCGGCGTCGACGGCGGGCGCGGTGAGCGACTGGATGTCGCCGTGCTGCTCCCACAACACGGCCGGACGTTCGCCGTGCCAACGCACCGCGAATCCCACGGTGGAGCGAGCACCGGTCGGCACACCGTGCACCTCGAAGTTCGAACCCAGCCACCGGTGTGGGATTCCGAGGGGCAGCAGACGGCCCTCGTCGGCGACACGGCGTTCGACATCGGCGACGAAGCGTCCGACGGACTCACCACGCCGCAGATCGGAGAACGACGACTGTGCGGTTCCGCTCACGGTTACCGATCGGCCGTCTCGGAGGCGCCGTCGGCGAACTGCAGCAATGTCGCCGGCGGCACGATCGTCTCCTGCCGACACTGCGAGACGCTCACACGCCCGCAGCGCCACGTCGACCTCGGAGCTGTCGGAGCGAGCGATCGAGGCGATCGGCTCGACGATCTCGGGCATCCAGGCGTCGGGGTCGTCGCCGAGACGCGCCAGTTCGGCCACATCGAGCAGGAAACCGATCGCGTCATCGCCACCGTCGATCGGTCCTGCAAGGAGGAGATCGCTGCGAGCAGTGGTGACTGCGTCGCCGAGGTCGGCGTCGGGCAGCACGAGGCGGCTCGCTCGATGCACGATGGTCTCCCAGCCACGAACGATGGCCATCGCCGGCGCCAGCGTCGGCAACGCCCACGTGGCGAAGCGAGACGAGTCGTGCGGGATGGCCACCCGGACCGAGGCACTGTGCGCGACCGGCAGCACGATCGCTCCGTCGGGCAGATCGATGCCCCGGATCGGAACATCGGCCGGAGGTCGTTCGGTGAGCACACGGGTGCCGGCAAAGGCGACCGCGAACGGCAGCGACGACGCGTTCTCGACTTCGATCACCGTGAGGCCGCCCGCATCAGGAACCGACCAGACCCGCTGAATCGCGTCACCCTCGGGCACACGTACACGCGTCTCGATGACGGGCGTGCCGTCGATCCGGCGCTGGCGGACAGCGGGCTCGGACGATGGCACGTGCCAGCGATCCTCGGCAGCGATGAACCACTGGAGCGTCGACGAATCCTCAGGCCCTCGATCCGGAACGACGTCTCCCCATCGTGACACCCAGGCTCGACATGAGGTCCCGACGGCGCCGATCAACGTGAGATCGGTCGCATCCACGTCGGTGGCGGTCACGCGTCGAATTCGCTCTTGCGGCTGCGCTGCATCAGCGCGGCGAGCGCCTCCGGAGCGGGGCGGTGCTCGTGGCAGACGGCGACGACCTGTTCGGTGATCGGCATCTCGACACCGTACCGGCGGGCGAGGTCGAGCACGCTCGGCGATGACTTCACGCCCTCGGCGACCATGTTGGTGGCGGCCAGGATCTCCTCGATGGTCTTGCCCTGCCCGAGCTGGAGGCCGACCTGATTGTTGCGGCTCTGCTTCGACGAGCAGGTGGCGATCAGATCACCCATCCCGGCCAGACCGGCAAAGGTGACCGGCTGGCCACCCATCGCCACACCGAGCCGGGTCATCTCGGCGAGACCGCGCGTGATCAGGGTGGCCCGCGTGTTGTCGCCGAAGCCCATGCCCTCAGCCATTCCGGCAGCGATCGCGATGACGTTCTTGACCACGCCGGCAACTTCGCATCCGACCACGTCGGCGTTGGTGTACACGCGCAGACTCGGGCGGCTGAAGATGCGCTGCAGCTCGTTGGCAATGGTGGCGTCGTCGATGGCGACCACACTGGCCGCCGGCTGACCACTGAGGATTTCCTTCGCCAGGTTCGGTCCGGTCAGCACGGCGACGGGATGTCCGGGCATGGCATCGGCGGTGACCTCGCTCATCCGCTTCAGCGTCGTGCGCTCGAGCCCCTTCGACAACGAAACCACCGGCACCCACGGCCGAATCGAAGCCGCAGCTTCGAAGGCCACGTCGCGGTAGCCGTGCGACGGCACCGCCATCACGACGACGTCGGCGTGGGACACTGCGTCGGCGAGCGAATCGGTCGCGCGCAACGCCTCGGGCAGCGTGAAGTTGGGGAGGTACTCCGGGTTGACGCCGGCGTCGTTGATGTCGTCGGCCAACTCGCGGCGCCGGGCCCACAGTACCGTCGGTGTGTTGACGGCAGCGAGCGCGGCAACCGTGGTCCCCCACGACCCTGCGCCGATGACCGCCACGTTGATCGTCGATGCACTCATGTGGATCCCCTCGAAGTCGCTTCCCGCATCCTGCGGCGTCGGCACCACCGTACTGCGACATCGCCGCCGGGACCGTGGCGCTCCTACAGTGGCGCCGGTGCGTCTCGCTGTCCTCGTCCCGGTGAAGCGATTCACCGCGGCCAAGGGTCGCCTTGCTCGTGTGCTCGCCAACAGCGAGCGGGCCCGTCTCGCCGAGTGGATGGCCAGCGGTGTACTCGACGTCGTCGCCGAGATCCCGACGTTCGTCGCTTGCGACGACGACGACGTCGCCACGTGGGCGCGTGGGATGGGGGCACACGTGATCTGGGGCGCGGACCTCGGGTTGAATGGCGCCGTCGACGACGGCGTTGCCCACATCGCGTCGGAGGGCTACGACCACGTACTCGTCAGCCACGCCGATCTGGCCCTCCCGTCGGGCCTGCTCGATGTCGCTCGTGAAGGGTGCATCACGCTCGTCCCCGATCGCCGCCACGACGGCACGAACGTGATGTCCTTCCCGACAGCTCATCCCCTGCAGGCGGCCTATGGCGGTGGCTCGTTCGAACGACATCTGCATCAAGCACTCGCCATTTCGGCTGTCGAGGTCGAGGTTCGCCGAGACCCCCAGCTCTCGCTCGACCTCGACACGGCGCGAGACCTCTCCCACCCACTGATCCAGAAGGTGCTCCCCTCATGGCTGCCAACGAACCCGGTCAACCCAGTCCACTGAACTCGGCCGCTCTGGCCATGTCGGTAACGACCGACCTCGCCACACCGGCCTCGGCCCTTGCCATCGGGGCGCACCCCGACGACGTCGAGTTCGGTGCTGGCGGCCTCCTTGCGAAGTGGGCTGCCAACGGCTGCATCGTTCACCACCTGGTGTGCACCGACGGCTCGAAGGGCACCTGGGATCCAGACGCCGACATCACGGTGCTTGCGGCACGGCGCCAGGACGAGCAACGCGAGGCCGCACGGCGTCTTGCCGGCGCCCACGCCGGTGAGGTGCGGTTCCTGGGACGCACCGACGGCGAGCTCGACAGCGACCTGGCAACACGGGGTGAAGTGGCCCGCATCATTCGCGAGCTGCAGCCCCAGGTCGTGCTCGGTCACGATCCGTGGAAGCGCTACCGCCTGCACCCCGATCACCGTCATGCCGGGCTGCTCGCGTGCGACGGCATCGTCGCAGCGCGTGATCCGCATTTCTTTCGCGACCAGCGCCTCGCCCACCACCGGCCCGAGGCCCTGTTGCTCTGGGAGGCCGATGCCCCCGATCATGCGGAGGATGTCACCGGCTTCGTCGAGGTCAAGCTCGACGCATTGGCCGCCCACGAGAGCCAGTTCGAGTCGACGATGAAGGCCCGCGACGATGAACAACTCGCCGCGTTCGGTCAGCGGATCCGCAATCGACTCGGCGACCTCGGACGACCCTTCGACATGGACGCCGCCGAGGTGTTCAAGCTCATCGCCGACCTCTGAGCGCCGCCGGAACGCGAAACGAGGGGCCCGTGGGCCCCTCGTTTCGAGTTCGTGCTGACGTGATGCAGCGTTACTTCTTGGCTGGAGCCTTCTTGGCTGGAG